>Ga0222717_10001804_pt1 | contig 17173 bp, 25 predicted proteins | sample C33_18DmetaG_FD_165053 | JGI IMG/M metagenome (GOLD analysis project Ga0222717, IMG submission 165053) | Estuarine water microbial communities from San Francisco Bay, California, United States - C33_18D | ecosystem: Environmental > Aquatic > Marine > Unclassified | place: USA: California...
CTGATTTCATATCATTGTTTTGTTTTCCTTTATTCTAAAATATGGTTCATCAATTTTATCCCACTTACCTTTAGGACATTCACCTTTAGTATTAGTAAATATTTTACCGTGTAATAAACATCCACAATCACTACAACTAACAAAGTTTGAATCAATCTCACCCTTTCTAAATTCACAGATTGAACAAATTGACATTCTCTTTTTGGCCAACTCTTTCTGCCGATCCGTCGGACTTATTTTGATTTTGAATGCTTCTAAAATCTTAGGTATATTTAGTTCCATATCAATAAATAGTTAGTAATGTATAATTAGATGTTATACATTGTATTTTTTAATCCTTTCACAACCCCAATTAAACCATCGAAGTACTTGGTCTTGTGATGGGTAACACTTTCGTAAAACCTCACCTTTTAATTCTTTTATTTCATTCGATAAGGGTCTGTCGGAACATGTATCAAACACCCATAACTTATCGGGACATAACCTCGACATAACATTGTGTGTTCCTACGTGTCTATAGTGTCCATATTCCCCACCTTGATTATGTGTCACAATCTTTTCCCATTTCCTTTCATTTAACACTCGTTCGATTCTCGGGATTAATATTGATTCATTATATGCCGTTGATGATTTATAAGTCTCCCCATCCCAATGTTCCCACTTAGGGACACCTAACATTTCCATTGCACATAGGAATTCTTTATGTCTTATTAAATGATTTCCATAGTCCAAACAAACCACCTTGTACTCACCTTTATGTTTTAGTAATTCTCCACCACCAAACAGAGTTTCGTCATCAGGGTGGGCAACAATCATGAGTTTATTAGGGAGCATAAAACACTTCTATTTTTGGGTGAACCTGTAATATACTTGCGGGTCTATCTTTAGATATGTCTTCATTAAAACATTTATTGAGGATATCTAATTTATCGGGTCCATTAGCAATTAAGATTATTCTTTTGGACTCTCGTATTGTTTTCATTCCCATTGTGAATGCTGACTTAGGTACTTCACCCGAATCTTTAAAGAATCTACTGTTAGCATCAATGGTTTCTTTAGATAGTTTAACCTTTCTTGTTCTTGAAGTAATCGAGGAACCTGGTTCGTTAAATGCGATGTGACCATTATGTCCAATACCTAAAATGACTAAATCTAAACCACCTAAAACACTAATCGTTTTGTCATAGTCTTTATCAGGAAAATGAATATTATCTTGCTGTAGGTTAGTATGTAAGAAGAAGTTTTTTGTCATATACATGTGATATGACTCAGGATGAGAATGACCAATACCTTCGTATTCATCAAGATTGAATGTCTTCACACCCGACCAATCACCTTGACCCATTATTAAATTACGATACATACCAATTGGTGTTGATCCCGTTGGTAAACCTATGTTTGATTCAGGGTTCTCCTCAATCATCTCTAAAACAATAGACGCGGTGTACTCTGACATCTGACCGTAATCCTCAAATAATGTAATCATTGTTAACTAAAATCGGTTGATGATGATACACGTAAACCATCAATTATTTTATCATAATACTTTGGGTCATTAAAAAATGAGTCCTGTTCTTTACTTTTATAATATTCTTCGTTCACGGATAAACCATTAGGTTGTTCCCACTCAAACGCCATATCCAAAAACTCTTGTGGGTTTATTATTTCTTCACCATATTCATTTACAATTCTACCAGATAAAACAAACTCAATTAATTCGTTTTTGTTGGTATAATATTTATTCTCATGGAAATTCCAACAGAACTTCCAACCCGAACTGCGTTTACCTAAATGAACCTTCATCCCACTCATAAAGACATCCCATGGATTAAACCAATCCCAATCTTTAGTGGGACTAATAAAGTTAAACCCACCATAAATATCCTTAGGGTTTAGTTCCATGTTTTCGACTTGAACCGTAAGTATTTTACGTTTTTTTAAAACAACATCAGCAGATGGTATTCTATAATAATTGGTACCCATTATCTAATAATTTTAAATGATTTGACTTTGTTACATCTAACACATATGGTCGTGTCTATTCTACCTCTACTACATGAATCATGATCCACCAATTCAAATAGGTTTGAATCATCACCACACTCACATCTCATATCTTGTACACTACTTCGTCCTAACCATTGTTTAAGATCATTGTCTTTGGTCCATTCCTCCCTGAGGTAATATGTAACTCCTATCATATGATAACATCTTTTATATGACCAAATATAAAGAAAATTTATTGATATATCAAATATAATCATAAAAAAACCCCGAATTATTCGGGGTTTAGTTTGTTACTTATTTAAAAGAGTTTGTTTCACAAAGTCTCGAATCTCATCTTCATTCATTTGTGTTTGTTGTGGTCTCAATGCTCTTGCACCTAACTTATCAATAGAACTAATTGCTCTTTGAACTGATTTGTTAGGGTTGGTACTCATTAACTCAGCTTTAAATTCATCTAATACTGTTTCTAAACCTTTTAACACCGTTTCATTAGTTAGTGGGTGTTTTGTTCCTGTATCATAATCTAAACTCTTATCAATGTTTACCATGTTTTCACGATCAACTTGGTATTTACCATCAAATTGTGTTGGTTGGGGTAATGTTACCGTTACCTTTTTATTGATTTCTGCATCAGTGTTAGTATTTCTAACCCGATTGTCCTCAGGTGATCTTTTACCGTAGACTAATTTATAATTTATAGTCCAAGACCAATCGATTATGTTACCCTCTTCGTCTTTATTGATTGCTTCACCTTTTATGTCGAAGTCTGAATTTACTAAAACTTCAAAATCATCTTCAGGTATTCTATATCTATCTAAACCAAGTATCTCGGTTTTACCAAAGTTACCCTTCTGACTTAATCTTGTAACACTATTAGGTGTGTATCTTGGAGTATACTTACGTCCCACTGCAGTTGTTACAACATCTGGTATGTCCTTAGGTTCTGACCTTAATGATGTTGTAGTGTGTTGTAAAAAGTCATTTTGTGTTTTATATAATTGAACTGAATGTGTTGCAAATTCAACAAGTTCATTATTTGTTACAGAGAATCTATTGACGTGAGGTTGAAGTTGTTTTCTATCTTCACCATATACATTATCTGAGTTTTTAATAAACAGTGGAGGTAAACTAAGTTTCTTCATTTGATCTCTAAGTTCCACATCTCTAAATATTCTTTCTTTTAACACTTCATTAAACTGTGTTCTTAAAATATTTCGTGTTGAATTTTTTTCAATTTCATCCTCTGGTGTGGTAAAAATCTTTGGTGAATTTTTTTCAAATTCTTCTGGTTCACCTTCTTCACCCGGTATTGGTCCTGCCACTACCGTTCCACCACTTCTGGATCGAGATGTATCTGTTGGACAGTTATCGTTAACAAACTTAACTTTACCATATTTGTCCTTTAACATCTGAACAAGATCAGGACTTCTTTCGATTAACTCATCCCATTCACATGTAAAAATGATTGGTGTTGTTTTATCAAAATCACCATTACCATCCTCACCTTGTGGTGTATAATACCAACCAACGTGTTCTTCGGCCTCTTTCTTATCTTCAGTTTCGTATGGTGGATAAAACATCGGTCTAAATGCACTATATTCCGCACCGGCTCTTCTTTTTCTTTCTGGTTTTTCGTTTGGAATTCCCTTTTTACCTGTTGGCCATTTAGGATAGTTTAAAACTCTCTCACCTGTTTTAGGGTCTGTTTTATATTTTTCAATAGCCATCTCATCGATATCACCCTCTTCAGAATATTCGGTTTTGTAACCTGAGTGCCTTATGTCTGTTAAATTCTCTCCTAAAATTACGAGAATGTCCTTTTTTGTTAACTCTTCCATTTAAGTTTTATATATAAATACTTTATTTATGCTAATTGTCACTAAAATTGCACTAATTGTCACCACTAAATAAATATCATCTAAGATAATTTAGTCCCTATGTTCACTGGTTTACATAAACATTTTGTACAGATAACCGTAGTCATTGATAATGGTGGTATTAAATCACCACACCTATTACATATATTCTTTTTTGTCATAAACTAAAACTTTCACCACACCCACACGTTCGTGATGCGTTTGGGTTAATCCATTCAAACCCCTTTCCGTTTAAACCACCTTGATAATTAAGTTCGGTCCCAACTAAATAAAGTAACGAGGGTTTATTGATGACAACGTTAAATGTCTCTAACTCAACAAGAGTGTCAGATTCTTCCACAACGTCGTCGAAGTCCATCTTATAGGAAAGACCACTACAACCACCACCCAACACACCAACTCGTAAATTATGTGTTTCAGGTGATATACCCTCCTCATTCATAACTTCATTTAGTTTCTCAACCGCCGTTTTACTAATTGTTACCATAGTTTATTTTATTATATCATATTTTTCTTTCACCCATGAAACATCACCAAACTTCTTAACTCTTTTTGTTAAAGCATCGACAACTATTTTAAAGTCATCGGGGATTGGGGAGTTCGCTTTACCATAGACCATGGTTTGTTCCCCCTTATTGAACCTTACGTCAACCCACTTCTTACCTTTCCTTAGTGATATAAAGATAAATATAGACCCGTGATTAAATTGACCACCCATACAATTTTTCATTATATGACCCTCAACTTTAAAATCCTCTTCACTACTTAAAACCTTTGGTGTGTATTTGACATCACCAATGACAATGTCTTTCTCAATATACTCTAAAAACTCTTGAGGAAATGTGTAACGTATTTTGTAACCTCTTGAGAAGTACTTCTTTAAACCTTTCCAATTTTCCTCCAATCTTTTAAACTCCTCATCATTTGTTGCGGTATACTTTAATTCAACTCCTGTCTTTTCTAACTTTTCCCTTAACGCCAGTAATCCATAAACAGAGTGAATTAGTGATTCCACACTTAAACCATCCTTCTCCCAATTTATCATGGTTTTTAACATGTTCTTTTTCTCTCTTTCGTTTTTTAATTGGTGGATTTTATTTGTGGGTGGTACTCTGTAACAATGTAGGTGCCAGTCAACTTTATTCATATAATCAATATAGTTTTCACCGAATAATTTACTAAAATAGTTAAGTGTTTTTATAATGATCGGCATACCCTCGTCATTGTTTGTGAGAGTACTAACATATTGTTTTGTTTTGATACCATACCCATCCAATACAGAAGGTATGAATTTTCTATCGTTTAGTTTTAAAAATTTTTGTTTAGGATAGTCATTTTGTATGTCGAGATACACTAAATCATGACCTTTGATTTTTTTACGATCCAAATGAAAGTCAACTATCATATCGAACATTGGGTCAACCTCAACTTTATTGTAACCCCTACTCCTTAGATAATCATTCTCAATTCTTGGTTGTATAATTTTACTCATTACCAACCAAGCTTCTTCTATTTTTCTATTAAATCTAACACCCCAACCCTTTTCTTTTCCACCTTTGTAGAATCCGAACGAAGTCATTTCCGCTAATAGATCAAATCTATTCTTGTTTGTTTTTGGTTTTGCGGATTTTAAATCACCAAAGAAACCTTTAGTGTGTGTATGGTTGTATACTGTGAAATTAGAAGTTTTTAAATCTAACCGAAACCTTCGTACCGTTTCAACTTCACGACTCAGTGTAAATTCTTCAGCACCATTGTCGTTTGGTCTTCTATAAGTAAAAGTGTATTCACTCTCAATCAGGAGAGTTTCACCTGCGTGGTATATTTCAATGTTACATTTTTCGTAACATTTACCCTTTTCAGTTTTCCTTAATTGTGTGTGATTAAAGATTCTCTCCATCTATATAATGTAGATGAAAAAAACGAAATTGTGAAGTCTTAAATATGTTAAACTTTACCCTTTCTTACCACTCAGAATCATCTGTTGTAATTCAACAGATTGATCAATTAACGATTCAAATATGTTTTTGGTAATGTATGTTGGAGTACCCTTCTCTAAAGATTTATAAGTAACTCGATCAAGTATTTCTTTCCGTCTATCTTGACACATTTCACTAATACCGTGTTCTTTTTTTAGAACACCAATTTCAATTGCAAGGTCAACCCTCATTATAATTGAATTAAGTATCACCTCATCAGTTATATCAATTACATTCCTAAGTTCCTCTAACTCTTCTTTATATCCCATATTATTTCCAATTAAATCCACAACCCATGTGTCCAAACAATGAAGTGTCTTTATAGATAGGTTGTTTTAAATCTAAAAAGTCAATTATACCTTTAGGGGTTAAGTCATAACCTTCAATTTTTACAATGTGTCCATCACAGTTTGCCGTAGCCTGTAAAGGTTGGTCGTAACCAATTGCATATGCAAGAGTTACCGTACATTCATAACCACCATATAATTCCAAATACTCAACTGCAATTCTTCTTGCCATGTAAGCGGCAGACCTATCAACTTTAGTCGCATCCTTACCACTGAATGCACCACCACCAATTGGTACTCTTGGTCCATAGTTATCGACCGCAAGTTTTCTACCTGTTACACCCGCATCAGCTTCAAATCCACCGATATTCCAATTACCAGCCGGATTACAATGTAACGATTGTATGGTATAGTTGTCATATCTTTCTTCAAAGAATTGAACAACGATCTGCTCTAACATATCCGTAGGTGCATTTTGGAATGAACATACCACTCGTACCTTAAGTCCGTCTATTGTAACTTGAGTTTTTCCATCGAAAGGATAGAAACCATACACAACTTTATTCAGTTCACGTGCTAAAAAATATTCTTGTGGTAATTTTTGTTCGTTGTCATTACACGCATACCCTATCATGATCCCCTGATCACCCGCACCACCGGTGTCAACACCTTGAGCAATTTCAGGTGATTGTTTTACGATGTGTATTATCACATCATCAACATCTGAGATTCTCTTTACAACATCTCTTATTTGTTCATCACTCACTGTGGTTAGTGAAGTGACTTCACCAGTAATAAAAACTTTACCGTGACCACCCGCAGTTTCGATTGCACATCTTGAATTAGGGTCACCCTCTAAGTAAAGATCTAATAGGTTGTCTGATATTCTATCACATAATTTATCGGGGTGTCCAGGTGAGACACATTCGGCGGTTCGTACTTCTATCATATTAATCTATTTTAAATTTATTTTTAACTCTTTCAGTGATCGGTATCGATTCATTATTCTCATCAATTCTCACAAATTTAATTTTTGTAGATAAGATGACCGACTGTTTTCCTGAATAAACATTATGTGCTCTTGCCTCTAATTGTAAAGTAACTGAGGTTCTCCCAATTTCATTCACACAACCGTATATTTTTAGTAGGTGACCCTCCCTTGCTGGTTTTTTAAATAGACATTCCGCTATTAATACCGTAACCATTCTTGGTGTGTCACAAACCTGAGTGGCATACGCAGCTCCCGCAGCATCAACCCATGCAAGAAGTTTACCACCAAATAAATTTCCATGAAAACCTAAATCAGATTTCTTTACTGGATGGGTAGATATTAATTCCATATTTTCAATAGTCGTATTCATCATCGTTGTATTCTGTTGTTTTTGGTACACTCCACCCATCATAATCTGTGTTGTCCAGATCTGTATCTTCCTCTTCGTTAGGATCCATCTTAATTACTTATTGGTGCCTTAATGGGTGGGTGAGAATGGTAGTGTAAGATTTCATAATCAAATTCACCATTCAGTATATCCGAACTTATAATTTTTAATTTAGGTAAATGTGGTTTAGGTTCTCTACCAAGTTGTGTTTTAGCCTGTTCAATGTGATTTGAATATAAATGTACATCACCTAAATTCCCTATCAACTCACCAGGTATCATACCAACCTCTTCAGATAACAACGACAACAACATACCATACGATGCAATATTAAACGGAAGACCTAAAAATGTATCTACACTTCTCTGACTCCACATAAGAGATAACGATCGTTTAGGTATCCCCATAGAATCTAAATGTACGTGGAAGTAATCAGAGGATTTGGATATCTTACCCTTATTCATGTAATCTATTCTCTCGTCCAAACCTAACACCCTCGTATATACTTGAAATCCATAATGACAAGGTGGTAATGTCATATTATCTAACTCCCCAACGTTCCACGCATTAACCATAAGTCTACGAGAGTCAGGATTTGTTTTTAATTGTTCGATTAGATTTTTAATTTGGTCAACATAAACAGGGTTAACTTTTTTATCATAACCAAACCAACCTCTCCATTGTTTTCCATAGATAGGACCTAAGTCTCCCCACTTCTTTGCAAACTCGTCATCTGTTTTTATACGATTGATGAATTCTTCCGACGTTTCCTCCATCCCAAACTCCCTAATCTTGTTTATGTAATTTTTAAAGGCATCACCATTCCAAATGTTACACCCATTATCAACAAGATATTTAATGTTGGTATCTCCTTTTAGAAACCACTTTAGTTCAGTCATCATAGTTTTGATGGCCATCTTCTTTGTGGTTAGTAAAGGAAAACCATCTGACATATCATGTCTTATTTGTCGACCAAAAATTGAAGTTGTTCCCGTTCCTGTTCGATCGTCCTTAAGTGTACCCATATCTAACACATCTCGTAGAAGTGTTTGGTAGTTACTATCTAATTTATTCATCTTCGTCTTTATTTATCTACATCGTCAAAAGACAAACCATCTGTTTCAACTAACTCTAAACACTGCGATAATAAAACATCTTGTGTTTCCGACACACTTTCCATAAAATCCATTTGGACTTCATCGTAGTTCTCATCCTCCCAATCCATATCAACTGTTGGGTCTTCCATTTCTGTTTGTTCAACCCAAAGACTACCTTCTAAAACTTTTCCTTCATCACCCTCATAACTTACTGTTTTAACTACTAACGCACCTACAGGGTTGAATGTCTCATCTTCATACTTCACCTCAATAACCACTTCATTATCCAAAGGAAAACACAAATTATATAAATGAATAAAGAATTGTTTTGGTGGATACCACGCCGATTCAATTGAGAATGCACCTTCATCAATTACATCATATAACGTAGTCCACTTAGAACCTAAATTATCTAATGACCAACTGTTCATAACACCACGGTCTTCACTCAAATCAACATCATCATAAAATGCCGTCGCAAATGCTGTGACAGGAGAGTCACTATTGTTATCATTTACTTTGTCAATCAACGAATCAATTAACTTTACCACTTCTTCGTTACCTTTTACCTCAACGAAACTTTTTAAATTGTTTGCCATTTCTTTTTTATTTATTTGTTTTATTCCTCTATTAGTTCGGGCCACTCGGTGTCCTCCAATACTTTATCTCTCACCAAATCAAAATCATCCACTACCTCATCGTGAACTTCATCTTGTAGGTCATCATCCCCACTTTTCCATCTCTTAACTTGGTCCTCTGTTAATTCTTCTGTGTCTTCCCAACGAACTGTTGTGATAATCACTTTTCTTCTTAATTTTGCCATGTCTTAATTGTTTAAAATGTTAGAACTTAATATTAGTGGTGAACCATCTTTATGGTCAGACACTCTAAATATTCCATTTACCTCTTCAACGATTAAAACATCTGATTTACCATAACTCGTTTTGTAATTGTTTTTTACGTATTCAACTACTTTTTCTTCTACTGATTTATCCATTTTTATATGTTTTTAATATTCGTTTTCTCCGTATGCTAATGCTTGAAATCCTCCGGTTTTTGTCCACTCCTCATTTGGTACTCCCACTTGAAGTGATTCATCACATCCTTTAGTACGAGAATCAAAGAACTCATTCTCAACATAAGCCTCTTCCATACATAATTCATAGACCGCATCCTCACCATAGACTTCCTTATTAGTTTCATTCTCATAGAATTCATACTCATTCCACACTTCGTTTTGTAGATAGTTTACCAATTCTTGTTCTGAATCACCTTCATATGGTGGTACACACTTTCTTAACGCTTCTACATTAACCTCAAAAGGTTCACTTGCTGATGAGATTGTCCAAGTCTCAACTTTACGGACGTAAATTTTTTCACTCATTTGTTTTTTTATTTAAATTAATTATTTCCATAAAACTTGTATACAAATCAGACCCACACATAAAATTAAACTTACTATGGTTTTATTTGTTATACCCTCATCAAAATGATGACTTACCATAACAGCATAGATCACCATCCCAATTCCAAAACCAATGAACCTTGCGGGCCAAAGTAATCCGTTAGTTCCCGATACCGTGTACTTTGTACCATATATGTAAAATATGGATAGAAACGCACCAAACCCCATAACCAGATATTCGTTATTACGAAACCATTTATTTATAAACTGTCCGTTTAATTGATAAAAAGTAAGTAAATGTGCAATAAAAAATAACACTACGCCAATAAAGAGATCATTTAACTTCATATTTAAAATATAAACAATATTTTTGTTAAAGTCAAATAATTATATGTATGGGAGTAAGAATTAATGAAATGTTTTTCAAAGCCGAGTACATGACTAAACCAGAGGAAATTAGTCAGGGTATGATGGGACGAAAAAGTCTTGACGGTTGTATGGTTTTTAAAATGGGGAAGGGTCATCATCGTTTTTGGATGAGAAGATGTTTAATACCGTTAGACATTGTATTTGTTAATAACAATAGGATTACAAGTATACACCATGATTGTCAACCCTGTGACGTTGATTGTCCTGAAAGGTATTCAGGTATTGGTGATCACGTAGTTGAATTCCCATCGGGGACCTGTAAATTTGAAAATTTTAAAGTTGGTGACCGAGTTAATCTTTATCAGGGGTTTTATGAGAACCCTCTTGGATAAATGAATACGGTACTTTAGGTCTGACCTTTTGAAAAACCCAAAAATATGAATGGTATTTTCTTGCATGATGTTGTTTGGTCCACTTAGTTCCATTGAAAGAATTAACCCTAACATTTGACGTTAGTACGAACATATCTTTTGGATAGAATCCAAGTGAATGTGCCATGTTCATAACCATAACATGTGTGAAGTGTTGTTTACCACCCGAAACCGTGTCTTGACATTTCATTACCACAAAACCACCTTTAATTGTTATTCTATATAATTCCTTTAGAGTATTGTAATAGTTACTTTTCAAATCATTATAAGTTCGGTAACCTTCAAAACGTTTAGCCATTATTGAACTACCCACTTTATTTTCTTTATATTTCCCACCCGAAATAATAAATGGTGGGTCGTACATGACATTAGTCATTGAGTTATCTTCAAATGGTAAGTCTTCTGAATTTGCTCTAATTACGTGATCGTAGTGTGGGTGAAGATCTGTTTTATGTGTTGGATCTGGTAACCCTTTCCAAAAATTACCTTTAGAATATGTACAGTCAAGATCGAATTTCTCTATCTTGTAGAGGTGCATTATGTTAGTTATTGTTTCAAGGTTTGACGTGTACACACTTTTAACCATATGAAAATCTTTTTCCATTTCTCCCATGTCTATGATTGTTTGTTTTTAAAATATACATAAAATAAATGGTAAAAAAAACCCCCATGTGAAATGAAGGTGAATTTTTTTGTTCTAATTCTTTAAATTATGTTTTTTTACCTCACATAGACTTGATTTTATAATATTTATTATTTATAATAATATAAAGATACTGTTATCTTTTAATAAATAAAAAACATACAAAAAAAATCTATTATGGGGTGCGGATGCAAGAAAAAGAAACAACCAGTAGTAACACAGGAATCAACTAATACAGAAACATCAAATCAGTCGAATCCTGCTGTCGTGAAAGTTGAACAAACTAAAGAGTCGTAAAACATACGACACTATCAAATTAAGGGAAACCATCAACCTAAATTGGTGGTTTTTTTTATTTTAATGATATATATAGAAATATATACTAATATGAAAGCAAACACAAAATTAACAACAGTCAACGTAATCGAAGATACGTACAAAAAATTTAAAATTAACACAATTGAATCTGATGGTGTGAATTTTCAAAAGTTAGTAAACAGAACACTCGATCTTTACAATACAGACGAAAAGTTCAAAGAACTAATAAATAACCACACAGTTTTAGCTGTGAGTGGATCAAGATTCTAAGATAGATGAAGAAGAAAATACTTTTACTATCCGATGACATGAGAATGACATCAGGTGTTGCAACAATGTCCAAAGAACTTGTTTTGGGTACAGTACATAAATTTGATTGGGTACAGTTAGGTGCTGCAATTAGACATCCTGAAGCTGGTAAGGTTATCGACCTTAATGATGATGTTAGAAATAAGACGGGTGTTGATGATGCAAACGTCAAAATATACCCTAACAATGGGTATGGTGATATTTCACGATTAAGACAATTAATTGAGTTAGAGAAACCCGACGCAATATTACATTTTACAGACCCACACTATTGGCAGTGGTTATACGATAATGAACAAGAGATTAGAAATCAAACACCAATTCTCTTTTACCACATATGGGACGATCTACCTGATCCACACTATAATAGGGATTACTACGAAAGTTGTGATTGGTTAGGTTGTATTTCTAAACAAACTTATGGTATTGTTGATCGTGTTGGTAAATCGACACGTCACTCAACACACCAACCACTTAAGAATTGGCAAGTATCTTATGTACCTCACGGTATTAACGTTGACACTTTTAAACCAGTCGATTCTGACGATGAAATGAAAAAATTCGTTCACGGTGATAAAGAATATGATTTCATATTATTCTACAACAATAGAAACATTAAAAGGAAACAACCTTCGGACGTTATATATTCATATAAATTATTCTGTGACTCTTTACCTAAAGAAAAATCAGATAAATGTTTACTCTTGATGCACACTTCTTCCGTTGATAAAAATGGAACTGATTTAGTTGCGGTAGTAAATGAATTATGTGATGATTATGATGTGAAGTTTACCAATGAGAAATTTGACCAGTCCAAATTAAACCGTATGTACAATATGGTTGATTGTACCATCAACATTGCTAATAATGAAGGTTTTGGTTTAACCACCGCAGAAAGTGTGATGTCGGGTACACCAATTATTGTCAATGTAACCGGTGGTCTACAGGATCAATGTGGTTTTAAATTAGAAGGTAAACACCTAACCGAAAAAGACTATGTGAAAATAGGTTCTCTACACGACAAAAGAAAATGGTCCGAAGATTTAAATCTTACTTGGGGTGAGTGGGTTAGACCTGTGTGGTCATCCTCTATAACATTAAACGGATCACCTAACACCCCCTACATTTTTGACGATAGGATTAATCACTACGACGTGGTGGATTCAATCAAGGAAGTATATGAATGGGGAAGACCCGAAAGAAAAAGAAGAGGTTTAGTTGGACGTGAGTTTATGATAAAACACTTTTCAAATAAAACAATGTGTGATTCTTTAATTAAAGGTATTAACAATACGTTTAAGAATTTTAAGAAGAAACCTAAATACCAATTACATAAGATAACATGAGTAAACCAACATTATTATTTAGAGGACCAGTAAAAACTTTAAGTGGGTATGGTTCCCACTCGAGAGATTTATTGAAATCACTTTTCGATATGGACCTTTTCGATATTTACATCGACAGTTCTAATTGGGGATCGACACCAATGACAGCATTGGAACCTGAAAATAATCTATTTCATTTGTGGATTGAGGAGAATGTCATTTCACAATCAATATCACAACCCGATATCTATGTTCAGGTTACAGTACCTAATGAATTTCAAAGGGTTGGTAAATATAACATAGGAATTACTGCTGGTATTGAAACAACAGTTGCTGCCAAATCATGGATTGATGGTTGTAATAGAATGGATAAAGTTATAACTACCTCAACGTTTTCTCGAGATGTATTATTACAAACTGTTTACAATGAAAATGATAAAGTAAGTGGTAAGTTAATAAAACAACATAAGATTGAAGTACCTCTTGAAATTCTTCACGAAGGTGTTGATACATCAATCTACAATAACATACCCAACGATTTTAAATTAGATATTGAAGAAGACTTTGCATATCTATTTGTTGGTCATTGGTTGACAGGTAAAATAGGACATGATAGAAAAGATGTTGGGATGTTGATTAAATGTTTCTGTGAATCATTTAATGATGTTGAAGATAGACCGGCATTGATTTTAAAAACATCCAGTGCAACCTTCTCAGTCAAACAAAGAGAACATCTTAGAAGTAAAATTACTGACATCACCAAACACTATAGTAACCCACCATCAATCTACTTGTTGTTTGGTCAACTTACTGATGGTGAGATGAATGGGTTATATAACCACCCCAAAGTTAAATCAATGGTTACAATAACTAAAGGTGAGGGTTATGGTAGACCACTTCTTGAATATACAATGACGGGTAAACCTGTTATTGCATCAAATTGGTCAGGACATAAAGACTTCTTACCTATGGATAAAGCAGTAATGATTGGTGGGAAATTAGTTGAAGTTGATGAAAGTGCAACAAATGATTTTATTTTAAAAACATCTAAGTGGTTCACAGCAAATTATAGTGAAGTTGTAGAAGTATTTAAAATTGTCCACAGAGATTATGAAACTTTCCTTGAAAAATCTGAATCGTTAAGAACGGAAAACTTAGAGAAGTTTTCAATAGAATCAATAACTGAGAAGTTTAAAACAATTATGGAACCACTATTAGTGGAGAAACCTAAACAAGTTAAATTAAACATACCTCAACTAAAAAAAATAGAAAAATAATGAAGATATTAGTGACAGGTGGTGCAGGATTTATAGGGACCAACCTTATTAAAAGATTGTTAAGTGAGGGACATATCGTACACTCAATAGATAACTACGATAGTGGTTTGAAAGAAAACGAAGTGGAGGGGTGTAATTACCACACAAGTGACATACAAATTATTAGTCTTATGGATAAGGACTTTGATATAATATATCATTTAGCCGCACTATCAAGAATACAACCTTCTTTTGAAAATCCATTACTAACTTACGATACTAACGTAACTGGTACACAAATGGTTTGTGAATTTGCAAAATCCATTGGTGCTAAAGTAATATATGCTGGATCATCATCCAGATGGCATAACCCATACCAATCACCATACGCATGTTATAAACATCTTGGTGAGGAGATATTAAAAATGTACCGTAAGGTATATGGTTTAAATTGTGAAATTGCACGTTTCTACAATGTTTACGGTCCTAATGAAGTTGTTGATGGAGATTGGGCAGCAGTTATAGGTATTTGGAGAAGACAGGTAAGAGATGGTGAAAAAATAACAATCGTAGGTGACGGAGAACAAAGAAGAGACTTCACACATGTTGTTGATATTGTTGATGGTCTTTATAAAATTGGAATGACTGATGAGTCCCATGATGATGCGTGGGAGTTGGGAACAGGTACAAACTATTCTATTAATGAAATGTACTCAATGTTTAAAAAGAAATTTGGGATCGACTATGTATCAATACCTGATCAACCTGGTAATTACAGGGTTACATTGAGAGAAAATAATGATACAGTAGAACGATTGGAGTGGGAACCTAAAGATAGATTACAAACCTACATAGATTCTTTATGAAGATAAGTTACGCAATCACAGTAAAAGATGAGTTTATTCAAATTCAAAACCTAATTAACCATATACTTAAATTGAAACGTCACAATGACGAAATAGTTATACTATTTGATCAAAAGAATGGGAGTACTGAATTGTTAAGTTATCTTTTAAAGTTTAATAAACTACCCAATGTACAAACATGGAGGGGATTTGATTTTAATGGTCATTTTGCTGATTGGAAAAATCTACTGAGTGAATATTGTTCAGGTGATTATATTTTTCAAATAGATGCTGATGAGATACCAAACACTAACCTTATTAATTCATTACCAAGTATAATTGAAATGAATCCCGAAAATGAAGTTTTTTTAGTACCTCGTGTTAATACAGTAAGTGGTTTAACAGAAGAACATATTAAAAAATGGGGTTGGAGTGTATCTGAAAAGGGTTGGGTTAATTGGCCCGATTACCAATGGAGAATATGGAAAAACATACCATCAATTAAATGGGTTAATAAAGTACATGAAAAATTAGATGGTTTTAAAACGTTTTCACCTTTACCTGATAAAGAGGAGTTCTCCCTATCCCATCCAAAAGACATAAAACGTCAAGAAGAACAGAATAATTTTTATAACGATTTGATCAATGGACATTAGTTTAGTCTTAGCGGTATATAATAACCTTGATTACACAAAAGATTGTTATGATAGGATAAGAGAAATCTACCCCGACGCACCTATGGTAATTAGTAGTGGTGGATCGACAGATGGTACCCTATCATGGTTAAAGTCGTTAGATGATGATTTCCTATCTTACATGCACGATGACGATAAATTATGTTTCTCTGATAATTATAATTCAGCAATCAAATTAGTTGATACTGAGAAGTTGGTACTTATACATAATGATATGGTTATTGGTGAGAATTTCCTTGAAAATCTTTCCGATCTTATTGATGAGAAGACCCTCCTTTCGTATACAACAATAGAACCACCAATCTTTAAAGGACATAAAAGAGCGGGTAAGGTAATATTAGATTTAGGTTCTTCATTTCATGACTTTAAGTATGATCTGTTTAACCAATACGTTGAAAAAGTTAAACAAAAGAAAACACTTGTAAATGGTGCGTCATTCTTTATGTCAGGTTATAAAACTATGTTTGAAGATGTGGGATTCTTTGATGGATTCTCATTTGATCCATTCTTTTGTGAAGACGACGACTTTCTAATACGTGCAAAATTAAAAGGGTACAATTTGAAAACAACCGAATGTGCTGTCACCTATCATTTTGTTTCAAAAACAAGTAGAGTGTTAAGATCTTCCGAAAGTAAACTTAGTGAACATAGAAACATCAGAAACTTTATAAGAAAATGGGGTATACCTATTCCAATATTCAATGAGTTATATTATTGGGAAGATGAAATATTCAACTACAAGACATTTTCGATGGGTCTAACGACACGTAACAACACTAAACTATATAATATAGAACCTTACTTTGATAAGATCAATTTAGGGACAATTCCTGAAGATTACATATCGAACGAACAACCTAATACTAATTACGATCTTAGATCTAAATTCATACTCACTGACATAGTAGATGTTATGATAACAGAAACAAGTCCGTTCACGGATGAAGATCT
>Ga0222717_10001806_pt1 | contig 17151 bp, 17 predicted proteins | sample C33_18DmetaG_FD_165053 | JGI IMG/M metagenome (GOLD analysis project Ga0222717, IMG submission 165053) | Estuarine water microbial communities from San Francisco Bay, California, United States - C33_18D | ecosystem: Environmental > Aquatic > Marine > Unclassified | place: USA: California...
GGGGATGTGGGGGGGGCGGGGGGGGGTCTGTGGTAGCTTGATATTGTTATGGTATCCTCCGGCATACAAAAAAAGCCAAAATTAAAAGAAAAGGCTATACCTTAAGTATCCCTCTAAGTTGTTGTTTTACTTAAGTATTCTAAAGGCGGGGCTATTGTTGACAATACCTATTAAAAAGGTTACATTTATTTATTTAATTTATTGAACTAAATACCCAAGGGCGGGTCTAATGTTTATAGTAATTAATTAAAGAAAAGACTTGACTTTTGCTTAAAAATATGCTATAATATAAAGCATAATACAGAGCTTAATTCAAAGCCTTAAGTATACTTAAGTAGTCTTAGTTATTATACTTTAATGAATATACTTTAAAGTTAAATTCTAAACGATAGCCTAAGGATACTTAAGATAACTTAAGGAGAATACCATTGGCTAATACTAAAGTAGATGCTCCGAAAAGGAGAGGGCGGCCTCCAAAGTCGCAGGTTGTGTCAAGAAAGAAGGGGGCGACTGGCTTATCCAGAGGTCGGCCCAAGGGTGATGCCGCTATAATCAACGAATACAAGAGTAGGATGTTGACATCACCAAAGTCAAAGAAGGTGTTGGAGTCAATATTTGATGCCGCTTTGGACAATGACCATAAGAATCAGGCCGCGGCATGGAAGTTAGTTATGGATAGGATACTACCTACCGCTGTGTTTGAAAAGGATGTCGTTAAGGGCGCAGGTAAGTCAGCCATACAAATAAACATTACTGGTGTGGGCGGTGAGACAACAGTGGTGTCAAATAACGAAGACATCATAGAAGGGGAAACTATTGATGGCTAAGTACTTTACTAGACAAGAGTTTGCTTGTCAGTACACAGGCAGGAACGAAATCAAGCCTGAGTTCATTCAAAAACTAGATGAGCTTAGAGAAGCCTGTGGTTTCCCTTTTATAATCACATCGGGCTATCGCGCCCCAGAACATCCAATCGAAGCTAGGAAAAAGACTACAGGAACTCATGCTCAAGGTATTGCCTCAGATATTAAAGTTGACAACGGTTTACAGCGGTTTAAAATTGTTGAGGAGGCTATCAAACTGGGCTTTACGGGAATCGGAGTTGCTTCTAGCTTTGTTCATGTTGACATCCGCGACCCTGACGATACTACCCCTTATGTAATGTGGACATATTAACTTGACTGAGTTAAATGTATCACTACTGCCGTGGCAACAGGAAGTCTTTGAAGACCCTACACGGTTTAAGGTCATAGCCGCAGGTAGACGGACGGGTAAGAGTAGATTAGCCGCTTGGATGCTAATCATTAGGGCTTTACAGACTGAGCGTGGCCATGTGTTCTATGTAGCCCCTACACAGGGACAGGCCAGAGACATTATGTGGCAAGTCCTGTTGGAGATAGGACATCCTGTAATACAGTCCAGTCATGTTAACAACTTACAAATAAAATTAGTCAATGGAGCGACTATAGCACTTAAAGGTGCAGACAGGCCGGAAACCATGCGTGGTGTCAGTCTTAAGTTCCTTGTCATGGATGAGTACGCAGATATGAAGCCAGAGGTCTGGGAACAAATCCTTAGACCTGCATTGGCTGACCAAAAGGGTGATGCGTTGTTCATTGGTACGCCAATGGGTAGGAATCACTTTTATGATTTATACACCTATGCTTGTGTTGCAGAGGACGAAACATTTAAAGGTTATCACTTCACAAGCTATGACAATCCACTGCTAGACCCTGATGAGATTGAGGCGGCTAAGAAGTCCATGTCCGCATTCAGTTTCCGACAGGAGTTCATGGCATCATTCGAGGCTCAAGGTAGTGAGTTATTCAAAGAAGAGTTTATACAATTTTGTGAGGAAGAGCCGGAGGCGGGTCAGTATTACATTGCGGTGGACTTGGCGGGGTTTGCGGATGTGGCTAAAGTCACTACTAAAACGAAGCGGCTTGACCAAACTGCCATCTCGGTTGTCAAAGCTAATGAAGAAGGTTGGTGGGTAGCTGACATCATTCATGGTCGTTGGGGCGTAGAGACTACCGCTAGGAAAATATTTGAGGCCGTTAGGGACTACAGGCCGGTAGCCGTTGGGATTGAGAAGGGCGCACTTAAGAATGCTGTATTACCTTACCTAACAGACTTAATGAAAAAGAACCAACGGTTTTTCAGGGTAGACGAACTGACTCACGGTAACAAAAAGAAAACCGATAGGATTGTGTGGGCGTTACAGGGAAGATTTGAACACGGAACTATAACGCTAAACAAAGGGGACTGGAATGCTACATTCTTGGATGAGTTGTTTCAATTTCCTAATCAGCTAGTACACGATGACTTAATCGACTCGTTGGCTTACATTGACCAGTTGGCTAACATTGCTTACACTTCAGATTACATCGAAGAAGAATATGAACTATTAGATGCATACGCAGGGTACTAATATGCTTAATGACGATACAGGCCACTTTTTAATTGAAGAATCCCTAGAGGGGTGGGTAGTTAATAAATGTCAAGGTTGGCGTGACCACTTTGAAACTAACTATTCACAGAAGTTTGATGAGTACTACAGACTTTGGAGAGGCCAGTGGTCTTCCGAAGACAAGACTAGAGACTCAGAACGCTCACGAATTATCTCCCCTGCTTTGCAACAAGCCGTTGAATCCTCCGTTGCGGAACTAGAGGAAGCAACCTTTGGCCGTGGTAAGTGGTTTGACATTGAGGATGACGTTTCCGATGCAGAGAAGCGCGATATAGCCCTTTTACGGGAAACTCTATACAAAGACTTTAAAAAGAATAAAGTCCGTAAGGGAGTCGCTGAGTGCCTTCTAAATGCCGCTGTATTCGGCACAGGTATTGCAGAGATTGTTTTAGAGGAAGAAAAGGAGTTTCAACCCGCAACACAACCAGTCATGGGCGGGGAACTAACCGCTGTTGGTGTCAATGTCGTAGACAAGACCTGCGTAAAGCTACGACCCGTCATGCCCCAGAACTTCCTGATTGACCCCCTAGCTACTTCCATTGATGAAGCCTTGGGTTGTGCTGTAGATGAGTTTGTTTCTTCACACCTAGTTGAACAGCTACAGGAAAAAGGTGTTTACCGTAATGTTTATGTAGGTACTGCTTCCTCTGACTTTGACATCGAACCCGACCAAGACTTGTCCGTTTATGATGACGATAAAGTTCGCCTAACTAAGTACTACGGACTTGTACCTCGGCACTTGCTTGATGAAGCACAGAAAGAAAGTGATGAAGATGAAGTAGCTGAGTTAGTGGCAGATGAAGACAACGAAGACAACTACTATGTAGAAGCTATTGTTGTTATCGCCAATGACGGTATTTTGTTAAAGGCTGAAGCTAACCCCTACATGATGTCAGACCGACCAATCGTTGCATTCCCTTGGGATGTCGTTCCTAGCCGCTTTTGGGGTCGAGGGGTATGTGAGAAAGGGTATAACTCACAAAAGGCGTTAGATGCTGAAATACGAGCTAGAATTGATGCTCTCGCCCTGACCATACACCCAATGCTTGCTATGGATGCTACTCGTATGCCCAGAGGGGCTAGACCAGAGGTTCGTGCGGGTAAGGTTATCTTGACCAACGGTGCGCCCAATGAAGTCCTACAGCCATTTAACTTTGGTAATGTAAGTCAGATTAGCTTTGCACAGGCCGATGCGCTACAGAAGATGGTACAGACAGCCACAGGTGCTGTCGACTCTGCAGGAATTCCGGGGTCTATTAACGGTGATGCTACTGCCGCAGGTATTTCTATGTCCCTCGGTGCTATCATTAAGCGACACAAACGCACCTTGATTAACTTCCAAGAGTCCTTCCTAATTCCATTTGTAACTAAGTCCGCACACAGGTATATGCAGTTTAACCCAGAGCAATACCCTGTCGCTGACTATAAGTTCCACACCTCAAGTAGCTTGGGCATCATTGCGCGTGAGTATGAAGTTACACAACTTGTACAACTCCTACAAACCATGTCCCCAGATACTCCGATGTATCCACAGCTTATCATGTCCATTATTGACAACATGAACTTGGGTAATCGTGAAGAGCTTATCGCGGCTCTACAACAAGCTAATCAGCCTAACCCAGAAGCACAGCAAATGGCTATGGCTTCACAGCAAGCTCAGATTGAGTTCCAGAAGTCTCAGACTGCGGCTCTCAACGGACAGGCTATGGAGTCACAGGCTAGGGCACAGAAACTGGCTACAGAGTCTCAGGCCATACCTCAGGAGCTAGAGATTGACCGTATTAAGGCTGTAACTACCAATCTGAAGGTAGGGGATGCTGACGACAAAGAGTTCCAGAAACGATTAAAAATATCAGAGCAGTTACTTAAAGAGCGTGAGGTAGCTGTTAAAGAGAAACAACAAGGAAATAAACCTAATGATAACACAGCACCAGTTCAACAAGGCACTAGAGGAAGTCAACCAAGCCTTCGACAAAACATTCAAGAAACTCGCGGCATTGGAGCAGGAAGTCCGAGCCCTGCAAGAGTCCCAAGAGGTGAAGTCTAATGCCAACAAAAAAACCAGACCCAAGACTAGCTAGAGCAGGAGTCTCTGGTTACAACAAGCCCAAGCGTACACCCAACCACCCTAAGAAGTCCCATGTGGTTGTAGCTAAGGAAGGTGATAAGGTTAAGACTATACGCTTTGGTGAGCAAGGAGCTAAGACAGCAGGTAAACCTAAAGCAGGTGAATCTGCGCGAATGAAAGCTAAACGTAAGTCCTTTAAGGCTAGACACGGTAGGAACATTGCCAAGGGTAAGATGTCTGCGGCTTATTGGGCTGATAAAGTTAAATGGTAGACACATATTCGCCAATATGGTGAAAATATGTAGAATTGTGTACATAATGTAGAGTTGTGTACATGATGTAAACATGGTATTCCGTTAATTGTAATTAAGGTAATACCTATGTACACTTAACTTGCTATTACACATAGTAATTTTTACAAAATATGTAAATTTAACAACCTAGAAATGGAGATATTGTTATGCCAATGGGTAAAGGTACATATGGAACTAAGGTCGGAAGACCTCCTAAAAAAAAGAAAGCCGTCAAAAGAAAGCCTAAGAAGTAATGGCTAGGACGGACGAAGCTAAATGGAAGCGCATTGTAGCCGCAGTTAAAGCAGGGAGCAAAGGTGGTAAGGCAGGACAATGGTCAGCACGTAAGGCTCAGTTAGCCACCCAACGCTACAAAAAAGCAGGTGGTGGCTATACTGGAGGCAAGACTAAAGCCCAGAAGTCTCTATCCAAATGGACTAAAGAGGACTGGGGAACTAAGTCCGGCAAGCCTAGCACTCAAGGCTCTAAGGCTACAGGGGAACGCTACCTGCCTAAGAAGGCCAGAGAGTCGTTGACCAAGAAGGAATATGCCGCTACGACACGAAAGAAACGGGCTGACACCAAGGCAGGTAAACAGTTTAGTAAACAGCCTAAGAAGATTGCCAAGAAAACAGCAAAACATCGTAAATAATACTTGACATTCTTATAAAAATATGGTATAATATACAGTATAATATACAATGGTATGTTATATAAATTTATTAATTAAAGCTGTCCTATAAGGAGAAACAGTGTATGTCTGATGTAGAACTAGAGAAGTACTATCGTTCCTTTGAAGAGTTGTTCCGTTCAGAAGGTTGGAAAAACCTAATGGAAGACCTAAGAGGAAGTGCTGTTAATGTCAACTCAGTGGAAGCCTGTAAAGACGATAAAGACCTTTACTTTCGTAAGGGACAACTTACAGTCATGGCTAACCTACTAAACTTAGAAGCACAGATAGAAACAGCCAAGCAACAGCAGGAAGAGGACATTGAAGAACTAGAAGCAGAGGCATAGTAATATGGCAATGCTAATAGATTTTCGCTGTGACAACGGACACACTAATGAAAAGTTTGTTCCGTCTGACACTAGAGAGATACAGTGCCCTGAATGCTCTCTAATGGCTAGAAAGATAATCTCTCCCGTTCGCAGTCTTTTAGACCCCATATCTGGTGATTTTGCAGGTGCTACAATGAAATGGGCGAGAGAACGCGAAAGGAAGATGAAGAAAGAGCGTAAGGCCAACTCCTAACCGAATCCTTACATATAATACACCTCCATAATGATATTAGTCACGGAGTTTAATAATGGCAACACTAATTGACGAGCGTTTGGAAACAGCAGAAGAAGAAACCGAACAGGAAACCACTACTCAGGAATCTCAAGAACAAATAAAGGAAACTCCTGAACAACAAGAGTTACCACAGAAGTACCAAGGAAAGAGTACAGCCGAAATAATAAGGATGCACCAAGAGGCTGAGAAACTTCTAGGTAAACAAAGTTCTGAAGTCGGTGAATTAAGAAAAGTAGTTGATGACTACATACAAACACAACTCGCAGAGCAAGCACCGCAACAACAAGAACCTGACGAAGAGATAGACTTTTTCTCAGAACCAGACAAGGCAGTCGCGAGAGCTATTGATAATCATCCCAAGATAAAGGAAGCTGAACAAATCAGCAACCAATATCGACAGTCCACAGCTACGGCTGAACTGCAAAAAAGACACCCTGATATGCAGGAGATTTTGCAGGACGGTAAGTTTGCTGAATGGATTAAGGGTTCTAAGATTAGACAACAGCTTTTTGTTCAAGCAGACCAACAGTATGACTACGAGGCCGCTGACGAGCTTTTCACCACTTGGAAGGAACGACAGCAGGTAGTAGGTCAAACTGCCGCTACTGAGAAGAATGAGCGTAAGAAGGCCGTTAAAGCCGCATCCACAGGCAATGTCCGTGGTAGTGGTGAACAAGCGGCTCGTAAAGTTTATCGAAGGTCAGACATTATTAAACTAATGAAGGATGACCCTGAAAGATATATGTCATTGTCCGATGAGATTATGAAAGCATATCGAGAGGGGAGAGTCCGAAACTAATTAATCTTATTTAAGGAATTGTATTATGACTGATTCAACTTATCCCGCAATGGGCGGTGCAGTAGACAACACTTCTGCCGCTACTTTTATCCCAGAAATCTGGTCTGATGAGGTAGTTGCCGCTTACCAAAAGAACCTTGTACTAGCTAACCTAGTCAAGAAAATGTCCATGACTGGCAAGAAAGGTGATACTATTCACATTCCTAAGCCTGTTCGTGGTGATGCACACGCTAAAGCTGAAGGCACTGCGGTTACTATTCAAAACGCCACTGAGTCTGAAGTACAAGTAGTTGTTGACAAGCACTTCGAGTACTCTCGTCTTATCGAAGACATTACTGAAGCTCAAGCTCTTGCCTCTCTCCGTCAGTTCTACACTGGTGATGCAGGTTACGCTCTGGCCAAACAAGTTGACACTGACCTGTTTGACCTCGTTAAGTCTCTGGGTGACGGTGATGGCTCTGACTACACTCACAGTGCTTCCTTTGAAGCCAGTGGTAACGACCTCGTAGCTTACGGTGGTGACACTACTGTTGGTGCTTTCAACGATTCAGTATTCCGCGCTTTGATTCAAAAAATGGATGATGCTGACGTACCTATGGACGGACGTTCCTTTGTTGTTCCTCCTTCCATCCGTAACGCCATCATGGGTATCGACCGCTACACCTCTAGCGACTTCGTAGGTGGTCAAACTGTACAGAACGGTCAAATTGGCAACCTGTACGGTGTAGATGTATTTGTTACTTCTAACTGCCCAACTCTGGCTTCCGGTGTTAAGGGTTCTGTAATGCTACACAAAGATACTTTTGTTATGGCTGAACAGCAAGGTATCCGTTCTCAGACTCAGTACAAGCAAGAGTTCCTTGGAACTTTGTACACTGCTGACACTCTGTACGGTGTTAAAACTTTGCGTCCTGACTCAGGCTTCCTGCTTGCAGTTGATGCATAATAGTAGTACCAAGGGGATTCCTTCGGGAGTCCCCTTTCCCTTGCCCTCTTTTCGTTATTTATTCTCCAGAAGAATCCCACAGGTGTCTTAATGTCTAACTATACCAAAACAACGAACTTTGCTACCAAAGATTCCTTACCCTCTGGCGACCCCAATAAAATAGTTAAAGGGGCTGAAATCAACACTGAGTTTGATAACATTGCAACTGCTGTCGCAACTAAAGCAAATTCAGCTAGTCCCACATTCACTGGTACTGTAACTATCCCAACAGCGGATATTAATGGCGGTGCTATTGACGGAACTGTTATTGGTGGTTCTACAGCCGCTTCAGTTACAGGTACAACCCTTACAGCTAATACCAGTCTTAATATTGCAGGTGACGGTGCGACTGTCACTGGTATTAAAGACGAAGATGATATGGCATCTGACAGTGCCACTAAACTTGCTACTCAGCAATCCATTAAAGCCTATGTAGATTCCCAAGTAACCGCACAGGACTTGGACGTTACTACTGACTCAGGCACTATTTCAATTGATTTAGATTCAGAAACACTTACTGTTGCAGGTGGCACAGGTTTAGACTCCAGTGCTACAGGCAATACTGTGACCTTGGGAATTGATAGCACAGTTGCTACTCTAACAGGTACACAGACCCTTACAAATAAAACCCTTACTGCTCCTGTAATCTCAGGTAACTTAACTACTGACGGTACTATTGATGGCCGTGATGTTGCTACTGACGGAACTAAGCTAGACGGTATTGAAGCAGGTGCAACCGCTGACCAAACTGCGGCAGAAATTAGAACACTGGTAGAAAGTGCATCTGATTCCAACGTATTTACTGATGCTGACCACAGCAAGCTAAATGGTATAGAAGCCAATGCAGACGTTACTGACACAACTAACGTAACAGCCGCAGGTGCGCTGATGGACAGCGAGGTGACTAACCTTGCACAGGTCAAGGCTTTTGAGTCCGCAGACTACGCTACAGCCGCACAGGGCACTACTGCTGACTCAGCCCTACAGAATGTCGTTGAGGACACTACGCCACAGTTGGGTGGTGACTTAAGCACTAACGGTAATGATATTAGCTTCGGTGACAACGACAAGGCTACGTTCGGTGCTGGTGATGACATACAGATTTATCACTCAGGCGCACATAGTTATATTGATGACACAGGCACAGGTAGTTTATATATACGCGCATCTAATCTTGCCTTTGGAAAGCCAGATGGCACAGAGTTTTTCGGCTCACTAACCAGTGACGGGGGTTGTTTCTTTAAATTTGACAACGCCACCAAACTAGCCACCACCTCCACAGGCATAGACGTTACTGGCGGCGTAACTACTAACGCAAACTCTTACCTAAATGGGCTAAGAGTCGGAGGGGCTGATACAGGCAATACGATTTATCAGCCGACAGGCGACTTATCTATATCAAGTGCTTCTGGCAGTATTTTTCTAAAACCATCTGGAACTACAGTCCTTACAGCCACCTCCACAGGCATAGACGTTACTGGCACAGCCACGATGGATGGGCTTGTTTCTGTGTTAAATTCAGACACGCAAGGAAAGTTTAGCGGCTGGTCTGCAACTGGCGGAACGGCAACTCATTCAGGTGCTATTGAGCTAGGTCAAAACGCAAGCTATCAAGGAATTATTTCCTATGATGCTGCTAACGACACTCGTTTTATTTTTGACAATTCTTGGAATGGCACTGGCTCTACCTTTGAATTTAGGACAAACACAGCCGCAACAGCAAAGACACACCTAAAGATTGAAGGTTCAGGAGACATCAGCTTCTACGAGGACACAGGCACAACGCCTAAGTTCTTCTGGGATGCGTCTGCGGAGTCTTTGGGTATTGGTACTAGTTCGCCTAGTGCAAAGCTAACAATAGGTGGTTCTGGTGCAAACAGAATGTCTTTTGTAGGGCCAACAGGCACTTACTATACTGGATATGACGGGGCTACAGACGAATTTCAAATTGCTTCTAATACAGCAATAAAGTTCCAAGCTGGTAGTGGATACGCAGAACGCATGCGCATAGACTCATCAGGGAATGTGGGCATAGGGACTAGTTCGCCTAGTTCACAATTCTTTAACAATCTAGTTGTTGGTAATGACACTGCAGGTGATAAAGGAATCACAATTAGAAGTAACGCATCTAATAGAGGTGTCTTAGCTTTTTCTGATACTGATTCAGCTACTGACGGTAGATACAGTGGTTTTATTTCATACGACCATAGCGACAATGCCATGAAGTTGCACACCAATGGCGGCACAGAACGCATGCGCATAGACTCATCTGGCAACCTGTTGGTGGGTAAGACCAGTGCTGAAAATACTACAGCAGGTTGTCGTGTGCGGGGTGATGGGTTTGCGAGCTTTGTTCGTAGCGGTGCTGAACCTGCATTAATAAATCGTTTAACTAATGATGGCTCATTATTAACATTACAAAGAGACGGTGGAGCTGTAGGTAGTATTGGTACTAAGTCAGGAAACATCAATATAGGCGGTGGTGATACAGGTTTATACATTGACCCTGCTAATGATGCTATAAGACCGTGGACTACAGCAGGAAACGATATTCGTGATAATGCTATTAACTTAGGAACTTCCAACGCTCGTTTCAAAGACATTTACCGTTCAGGTTCTACTTACTCAACATCTGACAGAAACAAGAAGCAAGACATCAGAGACTTAACTGATGCAGAAGCTAGAGTAGCTGTAGTAGCTAAAGGCTCTCTAAAAGCATTTAGATATATTGATACTGTAGAAGCAGAAGGCGATGACGCAAACATACACTTTGGTATTATTGCACAGGACTTGAAGGCGGCATTTGAAGCAGAGGGTCTTAACGCAGACAGCTATCAAGTATTAAAAACTGCAACGTATACAGACGATGATGGTGTAGAACAGACTACATACAGCGTTTGTTATGAGAACTTACTAGCATTCATTATTTCAGGAATTTAACTCGGAGCAAACTAATATGAACTTTACAATCTCAAACTTAGAAAGCAACACAGACGGAGGCGTTATTATAGCCCACTGGAGAGTCTCTAAGACCTCTGGTGACTTTACAGCCTCAGCCTATGGTACAGTATCCTTTACACCTTACCCCGAATCAGAGGATTTTGTAAACTATTCTGACTTAACTGAAGAAACAGTTATCGGGTGGGTAGAGGAAGAATTAGATACAGATTCTATTGAATTTAGACTTGATGCTGACTTAGAGGAACAAGCCAGACCATCTGTAATCGTAGGAGTGCCTTGGTAATGACTGAAGAAGCCAAGCAAGCTGTGGATGTATTTGCGGCATCAACAGGAGTTATGTCGTTGGCGGCTTGGTTGCCACCTTTGGCTAGTCTATTTACTGTCATCTGGTTAGGCATTAGGATATATGAATCTGAGACAGTCCAAAAACTGTTGAAATAGAGAAATGTATGTTAAAAGAGCTTATTACCCCTGTAGCAAATCTTTTGGACAAGTTCATTGAGGACAAAGACCAGAAGAATGCTTTGGCGCATGAAATTGCAACAATGGCGCAAAAACACGCGCAGGAAAATGCGAAGGCACAGATTGAAGTTAATAAGACTGAAGCGGGACATAAAAGTTTATTTGTCTCAGGGTGGCGGCCTGCTGTGGGTTGGGTATGTTGCATTGGCATGGCGAGTAACTTCTTGGTTATCCCAATGGCCAACTTTGCGCTTGCTCTGGCTCAATCTCCGGTCGTTGTTCCAGTCCTTCAGTTGAGTGAAATGATGCCTGTATTACTAGGTATGTTAGGCTTAGGCGGCATGAGAAGTGCCGAGAAATTCAAAGGCGTACAGAGAGATAACTAATGGATTTATTTGGTTATGGTGGTGTGGACATTGATTGGGATGCTATTGATTGGTCTAGTATCTTTCCCGATGTCACAACCACAGAACAGCCTCAGACTGCTCCTGCACCTGTAGTACAACCACAGCCTGTAGTACAGCCGGTACAACAAAAACAACAACAGGAAGAAGTAGTATCATTAGCTAGTCCTTTCGATGCTGACCCATTTGTGCCTGAAGCTAAGAAATCAGAAGAAGATGTATATGCTGATTATATCAAAGATTGGACAAATGTATATGAAAATATAACAGGAACAAATGACCTAAGCGGTATACCGACTGGAGGTTTAACACCTGTAACTTTAACAGCAAATATGCCTACTATCTGGAGCGAAGAAGAACAACGATATGTAACGAATCCTGTTTGGGAGGAACAACAAGATTTTTATTCCTCTATGGATTGGGATGCTGTAAATGAGGTTTTTTCAGAAATAACTGGAGCTGATATTAATGCAGGAGGTATAAACGGACTTTTAAACTCTTTAATGTATGAAACTGATTTAAATTTAGGAAGTGATGAAGATATACAGGCATCTTTAAGAAAACAAAGCTATGATAATTTAATCAGACAAGGTGTTTCTGTTGAAGACGCACAAAATTGGCTAGATAGAGCAACAGCCGCAGATAAAGCAAGTAACATACCAAGTGCAAGTTTTCAAGACCTTAAACAAGAAGAAGCTGATTTGCTTGGCGAAGTTTATATAAATGAAACAAACGCTTGGTTTACAGAATTAGATAATTTAAAGACAAACGATGTAGACCAGTTTACTCAGAAATACGATGATATGCCTTATAATTCTAGGCTACAGTATTTATATTATTTGTACGATGAAGGAGAACTAAGCGAAGACAAATACAAGGAGTTATTTAAAACTACTTTAAACTCTGCTTATGATAAAGAAAAAAATCCTCATGGTAATATAATAATAGAAATAGAAGGTCAAGAGTTTTTAGTTGACGGTTTTAATGTAAAAGGTGTTGGGCCGACCGATGCGTTCACCGACCCCTTTTTCTTATCGCGCGATGCTAAGTTTGCAAACGATTCTATGTACTTTCCTCAAGACGATTCTCCTGCGGGAGTGGCAGACTTTTTTAAAGGGATAGGCAGTGTTGGGGAAGATGCTAGTGGTAAGGTAGAAGACATCCTTGAGCCTAGCAGTTGGGAGTGGTTTTTAACAAACCCTATTACTAATATAGCCGCCTCTGTAATGCCGGGCGGTCAGCTTGTACTGACAGGTCTTAAAGCCGCTACTCCTGATGTAGACATTGACCCCCTACAGGCCGCAGGTGGTTTGCTTCAGGGACTTGAAATGACTGGTACTATACGACCTCCCGCATCTCTACCGGAAGGAGTAGTAGGCCCAACCGATGCAGGTACAGGGCTGTTTGGTACTACTTACGGTCAGACTGAAGCACTGGTTAATGCCGTTGCTACGGGGGACATTAAGGAAACTGCTGTGGGTATGTTTGGCGGTGACTTAGTAAATGAAGGTTTAGCACAGGCAGGTATTGAGGCTTCTAACTTAGGTCTAACTCCAGAACAACTAGAGTCTAGCATAGACACTACAGTAATGGCTGTAGCACAGGGTAATGAACTAGACGAAGCATTAGCACGTGGCTTTGGTCAAGAAGTACTTGAAGGTGTTGTAGGGGCTATTCCAGAGACAGATGTAGACTTTGGAATCATAGAGGACACTATTAAGCCTATAGTGGAAACTGTAATAGATACTGCTGAAACAATTGCTGAACCTTTTGTTGAAGTTGTTAAGGAAGCAGGGCCAAAAGTAGAGGATGCCCTTAGAGCTACAGGTGAGCTTGTAGAACCTTTTGTTGAACCTATCATTGATGTTGCTGAGACAGTAGGGCCGGAAGTAGAGGACGTAGTTAGAGAACTAGGTAGTACCGCTGATGATGTTCTTATACAGCCTGTTGTTGAAGCCGCTGAAACTGTAGGGCCAGAAATAGAGGACATCATTAGGGAAGTAGGTAGTGAGACTGAAGACATTGTTAAAGCCGTAGCTGAACCTGTAATTGAAACAGCAGAGCCAGTAATTAAAGCTGTGGGAGAAATAGGTGAAGATGTAGTAAAAACCGTAGGAGATACTATAGAGGCAGGTGTTGAAACTATAGACGAGCTTCTCAGTCCTATAGGTTCGGCTGTAGAGGACATAGCTAGAGCTACGGGAAGTACTGTAGAAGATGTACTAAGGGGTGTAGGTTCTTTAACGGACGATATAAGAAAGGACATAGGGGAGTTAGGTCAAGATGTTATTGATGCTTTAAGTCCTATAGGCTCTGCTTTAGAAGATGTTGTCAGAACTACAGGTTCTAATTTAGAGGACTTACTTAAATCACTAGCAAATATGGTGTCAGGGGCTTTTGGTTCTTTGGCTCTACAACAACAAGAACAGGCTAGACAGCAAAGAATACAATCTGCTTTAGACACAAGAACTACTGACAGTTTATTTGGTGATGACCTTTTCCAATTCCAAACTGAAATAGTAATATCTCCTGAGTATCTTACACCCGTACAAGCTATAGAGCCACCGGAAGAATTTGTGGACATACTGGGTAATCAAGACACAGGTTTAGACTATAATTATATTTTAGAAGATTTAACAAAACCAAGGAGTTATTCATTCTAATGACTTACTTACAACTTGTAAATAATGTAATGCGAAGGCTCAGAGAGAATGAAGTCTCTACTGTAGATGAGAATGCCTATTCAAAACTAATAGGTGAGTACGTTAACGATGCTAAACGCGCAGTAGAGGATGCTTGGGATTGGACTGCACTTCGGTCAACTATAACAGTAACCACTTCAGATGCCGCTTATAACTATACACTGACTGACTCACAGAACCGTTTAAAAATATTAAATGTTATAAACCAAACATCCAAAAGGTTTATGGAGTACCGTGGTTCTACTTGGATGGACAATGCTTACTTAGTTGTCCCTGCTCCCGCAGGTTCTCCAACGTACTACAGCTTTAAAGGTGTGGATACCAGTGGTGATAACAAGGTGGACTTCTATCCTAAGCCTGACGGTGTGTACTCTATAGACTTTAATGTTGTTCTACGGACTGCTGACTTCACTGCCGATGCACAGACCTTGGCTGTACCTTCGTCCCCTGTAGTACAGCTCGCTACTGCTTTAAGTGCTAGGGAGCGAGGGGAAACTGGCGGTACATCTGCGGCTGAGTTGTTTGCTTTGGCTGACTCAACCTTAGCAGATGCTATAGCGATAGATGCTTCACAACACCCAGAAGAAACTATTTGGAATGCTGTATAATGGCTCAACAATTACAGAATATTACAATAGCCGCCCCTGGATTTTTCGGGTTAAATACACAGGACTCGCCCATAGGTCTTAACCCTTCCTTTGCTTCTATTGCCGATAACTGTGTCATTGATAAGTCCGGTCGTATTGCCGCTAGGAAAGGTTGGGATGAAGTGTCAACTAATGGTTCTGCTGTACTGGGGACAAGCCGAGGTATAGAAACAGTCTATGAGTATGTAGACAAAAGCGGTGACAAGTATGTACTGTCAGCGGGTAATAATAAAATATTCTCCGGTACTACTACTTTGGTTGACATAACGCCTTCCGGTTATACACCTACAGGTAATAACTGGAAGATAGTTAACTTAAATGACCACGGGTATTTATACCAAAGAGGACATGAACCTCTAATATATACTGACCATGAAGGTTCTCCGGTTTTAGAGGCTCATTCAGACCATTCTCATGCCACAGGTACTCCACCACAGGCTAATGAAGTATTGGCCGCCTATGGGCGTGTATGGGCGGCTGATGTGACTGGTAACAAGCACACTGTCTATTGGTCGGACTTGTTAAACGGACATCACTGGACTGGAGGTACTTCTGGTTCTTTGGATGTGACTACAGTATGGCCTACTGGTCACGATGAGATAACGGCTCTAGCGGCTCACAATGGCTTTCTAATCATCTTTGGTAAGAAGTCTATACTGGTGTACTCTGGGGCACAAAGTCCCGCCACAATGACTCTTACGGACACTGTAGAGGGCGTTGGTTGTATAGCTAGGGATTCCGTACAACATACTGGTACTGACATATTGTTTTTGTCTGATTCCGGTGTGCGTAGCTTTGGTAGGACTATACAGGAAAAGTCCATGCCTATGCGAGACATTAGTCGTAATGTCCGTAATGATTTAATTAACTTAGTTACACAACAAACTAATCCAATTAAGTCTATCTACAGTGCGGAGGAGTCCTTTTACTTATTGACACTACCTGACAATGGTTTAGTATATTGCTTTGACATGAGAGCACCTTTGCAGGATGGGGCACACAGGGCAACAACGTGGTCAGCTTTAAATCCACTATCTTTAGCTAAATTAGAAGACGGTACTATTTACATAGGAAAAGATTCCGGTATAGTTAAATACATAGGCTACAAAGACGGAACAGCCCAGTACCAGATGCGTTATTTTAGTCATCCTTTGGACTTTGGTAACGCCTCTAATTTAAAATTCCTAAAGAAGTTTAACCTAACTATTGTAGGTGGTAAAGACACAGCAACTACTTTGAACTGGGCTTATGACTATTCCTCTGGCTATTCAAAACAAACTTTTACATTTGGTTCAAGTAACATAGCGGAGTACGGTGTAAGTGAGTACAATACATACGCAGAGTATTCATCCAGTATTTTGATTAATACACCAAAGGTAAATACTAGCGGAAGTGGTGAAGTAGTGACTACAGGTATTGAAGCACAAATTAACGATTCAGCTTTTTCAATTCAAAAAATAGATATACACGCATTATTGGGGAGACTAATATAATGGCTAATGGTTTTATGCAGGACATACTCAAGGGTGGTGCTGAGTACTATCTTGGTAAAGAAAATATAAAGGGGGCTATGGAGGCCGGTTTAGCCGGACAGCAAGCCTTGGAACAGTTGGGTGAAAGAGTTGCCGGAGAAGCACAGTTTAAACCCTTTACGGTAACTACGGGACTAGGGACTACTGCAACGACTCCCACAGGCGGTATAGCCGTAGGACTGTCCCCTGAACAAGAAGCCCTCCAACAGCAACTCTTAGGACAAGCCCAAGGTTTGTTTGGTCAAGTAGGTGTCTCCCCCGCTGAAGCCCAAGCAGATGTCTATGAGCAAATAAGAGCCACACAACGCCCTGAAGAAGAAAGACAGCGTTTAGCTATGGAGGAACGCCTGTTGTCCCAAGGTCGCTTAGGTCTGCAATCAGCGGCTTATGGCGGTGCTTCCCCAGAACTGTTAGCTATGGAGACTGCACGACAAGAAGCTATGGCTAGAGCAGGACTAAGTGCTAGACAACAAGCTATGGCTGAACAACAGCAAGCCTTAACACAGGCTACAGGATTACTTGGTGCAGGTTATA
>Ga0222717_10001812_pt1 | contig 17127 bp, 29 predicted proteins | sample C33_18DmetaG_FD_165053 | JGI IMG/M metagenome (GOLD analysis project Ga0222717, IMG submission 165053) | Estuarine water microbial communities from San Francisco Bay, California, United States - C33_18D | ecosystem: Environmental > Aquatic > Marine > Unclassified | place: USA: California...
AGCAATAACAGACAATGTAAACATGTTCAAAGATAGATCATCTACCTTCTTAGTCTTCATTGTCTTGAGGAATTGAGGCACATAGCTGAAGCAAAAGATACCTGCATAAAGGAATCCGCACACGTTGCCAAATGTCTCAAGTACTGTCATTTTATAAGTCCGAGGTTCTTGAGCAATTGCATCTCACTTGAGCTTACAACCACATCACCTTTCTCCTTCTTACCTTTAGGCTTCTTACGAGGCCCATCTAACTTCTCATCCCATTCAACAGGGAGCGCTTCTAGGAAGTATTCTCTTCCGAATGTTGTAGTTTTATCCTTCTTCATAATTTTCAATAGCGTTAATCTCATCATCAGTAAGATTGTAGAGGTTGTATAGGTCAGCATCAGTATACTGCTTACTATAGTCAATATCTGGCTTCAAGAACATATGACCGCACATACCACCAGTCTTAACCTGTGACTGGTAATACTTAGACAATTTAGATTCAAATACAGTGATCATATTTACTGATTCAGATTCACTACATAAAAAAGCGCCAGACTGATTCTTTACTGCTGAAATTGGATCCTTTGTACCATCATGAAAGCTGAAGTGTGGATTACCGGACTGAGTGTAAGTAATCTTACTTTCATTATGATGTGGAGCATCAACTGATGAATAAAAATAAGCAGTATCACCAGATGTTCTTCTCAACTTAAAGCAGTGCTTCTCACTATATTCAGGTGACTGAAAAACCCCTTTTCTTGCTTCATGATCTACAACCTTGATCTTATTATGATCAGCACGGTCATGATACACCTCCTTAAGAGAAGCAACATTCTCTATTTTTGACAATATGCTAATTGCAATACTAGTAGGGTTATTAGGAATAGGTTTGTCTGTAACAACATATTGTGAATTCTGTTTAATAAGTAGCGTTGGCTTATACTTAGCAGTTTTACTTACTCCCCAGTAAACGAACTTGGATCCTACTCCTTTGAAGTATTCACTTGCATCTGTATGTACATAGTCTACTTGATTGTTTGCGAAAATCGGACCTAAATCTTTTGATGTATTTGAAAGTTGAGGTACGACAAAGTTAAGAGATCCACCATCCTTCAATAGACCGAAACCAAAGACAGTAAACTTTCTCCAAAGAGCAGAAGCGCCGCCACCTTCACCTTTACCCGTTTGGTAAGGCGGATTGCCAATAACAACGTCAAACTTCTTACCCATCATATCTATTTTAGCTGGTTCGTTCAAATTATCAACTACTACCTTAAACTTATCGTTGAATTTGAGATTTGGATCAAACTCAACTACGTCAGTAAGAAGAGTTAAGCTCTTAAAATTGTAATCAGTACCAACACCCAAGCCGTTTGATGCTTCCAAAGCAGCAAGCACACATGCAACATCGTAGTTACCTAAAATAGCAACATCTTTACCATCTAATCCTCCGATCTCGCTAACAATATTAAGTACAAGCTGCCATGGAGTTGCATTCTTCTGCAATGATACATCTGCTTGATATTTTTCATAAGCAGGTAAGATCCTCTTGTTGTATGCATTGCTGAAAATCGCATGTTGTTCTTTGTTCATACCTAATTATATGAGAGTTCCTTATAAGATCTACTGGGAAAATAGGGCTCTCTCCCTTGATCTGAGGGCTTTTCTTGTGATCATCTGATGTCTTACTATGGAGACCCATTGAAACGCCCTGAGAGAGGGGGAGAGAGGGGGGATTTACTGGGATCTCAGGCATATTTTAGCCGAACATAGCGAATAGATCGGTCTGTACCTCGTGACCACTCTTATCGATAACAGGTACGAAGCCACCTGGATTGTCATTGAGAATCTTCTCTCTCTCAGCCCATGGCTTATCAAACCAATCATCAGGCATCTCTAATGTATCTCCATGATATATATTGACCCTAAGGCCCTCGAGACTAAAAGTAAAGTGATCCTTAATAAAATTAACAGACTCTTTCTGATACTCAGCCATGAAGAGCTGCTCCTCTACAATATGCTTTAACCTCTCATCAGCATCAGGTATCTCATCAGCTAATCCATCAAACAATCTCTTAACAATACAGATAGGGAAATTGCCCTTACCTGCGCAAGGGTCAAAGAACGTCTTAGTTTTATCACTCCATATAGACGAGTCATACTGATCGAGCATCTCCTCAATCAGTTCAAATGGAGTAAATACTTCTCCAAGTTCGTCTGACTTCTGCTTAGAGTATACAGAGGCCTTTGTAATGGCCTCGCGTACGTTCTCAATCTTATCCATATGTATAGTATAGGTGCCCCTAAGGCAGAATCAACTACTACTTCAACTCAAAGTCAAAGTTAGCAGCAAGCTTTCTTGCTTGTTCGATTGCAGAGTCAAGCTGAGCTTCAGCATACTTCTCAATCTCATTAGCTGCTTGTTGTTCGGCACGACCAAGAACTTCACCTTCATCAGTAAGGGCTTCAATTGTACGAACCATTGCAGTTGCGACTAGCTTCGCCGTTGGTGTAACACCCTTTCTTGCTTCCTTCATTTGCACGAGCTCTTCATGCGACTTACTAACGATATCTCTTAGTTCGTCTTTTGCTGCGTTAACAGCGTCATCAAGACTTAATCCAGCATTATCTGGGTTAGCATGCTTTACAATAGAGCGTGCAACCATTGTACGAATACCAGTCTCGATATCCTGCTGCGACATAAAACCGGTACCAATCTTAGCACGTTGATCATTCGAGAATGCTCGTTTTTTACCACGACCAGCGCCTGTCTTTTGAGGAGCTCCAACCTGAAAGCGCTCGTTAATTATGTTAGTGTAAATGCTTCCTAGTTCGTTTTGATCTTTTTTGTTCATACCTAATTATATCGGAGTTCCTTATAATATTTATGGCAGATCGCTCAATTGGTCGACGTCTTCGACAGATAAGTTGAAGTGATCGTATAGAGCCTCATCAGTCCATTCACGATCAAACGATACAGTAGGAAACTTCTTAATGCTACCGATAGGTAGAGCACGTGAGCCTGTATCAGAGTGCTTCAGTAAGAACTTAAACACCTTACTGTTAACATAGCTGAGAAAGCTCTCAAAGGTCTCATCTTCATTAAGTAGGAAGTAGATGAAGTTAAGATTGCTCGTAAACTTATCCATCTTTCGATGCCAGATCTTATTGAACGTTAGCTCTTCCTTGTTCCAATCTTGAGTTACGATTGCAAAATGAGAGACTTCTACATCCATCTTAGGGTTAGGCTTAACATAAGCAATGTTAGGCTCCTCTGCACCCTTTGATGTATTTAAGAACATTGGCACGCTATATTGATCTGTCCTCTCAGTAGAGTACTCTTCAGTAGCATCTTTGTAGATAACTCTCTTACCTCTAGAGCATCGAAGAGTAGGTGCTAATGATGTAAGCTTACTATAGAGTTCAGCTGCTTTCTGATTAGTTACAATCTTACTATCAGTGAAGTCATTTGTTAGCTCGACTCCTTGGAAGGTATACGTATCTTGCTTATGCTCATCTAGAGTTAAGATACTAATACCAGCAGTATTAACCTTGAAGTGATCAGACTTATCTTCTGATATTTCAACCAGACCGTTAGTCTTAATAAACTTACGAAACTTCTTAAGAGGGCCTTTGTTACCTGTAAAGTAGTTTGATGGTAATACGAATGATATTTTATTACCAACCCGCTTAGCAAAGTATACAAACTGATCGTAGAGTACCTTAGTATTGTTACTCTCACCTGCCTCATCAGCTAACTGGTATGGTGGATTACCAATTACAATATCAAACTTCCTACCCATCATATCTATTTTACTTGGTTTAGTTAAATTGGCAAGCACAACTTCAAACTTATCTTCAAACTTTGGATTATGCTCTACTACATCTGTCAATAGAGTTAAGCTTTTAAAATTGTAATCTTTCTGATCAACCAATCCATTCGACTCTTTAAGAGCAGCAATTAAAATCACAACATCATAGTTAGCTACAACAAGAACATCCTTATCATTTAATCCTCCAACCTTACTAACCAGCTCTTGTGTAAGATCAGCTGCTGTTGCAACCTTCTGTAATGAAATAGGCTTCTGGTACTCATCATATGACTTGAGTATAGCGTCAGATGCTTGCTGTATCTGTAGTCTTATTTCAGTCTTATGCATCTTATGCGAAGAAACTATTGAAGTTCTCACTGAGAGGCTTGTAGTTATTCTTAATGAAGAAGTCGTATCGCTTAGAACGACGCGAGGCAGCAGCCTCGTTCCATGGCTCTTCTCCTTCTTCGTCGTCCTCTGTACCAATTGCGAGTAACTCGTCCATATGCTCGCGAGGAATAGCACCCTCTTGCCATGCTGTCTTAAGTAATTCGTTGAACTTAACGAAGAGATCCTTATCAGACAGATCAGGGAAGTAAAGCATACCAGACTTCTTAAGGCTAGGATTTTTTCTGTACACTCGAATTACTCGACCAATCGTCTGAAGGAACTTAGCAGTCTTCATACTACGTAGAATAACAACACCAGTCAGTCCAGGAATATCGATCCCTTCTGAAAGTTTGTCATAGTGCAGTAGTAACATCTTAGCATCAACATCTTCGCCTAGCTCGTTACGCTTCTTATGACATTCGGCTTCCTTGACTACCTCACCGTTAATGGTATTGCATGTCTTATTAGAGTGAACAGTTAGGACGTTAACACCTTGATTGAGGAGCTCTTGACACTCAGGTGACTTAATAAACTCTTCGATCTGATCAGCACCTTGAGTAGCTACTAACATCTTCGGAGGAAGCATTGTATTCTCTTCGAGATGCTTGAAGGACTTCTGCACCATCTGACCAATCGCCTTAAGCTCTGAGAAGCTATCAATATCATCGTCGCACTTAATATAGTGTGGAAGGATTGGTAAGATAAGGTTCTTGTCAATTGCTTCTGCAATCGGTAGCTTGTAAATCTCTTGACCGAACTTAGCTACGTTGTTCATACCACGACCTTCGTCGCTATCAGTTTCACGAAGCGTAGCAGTAAATGAATACTGACGTTTAGGCTCGTACAGGTCAAAGATATTGTTAAAGCATCTCTGAGTTAAGAAGTGACCTTCGTCGTTAATATCGAGAGTGACTGACTCTCCAAGGTCGTTAATGATATTCCAGGCCTTCTCAGTAGAGTGATACGTAGTAAAGATAACGAATGGTATCTTCTTATCACGAGCAGCTTCCATCAAATTAGCAACGGCAAGCGCGTCACTCTCAGCTTCTGGGAATTGCTTGAAGTAACGGGCAAGGTCTAAGTTGTTATCAGCTCTGTAATCATCAGGAGCTTCATCAGCTTTGCCAGAGTGAAGGATGATTGAGTCGTAGTTACGACCCTTACACATACCGTAGTTCTTATAGAGGTATGAGGTATACTCTTGACAAATCTGATTAGACAGACTAATGCGAGGTGTCTTAACTACAATTACTTTGAAGCCGTTAGTTAAAATCTCATGCGCAACAATGTCTGCCTGCGCAAGAGTCTTACCTGAGCCAGTAGGAGCAACAAACACGCCTTTCGCATGCTCAGCCGAAGCTTTGACCATATCATTCTGATGTTCGTATAAGGTTATCATCTCTTTATCGTTTTTCTTTTCCATACCTAATTATATCGGAGTTCCTTATGAGTGCTACCACTTATTTTACCTTTTGTAACCATGCGAGAACATGATCTGATACAGGATATTCACGCATCTCACCTAGATCGACGGTCGATTCTTTGAAATTACTGCGGTTTCTGCACATTTCATCAGGTGTAATACCTTCAGATGTCTTAAATGTCGTCCATGGATTTACCGAGACAGATCCAATATATCGTGACGCTGCAGCTAGTGATGTAAATTCTTTATGATCATCTACAACGACCATATCATCACCCTTAACCTTTACTGTAGAGTTTCTGTAGTTGAAGACCTCCCCTACCATATGCTTATACTCACGATAACTGTCATTAACCTCACTTGACTGTTTAACATTCTTAAGAGCCTTTTTAAGGAGATTAACAGCCTCAATCGGAAGAGTAATCGACTGACTAATTCTCTCATGAGGTGCTAATACCTCAACATCAAATAGATCATTGAGAATCTCAAAAGCCTCTTCCTTACTCTCGCAAGGTAAATTGTATGAATAAGTATACTCAGTCTTTGGACAATCCGTCAATCTATCTGCATACTTACTGTCAGTGAAGATGCTCTCCTCTGCTCGTTGAATCATTATGTTATGCTTATCGAAGTACAATACTCCAACATCATTCTTAGCTCTCTCAGAAAGGCTCGGCTTACGCATAAGCTTAAAATATTGCTTAGCCGGCTTAACATATAGTTTAGTCTTTTTCATATCCTAATTATGTCAGAGTTCCTTATTCGAAATTGCATGCCTCGAAAAGCTCTTCAGAGAAGACTCTATTGACTGTCTTCCAGAAGCCTGGGTAGTCTTTTTTCTTAAGATCTTTTCGATCGATGATCTTAAAAGCCTCGTGGTCGTACGTGTAGCTTCTAATCCTCCTAGAGATACTGTGTGCAGATGTAAATAGTATACCGGACACTGAACCATCACCTGCGTTAACAACACCCTCGTTAAAGAACCCCTCACCGTAAAACGTCCCGAGGTCACCATCGTACTTACCATTCGACACAAACTTAGACTGAATCAGACATACGTTACCAATATTGTTGGTACCCTTGAAGTCCCATCCCTTCTGATCATGAGGTGCAAACTGCACATCGAATACACTCTCGTGGAACTCGTTAAAATATATCTTAGTGTAGCACTCGAATAAATCACCCTTAAGCTTATTCGAACAATCCTGTGCTGTCATTTGACGTTTTGAATCTGCATAGAGCATCACGTTAATGGCTGGCGTCTCGTCAGCAAATACTCTAACAGCCTCTACAAACTCGTCAATCTTATTGACTTCACATAACGACTTAAATGCAGCTACAACTGCTTCCTTATCTGAACTATCGTTCAAACAATCTTCTGCAAATAGCATCAAACCTGACACTATACTCTCTTTAATCTCTAGTACTCTGCTCATAGCTTAAAATAAATTCTTTTTTTCTATAAACTTATTATACGAGAGTTCCTTATGCGTGCAACTACAAATAACCAGAATATTTCTGTACCTTAAGTGCAAGAAGATAGCGATTGATCTCATCAAATGTGCGTTGAATCACATCATTAGCTGTAGTAAGCTCAATACCAGAGAGCTCACCATCATCATTCCAATCGAAGTAGAATCTGAATACCTTACTATTGTCATTGATATACTTCTGCACTTCAGCATTGTCTACGCTCATGCTCCCATCAGCATCATACTTGCTCTGAATGAGTTCTATATCAACGGTCCTTGCCCAGCTCATAGCTGTATTAGAGACAACATTGCTGTAGTATTCTTTAATCTGACCAATGTGCTTGACAGCGAGAAGTTCTTCCTCGATAGACATTTTCTCGTTTCTGTCTGTATCGAATACTTTAACCCAATCGCCATTAGCTCTCACTCTTGCTACCTGCTTAGCCCATTCACTATCGACAACGTAGCCATTCTTATCCTCATCAGCTTCAGCAGTCCATGGAGACTTCCATTGGAATTGAGATCTAACATACTTAATGTATGTGTAGTATTCAAGCTCATCTATTGAGCTATTCTTATCAGCATCGAAGTCAATAACGGATGGCATAAGAGCAAACCAATCAGTAATGTTCTTAACACCTCCAAGTGAGTTATATTCTTCTTCTACGCTATCGATGGTCACTCTCGGAGGGTCCATATTGGATATACCAAAAGCATACATTACCAAAGTACTGAACAACACGAGAAGCTTACCCCTAACCATCTAATTATTTAGGCAATCCTCTGCCTTTCTCTACTACTCTACTCAAACTCTTTTCTATCATCCATCTCTGGACGTTTGTCTTGATTGTCAATCAACCCCATTACATTCCATAGAGCAGCACCAAGATGGTCCTCACTCTCATCTCCTGTCCAGAAGGCCATCAGATGTCTCATAGTTGAATCATACAACACAGAGTTCTTCATGCCTAACTTCCAGTTATTCTCTCCGTATGCCTCAGCACCAGCAAGGTACCTTTGCATAACATCATTTAAAGCTTTATGAGGTACAAGGCTCATCCTTGACTTACCCTCACCAGAGTCTCTCTGAGCTCCTGTCTCAAACTGCCTTGCAGCTCCTGTCTTCTTTACTGGCATTATCGAAAGGCTGGCTTGTACTCACACTTGAACTTAGCAGCAGGTACAGTAAAGACTGAACCACCTCGAGCACCTGCTTCACCTACTGAATAGGCTTCATGCACAATCTTAATCTCGATACCATCATCGACTTCACTCCAAGAGATAACATCATCCTCAAGCAAGTCAACTGCCTCTGGACACTCATAGTCATCTCCATATACATCCCATTGTAGTTCTTCTCTCATATCTTTCTTTCTAAATATCTTATCAAAGTTACTAGCATAAGCGTTATAGTCACCTGTGCGGTTCTTATCTCCTTTACCTCCATGCCATTTGCTCATATCTTATTATAGTATAGTTCCATTAAAGATCAATCACCGAATGCATCCATTTCAGACCACTGAGCATTTCCGAAGACGAGAATGTCTCTCTTAAACTTACTGAGGTAAGGAGCATAGCCCCACACATCACCTGATTGCCATTGAGCATAGACCCATTGCTTAAAGCCTCTACTCTCAAGAACCTTGATAGGTTTCTTCTGACCCTTAGTGATGAAGTAATACATCTCACGATCATTCTGTTCTAAGATCTCATCATCAAAGCCATCCATCTTAAGAGTATAGACTCCATCAGTCTCGTCAAGCTGCCAACTCCTAGAGTACGATGGAGCACAATCTCCAACTCGTACTTTAGTATCAAAGTCAAATGATTTTATTACCATCCGAAGTAGTGGGCTTGAGGTGAGTTATAAGTCTCGCTCTTATCTTGAGCAGCTAAGATACGATGGTCACGAATGATCTCTTCTTCGATCATCATATCTTTCTTGAAGTCTTTCATCTCTTGATTAGTCAAGCCATGACGCTCAGCATACTCAAGGTCGACAGTATCGAGAAAGATCTTACGCTCACGTTTAGGAGCCTTAGCGAGGGTATCGCCTGGCTTAAGATAGCCGAGTTCGATTAGGTCTTCTCTTGTTGGTGTATTTTCGTTCATATCTAATTATAGTAGAGTTCCTTTAGAGCTTCTTCCAGTCGTTAATGATATCTGCAGGTGAGTTAGCTTCTAAGTTATTAGCAAGCTTCTGAATCAATGGCCTCATCTCATCAAGCTCTTCTACAAGACGCTGAGCATATCGAGCATCAGTCTGAGTAAACTCATCTACTTCATACTCCATTAGAGCTTGCTGTAAGTCTTGCATAAAGAAGAACGCATCCTTCATATAATGACCTTGAGCCATTCTCCTTGCTTGTACCTTTTTCTGTGCTGCCATACCTAATTATATTAGAGTTCCTTATTCAGGTACCTGCCTCTTAGCATTTAACCTAAACCAATCCTGTGAGAAGTAAGGTCCACTAACTTTAGGGAGGTGAAATAAACCAAACTCTGAGCAAAGCTTAGTACGACGACCCATCTCAAAATCATTATACATTACAACAACCTCATAGTTAAACTTCGATGGCATAGATTCATCCTCCACATCTCCATTTAACTTCATCAAATAGTTCATCAACTCTTTAGTATGTGCAATTCGAGTCTGGAGCAAATCCCAAGTATGTAGATGTGTTTCCGGTTCTTGACCATTCCAAAGACTTGCCTCGTAGGCTTTATCCTCCAACATGTCATCAGACACATATAGCGTTGCATGAATAGTGAGTCCATGCACAGAGATATCTTTTCGTGAAATAACTATATTTTTATAGTACTTCTTACCCTCACCAAGAAGACCAGCTGGTACCACTCTGTTAACAAAGTTGTCGATATCTTGCTGAACATCTTTCACCTCTACCTTAACATCCTTCTCGCATGATGCTAACAACAATCCTGCACAAGCAATTACCCAGTGTTTAACTTTCATAATTTTATTATAGCTCCTTTTTAAGATTATCAACATGCTCTTTAACATGTGCTTCAAACTTATCTGCATCTTCCTTCTCAACAAAGAAGTAGTTATCAGGCTCATCAGTATTAAAGCATACACGCCAAAAGCCTTTCATGTTAGCTCTCAGCCATCTTGTCCAGGCTATCTTATGAGTGACTGATACTTGATGCATTACGCACAAACATTCTTGCTGAAGTTCTTAACAGCGCTGCGCGCACCCTTAGGACAAAACCTATCCTTATTCTCACGCCAAGTATCAGCTGACATAATCTCAATCTGAGCACCTACCTTACCATCGTACACCATACGACCCTTAGGAGGCTCTACAGGATTCTCATGAGCACAAATCCGACAATCAGTAAGACCTAGCTTGGAACGTTCTGGTACAACAAGCCCTCCGCATTTACAATATACTATCTTCATACCTAATTATATTAGAGTTCCTTTTAGAGACCACTATCGAATACCAACTCAACAAGTGTCTGAATAACATCTTTCGATAGAGCTATAGCGAGCAATATCAACACGACTAATAGTAGTTTCTTCATACCTAATTATATCAGAGTTCCTTATCGAGCATCTTTGTATAGAGGTAATCAACTACTCGATTTGTCTCTATAGAATCTTTCTTCTTAATGTCCTCAACTACATTAACAAACGAGTTCATGAATGCCTTTACTACCCACTCATCAGCTAGCTCATCTATTTTTTTATATAACTCAAAACTTATCCCTGATGCATTCATACTATTATTCTTTATGAGGGTTGACTCCCGAGGTACGGGTGAACGGTGTACCTCAGGAGCCTGAACAAATATCTCGACCTGCAAGACCATCATTCAAATTAAGAGCACTGCTGGTCTTAGCTGCGACCAGGTTGAAAGAAAAACGCCTCAGATGTTTCCTCGACCAGCAGTGCAAAGTTTCTAAAATCCTCCATTCTTCATTACCCAATCAGCGACCTCAATATGAAAATCCTTCTCGGTAACGTCTTTGTTCACTCTGATAAATCCAATCGGACGTACCGCTTCACTGCCTTCGAACACTTCGATGACATTAGCGACCTTATCATGCTTGAACAAGAAATTGCTTACTTTTGCTTCCATTACTTTTTCTTTTTTAGTATTACGTAGTCGACCAGTTCTTGATAAGCCTTCTTGAATAAGTGTTGGTATAAATCATCACTAATCAAGTCGTGTTTATCGGCAACGTTAGCACCCACTACTCCATCTATTATAAAGTGGATACTGTAATCTTCCACTTCTATGTTGTTATATTTTTCGTTATACTTATAGTAGATATGTACGCAGGTACCAGAGTTATGCATACCTGGGTCAGTAAATACCTTTCTGTGTATGAAAGTCATATCGTCTATAGTATTTTTGTACATTATCCTAGTTTAGTTAAGCCACACTCTTTGTATAGCAGTTTAGCCTTAAGAGCATTATCGTATAGTTTAATAACTATAGCGCATAGTTTCTCTGCCTTACGAGCATCGATCTCTTCCTTAGAGTTAAAGTAGTCCTCGTATGTATTATACCTAGGCACCTCAGTCCAATAGCCCCATATGTTAAGCTGACAGCAATGTCTAAGCTCGTGCAGTATAGTACTGAATAGAAACTTACGCGTAGGCCGAGTAGTCTGATCGAGCTTCATATCGAATAGATGACCTGACTTACCATCGTCTGAATAAGTTACCTGCGATACACCTGCCTCTCGACTCTTATGTATACGACAGATAAAGTCAACAGGCTTACGATGGCCGTTCATATAGAGCATCGAGATGACATCACCTAGGACATCGAAGTCGATACCGGTATACTTTTTGATACCTGGAGAGGGTTCTAATATTACCATACCTAATTATACTAGAGTTCCTTATCGAATATTTCCTTCAAGGTGGTTAATCTCTTGAGTTAGTTCAAGGATGTGCTCATTCTTGTGGTTGATAAACTCAATCAACTCAGAGCACTCTTCTTCTTTCTCTCGAAGCTGTCCTAAGACCTCTACAAGCTGCTTATTAAGAATCTGAATGAGCTGTGCATCACTCGTAACCACCTCATGCTCTTGATAATCAATGTCGTTGTTCATACCTAATTATAGCAGAGTTCCTTATGCAATCAGCTCTAGAGTCTTATTGATCTCCTTGAGTCTCATCTCATTCTCAGCCTTCTCTGTCTCGAGTTGAACTCGTAGAAGGTTAGCCATCAAGAGCATCTTACTATTAACATCAGTTAACTTCTCATCGGAATAGCTGAAGTTAAGCCAAGTCTCGGTTGGCTCTGTAGGCCAGAGCTCATAACGCCATCCGATCTCCTTATATTCACATTCAGTGAGTACTACACGAGGCGATACAACGACAATCTTTCTAAGAGTATCTCTTCCTTTGTTAGCAATATAGTTATCTCCAATCGTTTGGTTCATACCTAATTATAGCAGAGTTCCTTATCCGATCTGCTTAACTGTAACCTTCTGCTTACCTTCTTCCTCAAGCTTAGCAACAGCAGCATCAGCATCCTCTTCTGAATTAATGACTTCCTTGAGAAAATGCACAGGACTCTTAGCCTCGTCTCTATATTCTACAACGAACTTACCAAATCTGAATGGCTTCGTAGGGAAACTCTTCTTACTCATACCTATATTATGGCTGCTTTTTGACGTTAATCAACTAGTTTCTTCAAGTAATATTCTACAGTATCAGTTAAATCAAAGGATCGTTGATCTTTAACAGATCTTAATGAATGTCTAGTACTGACAGAGTATTTGAAGTCATGACCAGCTCTATCATCTACGAACTCAATCGATGGATTGATCTCTGGTTTAAACTCGAGAACCTTCTCAATGATCTTATCAACCATCTCAAGATTAGTAAGGTGAAGACTACCAGGAACATTGTAAACAGTATTGGTATGACCAGTATGAAGCACCTCAATAATTGCCTTAGCATGATCAGTTACATGAATCCACTCTCGAATGTTCTGACCATTACCATAGATTGGAATAGGCTCATCTTTAAGTAGCTTACCAATCACAGTAGGAATGAGCTTCTCACATGCTTGCCTTGGTCCATAGTTGTTGCAGCATCGAGTGATAGAAGCATTAACACCAAAGGTTGTAATGTATGACTGAACTAATAAGTCTGACCCTGCCTTGGTAGCAGAGTAAGGGCTACGAGGAGCAAGCTTAGTGTCTTCAGTGAAGGCAGGCTCATCTAACTGAAGGTGACCATACACTTCATCAGTAGAGATGTGAACTAATCGAGCTTTATCAACACGAGCGAGTTCTAAGATCTTAGCAGTACCCATCACATTACTCGTCACGCATGCAAGAGGATCTGTAATAGATCTATCAACATGTGACTCAGCAGCAAGATGGAGAATGTAATCAATACCTGGAAGGTCTTCGTATGCTCTATCACAAGCAATGTCTTCAAAGACAAACTTAACACGCTCATCATCAGCAATGTTATCCATATCAGAACCCATACCGAGCTTATCGATAACAAAGATCTTATTGATATCATCTCTCTTGAGTAGCTCATCAATAACATGTGAGCCAATAAAACCAGCAGCACCAGTTACAACGTAATTTTTCTTATCTATTCTCATTTTTCTATTGCTTCGAAGTTACCATCATCCAGTATCTGATTAGCGTAGTATGAATCAAATTCAATACCTTCTAATGTCTCTCTCAGATCTTCATTCTGTAGGAAGGTCATTGCTGTAATACGATTCTTGAACTTAGTAGTTGACCACTCATGTGAACGAGTAGTGTAGATGATCTCATGTCCTAAGTTATCACCTGTAAACCCTTTACCAAGATAGTCTTCTCCTAAGATACGAACATCAAGATCAAAGGTCTTCATAAGCTCTAAGAGCTCTTCTTCTGTCTGATACATGTATACCTCATCAATATGTCTAATGCTCATGAGCATCTTATATCGATCATAGTATGGTACTACTGGCTTATACTTTGTATTGCGAGTAGCAGAAGGATCACCATGCAAGAAGACAATAAACTTATCACAATGTCTCTTTGCTTCTTCGAATGTAGCTGTATAACCAGGATGTATAATATCAAAGTTACCTGCTGTAAATGCAACTACATCCCTATGAGGCTTAACTGACTTAAGCTTCTTATACACATTACTCTTATGAGAGTCAACTAAAGGGTCGTATTGCATACATATATATTAACGTATGCCGGTATAAAAATCAACTAAGTTTATTGGCTAAAAGAGCCTTTAGAGAAGTATCACCGAAGATCTTTGTAGCTACAATCTTATTCCTATACTTACCTTCTTTGAACTTATGACTAACGCTATTGACATACCAAAGCTTCTTATAGTCTTCTTCTTCTTTACCTTGCTCAATCCAGATGAACTTGTTCGGCTCTCTGTATACAGCACCCTTAACTGTGAATGTAATCGATTCATTCAGAGTTATAAAGCTCTTCATAACGGTATTAGAGATTCTCTGATAGACTTGATTGCTTGCTGCTATAGCATCATCTGTAGTATCAAGTGTATTGACATCGAAGTGAAAGTCTCTAAGCTCTGCACCTGGTAGAAGAGGTAGGTTACACTCCAAGTCTTCACCACCAAGCTCTCTCTCAAGAAACTCAATCTGTAGATCAAAGAAGGACTTATGTACAATAGCAATACGACCTGGGTCAGTAATTGGTAGAGCATTGTTAACGTTATAGTCACCCCAAACCTTTTGCCTTAATGCTGAGAGATCAGCTCTTGTAATGTTATAGTCTTCAATCTTATTGTTCAACGAGCCATTAGGATCAGAAGCAGCAGCATCAACCATTGGTCCTAAGAAGAACTTCTCTGTATATACATCTTTAAAGTCTCCATCAACCTTTCCATCTTTAACAGCTACAGCAAACTCAACATGTCTATCAGTTAGGAAAGCACCATACTTTAGAAGTCTCTTAACCTTACCATCAGAACCAGGACCATTAACAAAGCGCATGTACGGTGTCTTGCCAACAGCTGTACCAATACCTGACTCTTTAACCATCTTAACTAAAGCATCATAGACCGAAACGTCATGCTTGTCTTGAATCTTAATATTGTGTCTTGTATTAGGCTGTGTTAAATCTGCTATAATGTGGTCTTCTGACTTAAGCTTGTAGATCTTATTGTTGTAATCTTCTGCTAACTCAAGAGCATTTGTATTGTTTAGGATGTCACCTAAGCCAATATCAACACCCTTACCGTCAAAGTATTGGCATTGAGTTAGTTTAGTTGCAGCAACGAATGCCTCTTCAAATGCAAATGTAACGGAGTTCTCAATTGGTCCTGCAGTAGTTGTTCCACATTCAGTTACAAGACAAATAGCAGTGAGTACTTTATGATACTCTGGAAACTCTATACCAGCTAACTCGACATCATTAATCTCAAATGCTACATAGATATCATCAGGACTATTTGTAGTGATGTTAAACCTATCTAATACTTTAAACTTATTAGAGATAGCAATAGCACCCTTAATACCCATTGCAAGAGAGCTCTCAGAGAACTCTAAGTCAAGTACAGCACTATTGTTAAGGTTAACTTGATCTTCAACAATCTCTTTAATGCGCTCACCATCCAGTATACGTTTCATCTTGACCAAGGATACCTTGAAGTCGAGATTGTGATTTTCAAATACTGTTAAGCTCATACATACTTATTTAATCAAGCAGTAATGGCACCAAGAGCCTTTTTAAGAGCTTCTGTCTCAGTTGATAGAGTATAGCCATACTCTTCTTTGACCTTAGTAGTATCAAGAATACAATTAGACCTACCAGCAGCAAGGTCAAGCTCTTCAATATCAACCCAATTCCAGTTAAGGTTCTCAAGCTCAAACGATCTCATAAGGTCAATCACACCACCAGTATCGAGAGGCTCAGGGTTAGTGAAGTGAACAATATCATGACCCTTACGCTCTTCTTCAACGATGCACTCAATAAAGTCTACAAGCTCAGGAATATATGTCTTAGAGTTAACTGCAGTAATGAGATTATCATACTTATGGATCTTAGTGAGGTAAGACCTATCGTGAAGGATATCACAGAAGGGCATACGAATACGAATAGTGATGCCATTATCACTTACAGACTCAAACGCATGCTTACTTGTAGAGTAGAAAGAAGATGAAGGATTAAACACTCCAAAGTTAGGCTCATCAATCTCACTCCAAGCCTTATCATAACCAGTGAAGATACAACCAGATGTAATGTGAATAGGTTGTACGTGAAGCTCTCTACAAACAGTATTGAACATCAAAGGTACTTGAACGTTATACTTCCAACAAGCTTCCTTCTCTTGCTCGGCTTGATCTACATTTGGTCTACCAGTAAAGCCTTGAGCATTGATAAGATAGTCAAAGCGATGCTCCTTCATATAGTCACGAAGGTAGTACTCATCCGTATAGTCTAACTCAGCTTTAGATAGAGCTTCTACCTCGATAGCAGGGTTATTTGCCATATTAGCATACACATAACCACCTACATAACCCTTACCAAGTATAAGTACTTTGATCTTCATACCTTATTGTAGCCTAGTCGAGAGCGTTATCAACAGCTTCTCTAATCTTTTCTGAAGCATCAGCAATCTCTACCTCTAACTCTTCAACGATAGTATTGACAAGCTCATCAAGCTCATAGTCATCAGCAGAAGATATAACATCACGTGCATCATATAGAGCATCTAGAGTTAGATCGAGTTTATCTTCAAACTTGTTTATTAACGTACTCTTTTTCATTAGCTTATTTATTTATACTAGAGTATCACTTAATCAATCACTTCCTACCATTATAATAAAAATGCTTGAATAGCTCTTTAACCTCAGCTTTCATGTAGTTAGGGTGATGTGCTACAAAGCGATCCTTATTGAGGTAGTAGATAACTAACTGCCTACACTTCATACCAGTCATCTGCTCATACAAGTAAGCATAGATGGATAGCTGCATACCATAAGTAGAATGCTCACATACAGGAAGGTGATCAAGAGGCTCAAGCATCCAATCTTTATACATTGAACTGAACCTATAA
>Ga0222717_10001821_pt1 | contig 17095 bp, 13 predicted proteins | sample C33_18DmetaG_FD_165053 | JGI IMG/M metagenome (GOLD analysis project Ga0222717, IMG submission 165053) | Estuarine water microbial communities from San Francisco Bay, California, United States - C33_18D | ecosystem: Environmental > Aquatic > Marine > Unclassified | place: USA: California...
GCTGTAGTATTAGCATTAGTAGAAAGACCTTTGGTACAGCTTGACCAGATATTTCTAACAACGGTAGCTGGATCACCGCTTGCAACTGTTGATGCTGTCTGAGCATTTTGCACTGCAAAAGTACCTCCAGTAATAATACAATCACTTACATGTACGCCACAACGTTGTGCTGTAGCTTTCATATCAATTGCAGGTACAGAAGCTGTACCATTGATGGTAAGACCTGATATAAAGTTCTCACCTTGAGAAGCTGTGCTTCCGTTGATAGAGCCTGTAAGAATACAAGCATCTTTTCCGCCGACACCTACAATAGTAGTACCATTGAAAGGAAAGTCGGTAGAGGGCCAGACGTGTGTGCCTGGATAGATTTCAAGTGTATTTCCTTCTACTGAAAATACGGTGACAGGAATATCTGCCGGTGTTGCAAAGTTAGAGAATGGACCTCCAACGCTATAAGTAGTTCCCATAATGTTTCTCCTTTAAAGAAAGCTGTAGCTATTTGCTACATAAATTATTTTTTTCGAGTCTTGCCTGACGTATTTAGAGCTATTGCTACTGCCTGACGTCTTTGAGCCTCTTTCTTAGTTACACCCAATTTTTTCGCTAAAGTATTTACACCTTTAGATCGAGCCTTTGAGGGTTTTTTCATTAGCTCTGATATATTCTTTGAAATAGTCTTTTTAGACTTTCCTTTTTTAAGAGGCATTAGCCATATACCTATAAGAAGGAGGAAGCATATCATCATCTAATACTTCGGTCACTTCTTGAAGCTCATCCATTATATCTTCTATAAGTTCTTCTGAAGCTGTTGATTCTTCCATAGAATCATCACAGTCACAATCAGGACCACAAGAACAAGAGTCACTATCTCCCATGTCTGAGCCATAGACTAAATAATCTCTAGCAGAATTAATATAAGCAGAAGACACAGCTAACTTATTTGTCCACCATGTAGGCAAACTAGCTTCTTCATCTGAAGGAAGAGCATTAAGTATATCTTTAGCATCTTCAATAATAATTTGCATCATACGTCTAGATGATGCAACATCAGTATGTCCGTCCTTATTCATAGCTTATCCTTTACAAATTAATTCTTATATGTAGAATACTTTAATTTTTTGGTTATGGCAAATTTTTAAACTTAGGCTTCTCTCACTTGGGCGTTTTGACTATGTGAATCAAATAAAACTTTCTTGCCAGTAGTGAGATTTTCCTCAGTTTTTTCAATTGAAGATATTATTTTTCCGCATTGAGATTTGCACAAACTAAATGATCTATCATACCCTTTTAAGTAATTTTGTAATTTAGTCCAATAATCATAGCTTAGTATTTTTTCCAAAGGAACGTGTAGCCCATTAAATAGATTTTCAAACTTAGGAGGATAATAGAATCTAGACTGAGTTTCATCATAGTAATGACCACCTGTCCAACAACATCTAAATACTAAACCCTCTGGAGATACATACCATTTACCCCAGTTATCCCATACACATTTTATGACTCGTTCAGCTTTGTCCATATTTTCTTTATTCTTTTTAGAGTGTACAAACTTACCACTTTTAGGAGCAAATACATCTCTAGAAGTTTTAACAGTAGAAAATGTATGAAAATTATGATCTAAAGCCATTTGTCTAGCTTCTTCTACCTGATGTTTATTGTGTTCAAATACTATATACTTCCAATGTACTTGTGCATTATTAGTTTTAATTACAGAACAAGCATTATTAAATACATCTTCAAATTTAGTATTGATTCTATATTTAGAATGAGTATCAGATAGACCGTCCATATCAAAGTTAATAATATCACGTTTAGTTAGTATATTACCTACATCTGTCCAATAATTATGATCATGTATACCACCATTAGTATGTATTAAAATCCTAGTGTCATGCTGTTTAACATATGTTATAATCTCACGAAACTGTTTATTCATAACAGAATCACCGAAGTTACCATTAATAACTAGCCATTCTAAATTTCTCAGTAGTTCAGGATAAAATAATTGTTTAAATTTATCTAATGATATAGTATATTTTTTATCATTTAAATTAATACGAAGAGGCTTAACTCTATGACAAGCAGGACATTTAGCATTACACCTAAAAGTTAACTCAGTAGTAAGTTGTCTATATTTTCTCATTAGGAAGGCGGATTCAAAGTTATAATCTGCACAGTTAGTCCTGCTGGTATAGCTGCATCAGTAAAAGTAACTTTACCAGATGCAGGAGTGTAAATATAGTCGGTAGTTTTGGCTTGAACAATACCGTTTAGGCTAACTACAACATTATTAATAGCAACAGGGTTGCCTCCTGCAGGAGTGGCTACAAAAAAGTTATTATTACCTGAGCCTTCTCCATCTGCGCTTGCTGCAACATTTATTAACTGAGTAAGTCCTAAAGCAACATTACTAGAAACCAAGTTAATATTAGCATTAAGTCTTTGAAAAGTTACAAAGTCATTAGCAGCAGACGCTGTAGTAGCTATTTTAGTATCAATCTGTGTTTGAATAGCACCACTAACACCATCCAAATAACCAAGCTCTGTACTAGTAACATCTGAAACAATAATCTTACCGCTTCCGTCAGAAGCTAGAGCGCGAGAAACTGTAAGATTATCTTTGTATACGGTAGATATAGCACCAGAACGGTTATCGGTAATAGCAGTATTTAAATCTGCGCCATTATATTTTACAGAAGACGCAGTAAACTGACCTGCTATAAGATTAGCAAAACCTGTAGGACTAATAATAACATTACTATCTGGATCTCTAGTTTCTGCTACTGTAAATGATTTAGCAGACTCGTCATAGAAAAGTGCAGCATTACCTGATGTGCCCCTATTCATAAAGATACCTACATCAGCGCTAGGAGCTCCTGTCACAGAATTAGCTAAAAGTATGAATCTATCTTGAACAACAGAGTTAAGAGTATTAGCTGTAATACTGTCGCCTAATACAGTTAAGTTACCGCTAATAACTAAATCATCGCTCATATTTACTTGACCAGTAAAAGTAGTACCATCAAGTATTCCTGCAATATTAGCTTCTGCTGCATCAACATTTGCTTTTACAGAGTTAACATTTGCAGCTAGATTAATTTGTAACTGTACAGTATTAGCTGCATTAAGATTTACATTTGCTAGTAGGCTAATAGTATTACCACCAACAGATAATACATTTGCACTTGCCGCAGCTAGATTAGCAGTAGTTTGATTTAAGTTAGCTTGTAAAGTATTTACATTAGCACTCACACCTAAAGTAGCTAAAGCAACATTAGCTTCGTTGCTCATAGCAGACAAAGGTAGAGATTTTATTCCGTATAACCTGCTGGTTATAGAACCATTAGCCATTTTTTCTGCAGATACTGCATTTGACTCTAAAACTGTAGATGTTACACGCGTAAGCGCCATATTAGCTCCTTAAGTATTATACTTCATCATCATCTAGCTGTTCAAAGAACTCAGCTAAAAAATCTACTGTCTCTAATGAAGTATTATTAAATCTTTCTTCTATTCTTTTATTTAGTGTATTATCAGAATCTTCCTCAAAAAAATTAGCTAAAGGATCATTTTGTTTTGGTGAGTTTTGAGACAGAGGCTCTAACTCTTCAAAAAATTCAGCTAAAAAGTCTTTTTGTTCCAAAGGCTCTGAATCACCTTCTTCAAAAAACTCTTTTATAAAATCCTCAACTTGTTCATCAATCGTTGGGGGTTTCAATAATTCATCATACACTTCTTCTATACATATCTTTTTTACTAGTATGATAATCCAATCAATTGTTTCCTGCTCCAAAGGCTCAATTCTATCAATCCATTGTCTTTCACTAGTAGTATTATTTCCTCTTTGTTCATAATAGATTCCCGTAATAGGTCCATCAACTAATTCTTGTATTTTTGGTTCTTTTTCGATAATTTTAGAAAAAGGAAAAGCTCTTGACTTTAGTGGTCCTTTTTTATCTTCCGTTATTTCTCTATATTCACAAAATACAAACTCTTGATCCATTTCATCTATGTGAAATTTAATATATTCCATTTTATCCCTCTATGATTTTATTAAAAAACGTGCTACAGCATGTGGAACCACAGCTGTATGTGTATGACCACCAGCAGTAACACCTGTTACCACTGTTAAACCACCAGCATCTTTAACACCAGTAGACGCAGAGCCTGTAGCCACAGTTAATGCGGCAGACCCAGAAGCAGTAGTAATAGTACCTGATGCTGCAAAAGATCCTGAGCCATTACCATGAGTTCCGTTATTAGTACCAGAACCCATTAACATTTTGTCTCGTAATTCAGGAGCTGCAAAAGTATTACCTGCATCATCCCCTGCGCCGTATAAAACACCTATTGCTGCAAATAGTGCTGGATAGGTAGCTCTAACTAAACTTTGTCCGTTACAGTGAAGCCAGCCTGGAGGAGTAGCGGATGCTCCATAAGCTAAAATAGTTCCTACCGGAATCAAAGGTACAGGTGCCGTACCCGAACCTGTAATAGCGGAAGATAGTATAACATTTGCAGCAATGGGCGCATAAGTACCATCCTGTTGTATAATATTTAGTCCATTTTTAGTAGATGCAACTCCAGGTGTATGAGCTAAGGATACATTAGCACTAGAACTACCAAAATTAAATAGTACAGCAGTATTATCACTAGAACCTATACTTGATATTTTAAGAGCAGCATGTCCTACTCCTATAGCTTCTGGAAACCACTTTTTACCTCCACCAGCTGTAGTAGCTGTTACAGTAAGATTATTAGTACTTACTCCACTTGTAGTTAAGTTAACTCTATCAGAAGTAACACCACTAATAGCAACCATTGTATTAACAACTTGTCCTGTTCCTGGTGTTCCTATATCAAAAATAGCAGCATCGTTTGCATTATTACTAGTTTTTAAATAGACTCTAGAGTTAGCAGCTAGTGTACCATTCTCAGAAACAGTAGCTATTAATTCACCTATATCATAATGGCTAACATTAGACATTAAAGGTACAATACCATTTTCTATTCTATGACCTATACCTACTCTAGTAAAGTTACCACCAATATGAGAACTTTTCTTAGTAGTAGAATCAGAAATAAACAGTGCATTAACATTTGCATTAGCAAAGTGCATTATAGTGCCGTCAGGTACTGATATGCCTTCACCAGATGCAGTAATATTTACAGTAGCGGGAGGACTAGAACTTCTAAAATTAGTTAAAAGTGAACGCATAGAATTATTAAACTGAGTACGAGCACTATTTAAGGATGTGCCCGCCGTTGGTTCAATATATGTGTTGGATTCTACTAAAGCCATTTATACTCCTATTGCTGTCATCATTACAGACATACCTGATGTTGTTGATCCGGCACTGCCGTCGTCACTTTTAAATACCTGATAACTAACTGCCTCATTGGAAGCTGCAGTAGTTACTACTATATGAGGTTTATTAGCATCTTCATCTATCATTGAGTAACTTATAACTGGTCTAGTTAAAAAACCTGCACTTGTAATATCAACAGTTTTAGTAGTAGCATTATATGCGGTAGTATCTGTAAAAGTGACTGTATCCTTTTCTATAGTATACCTAAATTTATCAATTGTAAAGTCAAATTCATCAGGCTGATTATTTTTAACAATAAATTTTAGTTGAAATTGTCTAAAGGTTCTACTACCCGCTTGATATGTTTGAAAACCCTCATTAACTGCGGAACCTATAAATTGATTTATGTCTAATTGACCATTAGCATAATATAACTGAGCATTTGCTGCGGTAGTTGTTCTAATTAGAGTCTGACTAGATATAGCTCCTAAGGCTCCCGCAAAAGTATCACCAGAACCTGTATCAATATACTGTTTAAAGTTAACTAACTTATAGCTACTAGCAGCAGTTGTTATATTAGCTAAAGCATTTCCTCCAGTAGCATCACCATTAGCAAAGTAAGAAGCTCCTAGTCTAATTTCATCAGCATCTATAGTACCTGCTATAAGAGCGTAGGAATTAGCATTTGCATAGTCACCTTGATCTAGTACTCCTTCAGAAACGTAAGTATCAAAACTAGCAGAGTTAAGAGCTGCGGTTCTGCCGGCGTCAGTATATAGTTGAACACTCGTAGCATTTACTCTATTAACATAAAGTTCTCTATTGTTTATCTGAGTCATACCATTTACATCATGAATAATAATCCTATTACCATTTACCAATCCATGCTCACTACCACTAGTAGTTACTACTGCGGGACTAGCTTTTGTAATTCCTGTAATAGTTATCACATTACCTGTGTATTTACCATCATCCCATATAGCAAATACATTACCTGATGCACCCCCGGTCATGAAAGTTTGGTTATTTGCATCAAACCTAGGATCTACTACAGCTGTATTACTAACTCCTAATACATGTCCAATTCCTCCAAAACTTGCATCTTTTAATACTCCAGCAGTACCTGAAGCATCAGTAACTCCTGATAAATATGTTTCTTTAGAATCATTAAAAGTAGTTTCTGCTGACTGAGTGCCTTCAATGTCTACAAATATAGCACCTGTAATAGTAGCTCCAGCATCTCTAATTGATGTTATATATTCTGCTGATTCACCTGCAAGTAAATCAGTAGCAGAACTAGTAGCAGAAAAACCACTAGAAGTGCCATTAGCGTTATCAACAATAGAACTTGGAAATCCATCACCTTTATTTGCTGCAAATATACCACCATTATTAGAAGTTGCAAAAGAGGGAAAATTAGCTTCTTCACTATTGTCATTAGTTCTACCAGCAAAAGCAGTAGTAGGCTCGTCTTCATTATAAGCTTTTATTACAGTACTTCTAACAGGCCTACTTGTAGTTAATGTTATAGCAACTACACCATCACTAAAGTTACCACTAGTATCTCTACTTCTAGCTAAGTAGGTAAACTCCCCAAAAGTATCAATAGGAATCGATTTACGAGCAGTACCAGCAGAAACAGTAACTAGATTATCTGCTACAACAAAGTTTTCTATATCAGCACTTTGAGTTCCTGCTAGACGTTTAATTACTACTTCTTTTAAGTCAATGTCTTTTAGTTCTCCATCATTAGTACGTGGATAAGACCATAATAAAGTAATCTGATCAGTTTGTTGACCACCAGTAAAATTAAATATATTTTCAGGTTTAGCTGTTTTACCAATAATAGATTTACTTAAAGAGGCAGTTATACCTCTTAAATCTTTATTTAAGGGTACGACTCTAAATAATACATTTCTAGTATCACTAGTAATACCTCTATTAATACCATTAACAGTAAATCTTATTTTACCATCATCATCTACTCCCGTAGCAGGAACTTTAACAGTATTAAAAGAAGTTAAATCAGTACCACCATCATCTACACCTACATCATCTACAGAATCTAGTTTATAAGATATTTCATAGTCAGTTACTTCTTGACCTTCAATATGATCAAATTGTACAGTTACTCGAACAGCAACACCACCAGTTTGTTCACGATATAAAGATTCTACAATACTAGCATTTACTACTTTTTGTATAGGAATAGGTTGGACATTTATAGATTTAGTATTAAAAGCACTGAGTCTGCCTCCTCTACTTTTATTTCTTGCACGAATAGTTGTAGTACCTTGTAATAAGTTTGGTATAATCTTATCTTTAGTTAGAAATATAGCTTCAAAGTCAGAACCAGTTTCTAAATGATATATTCTATTATTAGCTAATGTAAATCTTCCAGGGTATACAGCAGTATCATATTCAAAAGTACCTGAGCCATCTGCAGCATTACCTATCTTACCTACAGGATCAAGACTAACATTAGTAAAGTTTAAACCACCTATATTAGCTACAGGAGTCGTACTAGTATGTACTCTGTATATATAATTAGCTGTTAATGCTGCATTATATTTAGGAGAAAGAGGATCAAAACTAGTAGTAGCTATGCTAAATACATTGGCATGAGAAACTTGTACATTATCTCCTATTTCAAAAATAGGTACACTGTAATAATCTACTTCTGCTCTAAAAGATGTCTCAGTAGCAGTACTTGTATATACTATATTTGCATTATTTAAGGCAACTGTATCATTTTTATTAAGTACAAACTGCCCAGAAGTTCTCTCAGTTCCGTCTACAAAAAGCCTAACAAAAGCTGCATCTCTAGGACTCACAGGTAATTCAATAGTAGTAGTATCATTACCATTTATTTCACCACTTTTTATATAAGTATGCTCTGATCCTCTTACGTAAAAACTATTATTAGAATAATGCCTAGAATCTACAAGTTGGTTTAGAGTTACATAAAAAGGAGCTGAAGGTATTTTATTAACTAATGTTACATCCTCAGTTCTTTTATTTTGTATTTTTACTTTATCTGTAGCAAGAGTAAATCCTGTAATTGGTTGACTAAGATCTGTTACAGTACCTGCAAATCCAACAAAGTTTAGTAATCCTTGCTGTTGACTTTTTTCATTTATAGGAATAGTAATATGGTCTGTACCTTTTAATGCTCCAAAAACAGCAGCATCATTAGCATCTAAGATACTACATTGAAAGTTTTCATCAAATACTTGTCCAAAACCTTCTAAAGTAAATTCTATATTACCATCTGAAGTACCACCAGAAGTATCTACAACATTAACAGCAGTACATAGTAACCTAGCTTCACCTACTGGACTACTGAATCCACTTTTACCTGCTAAAGTTACAGGATTTATATCTCCTACAAATACATTAGCTTGCTCAATATGTACTACTTGTCCACTTATTCCTGAAAGATTTGCGTTAGCTACTAAAGATTCTCCCAAAGGTTTAGACATTTCATATTCAGTAATATAAGTGAGACCAAAACCATCTTGATCTGTTGAAGTTTTTAGTACCCCATCAACAATTACTGATCCATCTAGAGTTCTTCTAGGACTCTTAGAAAAACTAAAATTAGGTACAGGAGGCACAGATAAAGAAGACTGTATATCCGTATAAGCAGTAGGTTTATAATCAATAAACTTATCAGAATCTACATACACATTAGAAATATACTCAGTAGCAGAAATTTTAATTTTATTATCTTGTAATTCCCTATCTAAATTTGTTACTTTAAATAGTTTATCACTCTTTGCACGATAAATATCGCCTTCTGCTTCTATCTCACCAAAAGTCCATAAATCACCTTTTGAAGGAGCTGAATTAGAAGTAAATGCAGTATATGCATCCCAGACTCTAGTAATTGGATTATATCTTTTTATAGGATTTAATATACCTTGATCAACACCACTAGTTACAGCATCTGTAGTAGATAATGCAAATTTAGTATTAGATAGTATATAAGTATCTATTCTATCTGAAGCTAATTTTACAACTCTAAGTACTAAAGGTCCAGTATTAGAATTAAAGTTTACAGCACCCAGAGAAGGTACAGTAAAATGTTCAATAAATACATTAGTGTTACTTGATTGAACAGGAGAGTCTGCTCTAATTTTGCCACCATAACCATATGCTACACCACTTGACTGCTGTGATACAGCAATAACATCTCCTGGTACTAACTGTAAAGCATCCGTACTAGTATTAAAAGTAGTAGTTCTACGTAAGTATCTAGAAGAAGCTATTTGATACTGTGCATACCTAAGTGCTTGTCCACGCCTAGTAATACCTGGTATGTCTAATGATTCTATATTTTCTATCTCAGTTTTACTGATACCATCATTACTACCTAATTGATCTATACGTACAGTTTCACGTTTATAGTGATTACCAGGATCAATATAACTAACATCAACTCCTGTTAGCACTTCACTTTCTTTATTCCCTGAAATAATGAAACTGCCATCTTCTATATTTGTTTCATTAAATACCATAACAGGGGTTTCATCAGGTAAGTCACAAGCTAAAGTAATTTGACCATGTGCATAAATTATAGCCCCTCTAAAACTAGAAGCTAGAGCATTAAGAGTATCAAAAGCAGCTTTTTGATCAGCAATGACAGTATTTAGCGTAAATCTTCTTTCTCTAATCTTTGTACCCTGCGCTATACCTAATTGATTCTCTCTTGTACTTGTAAAAGTATTTCTAGGTTTACTTCTAAAAGTACCATCAGCTATACCGTCTACCCCAACAAAATTACCAGTAGCATAATCACAGGCATCACAGAACTGTGCTATTTGATAAAATCTATACTTATCAATAGTAGTATCAGGTATACCTAGACCATAAGTTTTATTAGTTAATATATCAAATATAATCCATACAGGATTCTGAGACCAAGAATATACAAAAGTACCATCCCAAGTTCCTCTATAAATATTGATAGTAGCACTAGTTTGAACAACAGCACCAGATTGTTGTAAAAAATAACCAGCAGTTGCAGGACTATTAGCACCTGTAGTAGGGCATTCTATCATTCTCCAATCTATCTCTCCACTAGCTAAAGTAGGTTGATTATAGTTTGAAGGAACTTTATGTACTAGTCCTTTTACTAAGCTAGTAAAAGTAGGAATACCATTATGTTCATCAGTAGCTTTTAATGCAAATCCAATATGAGCAGTTCTAGGATAAGCTTGAGGAGAGTTTTCAATCTCATTCCATGCAAGTAATTTTACATCATCAGTCACACCTGAACTAGTAGAGTCAGATGAGGTTTTTCTTACTGAAAATCTATAACCATTGGTATTCTTACTAGCTTCTGGTATTTGAACTTTTATAGTAAATTTATAAGCAACAGTTGTTTTTCCTCCTACACTACGAGATGCAGTAGTAATTATAGTAGAACCTGTATGATCAAATATATCAATAGCTACAGATAAACTGTGACTTAATATATCACCTTTGTCAGTAATTTTTTGTAAAGATCCTATCTGAAACAGAAAATCTAACGCATCCCAGTCTTTAGAAGATGTTTCTTGTAGGGTAACTCCAGATGCAGGTATACCTGAACTACCGCTTTTTAAACTAACAGGAGATGCAAAGTTTTGAGGAGTAGTGGTAGTTTCTCCAAATACATCTAATCTATTTTGTACAGTAGTACCTGTGGTAGATAAGGTTTTAAATTTCTGTTGATTCTCAAGACCGTCACCATCTAAATTTACTAGATCATCAATAGAACCATCGCCTAACTCAATATCTTGAGGGCCATTAGGATTTATTCTATATACCGGCCCTTCTCCTAAACCTACTACTACAAAAAGAATATCAGTAGAAAATAGACTTTGAGGATGTTCTACTGGAGTATGAGGCTCGCTTTGTGAACCACCTTTACCGCCGCCTTTTGCACCTTTAATTTGTGGCACAAAACTACCACCATAATCTACAAAATGTTTATACGCCATCAAACTGACCCCCCACACTAATTGGATCGCCACTACCATGAGAAATAGAACTTATATATCCACTTAAAAATTGACCACTTACTCTGTGTTCTCCATATATTAACGCTATAGGAGTACCGCTAGAAGAACTATTAGTTAAACTACCAAACATACCATTATCTCTAACGCTAGATTCAGTTGTTTTTTGTTGTTGTTTTGCGGCAGGAGATTTTTGAAACATTCTACCAATAATAGACATACCAATATTTAAACCTATTCTTCCTAACCAACCCATAGCACCGCCACCGCCACCTAATAGAGTACTAAAAAATCCGCCGCCGCCAGCTGCTGCTCCTGCTCCTGCACCCGCTCCGGCTCCTCCTGCTGCCCCAAGTGCTGCAAATCCAGCACCACCAGTAGCCATACCAAAAGCCACAATAGCAAATACAGCAAACATCTTACTAGCTTTACCGCCTGCTCCTGAAATAGTAGGAACTAAATGTACTGTCTCACCATCTTTAAAATGTTTAATTAATAACATGTCAGCAGTAATTTGGTTTAAGTTTTCATCAAGTATAGAAAATGATTCATTTGCTTCATCAGAACTTACTTCTATCATGTACTTAGCAAACTTAGGATGTACACCTTTAAGATAGGATAAAACATCTGAAGCTATATTAGCATCAAAAGAATATACTTTTTCATCAAAGAGTTTGTTATATGCTGAATGTATTTTAAGATTAATTAACAAGATGTTCTTCCTTAAACTCATCAAAAATGAGTGCGTCTACATTGTGGTCTAACCAGTATATATAAAACTTATTATCAAAGCCTACTAAGAATCTATATTCCTGAAAAGCAGCACTAACTTTATCTTCTTTACTAGGAATAGGGTTTTCATCGCCAGGATGGGAGTGAAAAATACCCCATATATTTTCATCATGCCTAACTAAGTCTGCAGGATCTAATATAAAACTATCTTTAGGGGCAGGAGATATATTTGTGCAAGGGATATATCTAAAATCTTTAGTAACAATACCAACACACTCTCTAGGATAGTCCAGCATACAGTGTGCATTCATGTCTTCTTTTAGTTTTATAAATCTTTCCATCTATACACCCCCGTAGTATACTGTTTATAATAATTTCCATATGGAGCTACCCAACTAGTATGGTCAATCATTGTTTGTAGAATCCTATTTCTATCAACATATAGAGCACAATGATTTGTTACGTTAGTAGCTCCTAAACTCATAGTTATAAGATCATAAAGTTTAGGTTCTCCTCTAATCTTTCTCCAACCGTAGGTATCAGTATCAGCGCCGCCTTTTTCAAAATATCGTTCATGAGTCTTACTATACCAATCTTCATCAATAATCTTACAAAAGTGATCACTAGTATACGGTATATCTATATTTAATTCATTTAGATACACTAATTTACAGAGATTAAAACAATCAATCCCTGTCTCAGCATTATTACCTAAATGTAAGTATGGAAAATCTTTGTATTTATTATACCAAGTTGTCATGTCTATAAATCGAATGTATGTTCTCTACCCAATAGTCTGATAGAGTCTCTACACGCGAAATTCCCCCTTCTTCGATGTGTAGCATTTTGGATGGCATTAAGTACATTCCAAAATGTATTACTAAATTTGTTTTTTCTGACTTAAATGCTATTACATCATAATCTTTAGCGTTTGTCAAACTTACTTTTTTAGCACATTGAGCTGCCCAATTATCTATACTAGTTGTAGTAAATTCTTTAATCCAATGCTTAGATAGGGGGTAATCAGGCAAAGAAAATTGTAAGTTTAACTCATTGTGATAAAAACTTTTAATTAGTGTTATACAATTTACACTATCATATGAATGTGGTAGACTTATATAGTTTCGTACCATGAAGCAAACTCCGGAAAGGTTTCAGCAAATGATTCATTACGTAGTTTATCTACTCTTTCAGTTTCCTGCTTAAAAGCTAATAGTTGACTACTCTCATCTGTACTAGTCATATAACTTAGCCAATTTTTTATTTGTTCTAAATCATGCGATGTTAAAATTGGTCTATACTCTTTTATAAATTTTTTATATATGGTAAGTACTTGTTGTTTTGATTCTTTAGGTAAGCAAGTAACCTTTTGATAAGAAGGTTCTATCTGAGTTGACCCATAAAAATCAAAACCATTACGTTTACACCATATAATAAGATCAGGCATAGAAGTTATACTATATATATTTATAACACAACTAACTGTTTGTATATGTTCTTTAAACATAATAGCATGTTTTTCGAATTTAGGCCAGGATAATCCTTTCCTAGCATACTCTACTCGGCTTCCATATCCTTCAATACTAGGCCAGATAGATACTTTTTTAAAATTAGACCATAACTCGGTAAGATCATATTTTTTAAATTTAGAATAACTTAAATTTGTATTATAACTAACATGTATATTTTTAGCATATCCTGACTCAATGAGTAGAGTAAGCATTTTGTAATGACCCTCTTGTACAAAAGGTTCACCTCCTGCAAAATATATCTCTTCTAGATTAGGTATATACTGTGGTACATCTTTCCAAAAATCTTCATTATCAGTAAAATAGTCTATAGTCTTAGACCATTTAGGATCGTCACTATCTTTGTACCAACTAGTAGAGGCATAAGGTCCACACATTCTGCATTTAAAATTACACAAATTACCAAATCTAATATCTAGATATGCAGGAGTTATGTCTAGGCTGCCATCACTATTAGTTTCGTCCTGTAAATAAGCATACTTATTAAAACGATCATTAGCAGTGATTCTATTACTTCCACTACCTTGTTTTTCTTTATCGTAACAAGCATGTACACATTCAGTAGGTATTTTATTTTTTAAAAAATTTATACGAGCTTGTTTATAGTCTTCACTATTCCAAATCTCACCTAAAGACTGCTTATAAGTACCCATGACTCTTGTTCCAGGCGCATACTCAGCATGACAGCATATGTAAAAATTACCACTTAAGCTACCAAAAATGTGCATCCAAGGAAGTATACAACCTGTTACATTATTGCTTGGGAATTGTTCGTCCTGTTGCAGGGAAACCTCCAAAGTGTATAGAGTTGTTTCGAAGAGTGCAAGCTAATATATTTTTACCACATATATCACCCTCTGGACCCGAAGCAGTTGTATTATCTACTCCTATAGGATTAGTATTAGCTGTAAGAGAAGTTCCAGGTATTGTACCACCAGCAGGACCAGGATACTGACACTCTTCACCTTTATATTGCCATTGACAAGTATTTTTATAATACTTACGTCTAGGAGTTACTTGTTTAAAATATTGTAACCACGTAACTAACCCAAATCTTGCAGTATCATCTCCTAGAGACTCTAATTGATCTATTTTAAATCTATCTTCGATATATGATTCAGTATCTACATCAGAGTTAATTACATAAATAGGATCGCCCACAGCAGTATTAGCTTCTAAAGGATTGGATAGAAATAAAAATCTATTTTCTTCTATTGTTTCAATAGTACCAGAAGTTGAGCCTTTTATAGATTTTACACTATCTCCTACTCTATAAGGCATAGCATTATATACTTCAATAACATTACCTGTAATATATTTAGCTGCACTATGCTCAGGCCAAACATCCAAGAAATTAGCAAAAGTAGTTTTAATATTTACCACAGCACCTTGTAAATCTCTAGAGTCATTTTTAAGTTCACGCCATTCGCCAGCATCACCGCTTGAATCAGTTGCAGTTACAGTCTGTTCGTAATTCCAAGAAGCGTTAGACTGACCATAGTATCCTACAATAGAGTCATCATAAATAAAACCATTAGCTCTCGCCCTAGTTAGAGTATCAAAAGCTTGTTCTCCAGCATTTCCTACTTGTGCAGGAGTAAAATTAATAGTTCTAGGATCTATACCGTGACAAGGTATACCATTAACATTAGCTACACATGCCCATGTTATGTTATTACCAACAATAAAAGGATCTTCTACTAATGCAGAAATAAGATTATCTACATTAAAAACAGTTAATGTAAGTTCATTAATCTTACCATCAGTACCTTGACTAAGACTAGAAACATCTACAGGAAAGGGTATATACGAATCTCCATCATATGTTACATTGTAATGTAGATCAGATATTAAGTCACCTGCTACATCTGCAAATTTTAAAGGAAAATTAACAGGCCATGCTCTACCTTCTCCATCACCAGTAGGATTACCCTCTGGAGTTGGAGGGAACCACTCTCCAGGATAGTATATTTCATATAGTCTTACTATAGGATTCTGAATAAATGCATTTTTCTCTGCTATAAAAGGGCTAGGAGCTTGTGATGCTATAGTGGTAGTAGCAGTAGTAGTTTCACTAGCAAATACATTTGATTGAAAAGGTACACTAAGAGTATTTAGTACACCATTTGCAGTACCACTTATAACAACCGATTTAGAAGTAATAGTCTCACTAGTATGAAACTCTTGTAGCACATTATTTAGTTTAACTTTTACTTGTTTAGTTGCTTGAGTAACATTTGCAATAAAACCAACAGTAGCACTAGTACTACCTACAATAGCATTACCAGGAATAAAAGCAGAAGAATCTGCAACAGTTAGTATTACATCATAATTTCTAGCTGTCATTAGTCATAGGTCTCTTTCAGTTTAAAACCAACTGAATAAATATTTTCAGTTAATGAAAGACCAGATGAAAGAACTTGTGTTATACTAAGATCTCCATCAAATCTTGCACTAATTGTACCACTTTCATTTAAATGTGACAAGTCAAAACTAAAAGATTCAAAATCTCCACTTCTAGCATTATAAAAATTTTCAATAGCAGTTCTTTCTACTCCTGAGACATTAGTATACTTTAAGTCATAAGAACGAAGAGGTCTTCTTGATTTTAAGCGTCTTTTTTCATACCCAGCCTCTGATGTAAATGTAGAAGTAGCAAACTTTTTAGTAGTCGTAAAACCTCCATCAGGTTTTCTATCTGCCATAGAATTAAATCTATCAGCTACAGAAACATCTGAGTCAAATACTCGTATAGATAAGGTATCAGCACTATCTATAGCTCCTAAAGGAGCCCCACCAATCACAGTCGCAGTAGTAGTAAGAACATTATGAGTTGCTTCTCTGTATCTTGCTCCATCAGCCATTCTTATGTAATCAATTTTACCTTTATAGCGTTCTTGACTAGAAACAGATCCTCCAGCTACAGCAGCATTAGCACCAATAACCAAAGAGCCAGTTGAAAAAGGAGTCACGGAAGGATTATATGATACTGATTTAACTAGTGCATTAGCTATATATAGTCGTAAATTAGCAGTAGTTTTATCATAAGACACAGCTACTTGATAACTAGTAGCCCCATTACAATTACCACCATATATTTCTGTTAAACTACCTCCATGATTTACTACAAAGCCTACATTAGAGTTTGCTCCTACAGTACGTAAGAAATAATAATTAGAAGCATCTTGAAAACGAGACAAAATAGTTTGATTAGAACTCATACTAGCACCTGAGTCAGGAGTTATGATAGTATCATACGTAAAAGATTTTTCTTCACCTACATTAAAGTCATTACTAGAAGCAGTGCTTATATATTTAGAACCATCTAGTACTACATTACTTTGGTTATAAGATGCAGAGCCCGTATTTATAGCAACTGTATGTGCTTTAGGGCTAGAATCAGTTAAGTTAGATGCAAAGTTAGTTAATAAGTTAACAGCATTATTATCGCCTATATCTATACCTTGATAAGCTAAGCTAACAGAAGGATATGTGTATGAACTAGGTGATTGAAAAACAC
>Ga0222717_10001827_pt1 | contig 17051 bp, 17 predicted proteins | sample C33_18DmetaG_FD_165053 | JGI IMG/M metagenome (GOLD analysis project Ga0222717, IMG submission 165053) | Estuarine water microbial communities from San Francisco Bay, California, United States - C33_18D | ecosystem: Environmental > Aquatic > Marine > Unclassified | place: USA: California...
TAATACAGGAGCATCATATTCTTGAAAACCATGCAATAGAGCGGCATCATCAAAATTATCGAATAGCCAATTTCGAAGCCTCATATCCTCTGGATAGAAGTCGCGAGTGCCTCGAACGCCTTGTACCATGATTATTCCAACAGACAAAGCCACTTCAAGCCTTACGTCGTTCACGGAAGTTTTCGAGCCTTTCTTTACGTGTTACACGGCCATCAGAAAGTGGAAATGCATAAAATCTAAGTCCTAAAAATGTAAAAAATCCAAACGCGGTTGTATTGATAGCCCAAGATATTAGTTCTCCTAGTTCGATTACTTCTACTAATACATAGAAAGTAACTGTTGAAACAATCCAAAGAACTGTGTAAACAATCATCATTTTAGTAAAACTGGTTTTTATGTTCGAATCGGACTCAAAAGTTAACCAACGATGCAAAACAAAAGCTTGGGCAGAACTAATCGCAAATGAAACGGCCCAACCGAATGTTTCAGGAGAACTCGTAACAGTTAGATAATTAGAAAAAAACCAGTATAAACCTGCAAATATGGCTACGTTGATACAACCAACTGCACAATACATCACATACTCTCGTAATAACTTGGTCCAAGGGTATTCGTCACTTACGATCCTAGACATTTTATTCACAAAAGATTTCACGACTGAGCATGGAGAGTATGTGTTTGTGTCTCTCCATATTCATTTACAAAGGTCTCAGGTAATGATTCACCGACCTCTATGATGAATGGATCTTCACCTCCAGGTAATGTATCAATTGATACTTCAGCACCAACTGGAACATTTCTGTAAAGTGGACGCGGTTCTAAATCCCAACTAGGTGGCCAAATTGTACCATTCATAGAAAGAACACGATTAACTAAAATATATTTATTCATGCTAATGAATAAACCAGCTGTTACACCCCAGAATAATAGAATTATTGTAATTCCATCTGCATTAGTAGGGTCCCATGGATTGTTGACATTCAGAATTAGATCGCTGAAATATGATAATATTAGAACACCAAACATTATTGGGAATCCTAGATACATGATGTAGTCCCACCATTTTCCAATCCACCAATCGTTATCGCCTGTGTTGATGAAATCATCACGGAATGAAGATACACCATTATCTAGATAATCTCTGAGATTAAAACCAGTTATATCATTCTCATCTTGCCAAACTCTATATCTATTCCAGCCATATTTCCAAATAGAATAAGCAATAAATAATCCGCTAAACATTAATCCATATCCCCAGATATGGTCTTGAACTTCTAAGAATTGTGGGAAAGCAACTCCAGTTTCTGGATCAACTAATATCCATAGAGCCGCGCTAGGTAATCCGAACAAGAAGATTGCTAGAGTAGTGAAACCCACTGCTTTTTGTCTCTCTATTCCATGGTCTACGAAGTTCCTAACACAAAGTTCTACTGTTGAAATCATTGATGTTAGAGCAGCAAATGATAGTGCTAAGAAGAACATTGTAACCATTAGTAGTTGAACTATTGGACCACCAGGTGCTTGAGCAAAAACTTCTGGAAGTACTAGGAATGTGATTGCACTACTACCACCACTAACTGCTCCTAGAGGGTCATCGCTAACAGAGAAAACAGCCATCATTACAGTCAAACCAGCGATTATAGAAATACTATTGTTAGCAAGACACATTGTTGCTGCATTCAGAGTAGTATCCTCATCTTTTCTCATGTAAACTGAGTAAGTAATAGCCATACCCATACCTGCAGAACATGACCAAGCAGATTGTGATAATCCGTTGATCCATGTTTCTGGCTGAGTAAGATACTCTGGTTGAATGCTAAACATGTAGACAAATCCATCCAATGTACCATCATCTAAATCCATTACGAAAGATAGGAAAAGTGCAGCGAATAATAGAATGAAAAGTGAAACCATTAGTGTTACGTTTACTTTCTCAATCGCCTTGGCACCTTTCCATATTGCGGCCATAGTAATCAAAACAGATAATGTCTGGAAGAAAATTACTTGTGATGGATCTTGTAAGAAATCATTCCATACCTGAACAGTATCTACTTCTGAACCAAGTCCACCACGGATAGCAGTCTGAAAGTAATTTATGCACCATCCAGTCACAACTGCGTAGTAGAATCCTATCGCTGTTGAAATCCATGCAGTCCACAATCCCATCCATGCAAATCTGTTACCTGCAAAGATTCTGAATGTTCCAACGGTACCTGTCCTACTTCTTTTACCTAGAGCGAACTCTGCAATAATCAAAGGAACTGACCAGAGGAACAAGAAAATAAGCCATGGTACAAGGAAAGACCCTCCTCCGTTAGCACCTACCATTCTAGGGAAACGCCAAATATTTCCTGTACCAATTGCAGCACCGATTGTAGCAAAAATCAGCCCTAATCTTCCACTAAACTCATCCGAGCCGGCTTCACCTTTAGCCTCCATTAATCTTCCTCCAAATTACGCATTTCAGGAGGTAAACCAAGAACATCGCGCTCATCATTGAACATCTCTTTTAGGGTGTATCCAAGTCCACCCCAGACCATGGTTGCAATTAATGAAAACATTAGGAGAGCAAGTACTGATGAACCAAACGATGCCCTGTATGGTATTGATAATTCATAGTAATTAGCTCCCTCGGCAACAGTGGGATAAGAAAACGGAAATGCCCCGTTAGTAGTCCCTAACATTGCTTTATAGTGAATTTTTCCTACTGAACTATCAGGAGCAGGTATATGTGCTTGGAGAACTGTTCCATTGCTGCCATCTAATAATTCACAAGAACTTCCGATGTCAGCGAAACCTGACATTTCCCATGGAACCATTTTCCATTCTGTAGGGCCGAAGTCATCTTGTTGTCGAGTAGGTTCGACTAATCTCCACATCAAATGTGTATAAGTCATATTTGTTGTATAAGGGAAAGTTGAATCTAAACAGAAGTCAATAGGAATTGGTCCTTTTGAAGGCACAGCAACATCAGATGGCGAAGAAAGCCACTGTGATGCAGTAGTGTTCTCTATTCCAACAACTGCTCTATATCTTGGATCATCGGTAATTTCAATCATATAGAATGGTATACCCAAATTACGTACCGCTATGTGCGCTATATCTTCAGGATATTCATGGAAAGCATTTCCAATTTCCATGGTGTAACAATAAGAGTCATGAACACCATAATGCCAGTCACAAAAATCACCAGTTGTTGGATAAAGATCTGAAGATTGCATTGGAGCATAAGCAGTCATTTCACCCATTATATTTCCATGATATTCGAGATATTCTTGATCTGGATTATCACAATTCTGACAATGCCCCCAAGGCCATAGAACTAATTCTGAGAATGAATGCCATGTCAAAGTTGCTTTAAATTCTGAAGAGCCATCTCCATCATCATCATTCATTTCAGTCATATCCTGAATGAACTTAGTTTCAGGCTCACTATTACCGCCTAGCCAATCTTCATCAGTTAAACCATCAGAATCATCATCTTTGCCATCAACATGGTCTTCATTCAGACGTCCGTCTCCGTCCTGATCTACAGTATCGACAGGGCCATTGTAAACATCATTATTTGCACCTGCTTCACCTGCGTAACACATTCCAGGGAATAATGGTCCTGTTGCACCCAAAGGTGCTCCCCATTCATATTGATAATTACGGTTTAGATCGACTCCATCACAGGATGGGTCTACTTGTTCATCAATATCAGGGAGGGGCGTGACGCCAGTAACTGTATTATCTCGTAGATTCTTTCTCCAACCACTTTGATAACAAGTTTCCCAAGCTGACTCACCACAGTATTCCTCTCTATCATATCGATTTCCATCTACATTAAGCATTGGAATCAGATAGATTTCTCTTGTATTAACCATATTTGTGATAAATTGTTCTGAGAAGTCTTCATCGACACCTAAGTCTCCAGGACCACAGGGGATACCGTCTCCGTTACTGTCTTGGAAGCTGGAGTTGAGCATCAAGCAATCTCCATCGTTATCTATTCCATCCCAACCATCTTCATCAATAAGTCCATCACCATCATTATCGACACCAGCCATTCCGTAGTAGTAAGCAACTGTTTCCAAGAAGAACATAGGAACTTCGTAAGACATCCACTCTCTAGCATGATGATTACCTACCAGCATAATATCTGGAATATCGGCATAATTACCGCAATCTCCTACAAAAGTATTGCAATCTCCTCCTGTAACTCCTTCTAATTCTTCACCACCGCCTGTCATCTTAATCCAAGGACTTGCGTGATTGTAATACCATCCTTCATAATCATCAGTGCCCATCTCTTGACCTCTTGCGTTTACACCGCCAACAAGGCCTTCATGAAAACTCATGAAATTGCTATTCTGATCGGCTAATTGTTGCATTCTGTCTTTCATACTGAAATAATCATGATATTCGCGAAATTGTAATCTATCATTACCTCCCCATGGAAATATCTGATTAGAGTACTCTTCAGACCAAATATCTTCGGGCGCCATACCACTATCAGATTCTTGCGCACCCACAGGAGCAATCAAGGAAACTGGGGCTAAAACGGATAGCATCAAAGGCATTAGAAGAGCCAATGCTGGAATTCTTCGGGGATTTGAAACAAATTTTTGACTGGTTTCTATGTTACTGCCTGCCATAATATCAAGCCTTCGAGAGGTGTTAAGGTCTTGAAAGCCTCGGATTTATGGTACGAAGTATCGGAGAGGGTTTCATAAGTGGCTGTTGAGGCGACCAAATATGGATATACTCAATGACTTCATGGATGGAGAGGCTGCTTTCCAAGGTTTTTCGAACGGAACTCTGATAATTTTCTTAGCTTTAATTGGCCTTTCAATTGTTTCTGGAGTTCTCTCTAGAAGATATGTATTCCCTAGATTGATGAATCTTCTTTCTAAGAGTGAAAGAATTGATGGCAAAACGTTGTTTGCTCCCGCATCATTAGGGTGGATGGTTGGAACACTGGTTTTCACACAAGGCATAGATTATCTTACTACAAATTGTGTTCCTGTTTGGAATCAAGATCTAATATCTAATCTTAATGAGATTGTTTTCACTGGATTCATAATTTTGATGTTAATTGCTGCATACAGATTAGTGGATTATCTAGATGCATTTATTGTTGTAGAAGGTGATGACAATATTGCTTCAAGGCGTTCACTGGCAAGTGTAGCAGAATCTGTTGGAAGAGTAGCGGTTGTTGTGATCGGTGCATTCGTTATTGCTGGGTATGCAGGTGTTGATTTGAATGGACTAATTGCTGGTCTAGGAATTACTGGTTTAGCATTAGCTCTTGCAGCAAAAGATTCGGTTTCAAATATTTTTGGAGCCGTTTCAATTCTTGTAGATCAGCCATTCAATGTTGGAGATTGGATTATCGTGGATGGGGTTGAAGGAGAGGTTGTAAATATTGGACTAAGAACTACTTTGATTAGAACATCTGCTGATACAATGATTACCGTGCCTAACTCGAATATGGTCAACTCACCTGTTGAAAATTTCAGTAAAAGAAGATTCAGAAGAATTACTCCAAAGTTTGAGTTTGAAGAAGATAGTAATCCTGAACATTTGAAAGAATTCTGTGAGATTTTACTGAACAAAGTGAATGATGATGCTCGGTCAATTAAAGAAGAAGATTCTTGGGTTAGAGTTCAAGCATTCGGTACTGCAATGGTAGTAGTTGCTGGAAACTTTTACTGTGTGTCATCTGCGGCCACACAAAGAGAATTAAACGAAGACCTTCTAATGATGGCACGTGAAACTGCTGCTAAACTAAATTTGATATTCTTTGAGCCAAGATTAAGAAATAATAAGTAGGTGAAACTTTGGTTACTCTTGTACTTATTAGACATGGACAATCACTTTGGAATGCTGAAAATAAATTTACAGGATGGACCGATATCGGTCTTTCAGAAAAGGGCATTAAGGAAGCACAAGATGCTGGGAAAAAATTAGAAGATGTTTCATTCGATGTAGTCCACACAAGTGCACTGATTAGAGCTCAAAAAACAGCTGAGATAATTATTGAAAAAAATAAGAAATCAAAAGACATTCCTGTTTACAAAGATAAGAGGTTAAATGAAAGACATTACGGTTCATTACAAGGACTAAACAAGAAAGATACAGCAGAAAAGTATGGAGCAGAACAAGTTCATATCTGGAGACGATCTTTTGATGTCCCTCCACCTGATGGAGAAAGTCTGAAAATGAATGCTGAGAGAACTATTCCATATTTCAAAGAAAACGTCATTGAAGACTTAAAAAAAGGGAAAAATGTGCTAGTTTCAGCACATGGTAATTCATTAAGATCAATTGTAATGTATATTGAAAATATTTCGAAAGAAGATGTTGTGAAATTAGAAATTCAAACAGGTGTTCCAAGAACATATCTGTTTGAAAACAACAATTTTACAAGAATCAACGACTAATGTTTTGATTTCTCGTTCCATACTCTTAGAATTGATAATTCAGGAGATGGTGCTAATCTTCTATAAGAATAATAAAGTCCAATTGTTATTGGGAGTAAAATTAGTGGAATGAAAACCTCTTTCGAATTACCAATTAGGTACTGATAAAATCCGCTTGCGGAGAAGAAACCTGTCATGAATGAAAGCGCTGCAATAATTCTATGGTTGAACATCGTTCTTTGAATTCCAGGAACTTCTCTGAGCATTGAAACTGCTGGCTCCGGCTTCCCGGATTGATGAGAAACTGCTTCGATTACATCAAGTAAGCATTGTTCATATTCCCAAAAGAATACCCCCCCTCGTGGAGTGTAAAAAGAACCTTCAGAGGCCCATTTCTCAGGAGCAGTAGATCGCCAGCCATCAATCATAGATTCTCTTAAATCTCTGATTGAAAGTTTGGATTTACTAGAATAATATATTCTATTAAGATCATGAAGTAATGAGGAAAAATCTCTCATTGCCGGAAACTCACAATTGGGTTTGGCAATGCTATCTGACAATCGGGGTCTATTGAAGTAAATACCATATTCATCATCAGAATCATCTATCATGTCTGAGAATCTGACATCCCCAATTGTAATTATACAAACGGTATCTTTTGTATGAGGGGCACGCCAAATTGTATTTGCACGCAATAGAGCCTCAAGAGTTTCAACTCTCTTATTCCATTTTCTAGCATCTCGAGGAGTAATTCTACCACTTTCAGCAGATCTATGGAAACTCCCTATTGCAGCTGCAGATTTGAATACAATTTCTTTTGAAGTTTCTAAATCATTAGAATTTAATGCAGAAATAAGTTTAGATTTCACTTGGCGAGGATTCTCTTCCCATTTTCTTAAAGAAATTAAATCAATATCATTCCAAGAAAAAAGACCTATTGGAGTATCGCTTTTGCCAGTAGCAAGACTAATTCTTGATCTTAATCTACCGTCATTACCCCAAGGAAAAAATTCAGCTAACCAGTAAGTATCATTATCTTTTAGTTTCAGATTGATTCCTCTATCAGAATGGATTATTTCTTCTACAGACGAATCTTGTGAAGGAATTTCCCCCCATGATTTAAGACCTGAAATAGTGGCTAACCAATTTTCCGGATGAGTGGGTTCCAGCATTTCAGATTTCATTCCAATTCCTACAAAAACAAGACTCTGGAATCCTGGCGGTGATTCATTAGTAGTCTCAATGCTTGACATCGCCGCAGGTTTCCAAGCAATCTTATCCTCGGACATACTAGTTACCCTACACCTACGAGGGAGTTGTTTACTTCATGCAATCGGTCAGGGAATCTTTGATATGGTGTCGGTTCAGGCAACAACATGGGCGAGATATCGGACATACCACTAGCGGTTGATATGGATGGCACGCTAATCTTAACAGATATGAGTTATATTAGTATCAAAAAGGTATTACTTAGGAAACCATGGATGATATTTAGTGTCCTAACAAAAGAGGTAACAAACAAAAGAGCTCAATGGAAAAGAGACTTGGCGAAGAAGTTGGTTTTCGACCCAGCGGAACTTGAATATCATGCTGCTTTTTTAGATTGGCTTACCGGAGAACATGCACGTGGAAGAACTCTGATTTTAGCTACCGCTTCAGATAGAATTGTTGCCGAGCAAGTTGCAGCTCATGTAGGTCTATTCTCCGATGTCATGGCATCTGATGCTCAACACAACCTTCGTGGTAAAAAGAAGGCTGAAGCATTAATTGCAAGATATGGTAATATGAAATTTGGATATGCAGGAAATAGCCATCACGACTTACCGGTTTGGGAACATTCAGGGCAAATTATTGTTGTAAATCCTGAAAAAAATCTCTTAGATAAGATAAATGACAAGGCAGATATTGTATTTGAATGAGGATTCTTCAATCCAACTACTATTAGGTGCAGAGATTTTCGCTGTTACATGGGTCGTATGCGCAGAGCTACTGGTCGACGTATCGATTCCCTAGCGAAATGGCTTCTTAAATTTAGAATTATTTCAATTCCTGCAAATGCAATTGCAAGTTCAAGCGTTGCTTGGAGCTTTGTATCAAGAACTGATAGAATACGGACCAATAGACTCAAAGATAGGATTAAGAAAGGAATAGTGCCAAATCATGTATCAATAATTATGGATGGAAATAGAAGGTTTGCTTGGAACTCAAAAATTGAAACTAATTTAGGTCATGTAAAGGGAAAAGAGAAACTTAAACAGGTGATGGATTGGATTCTAGATCTTGGAATACCTTATCTCTCAGTATATGCACTTTCAACGGAAAATATCAAAGAAAGAAATCAAGAAGAACTTGATGCATTATACAGTCTTTACTGTAATGGACTAAATGAGATGGCAGAAGACCCCAAAATTCACAGTAGAAAGGTGAAAGTAAAAGCCGTTGGAAGGTTGGAGATGTTACCAGATAATGTTAGAGAGGCAATAAAAAATGTTGAAGAAAAAACTGCCGATTACTCTGATTTCTTATTCACTGTATGCTTAGCATATGGGGGAAGAGAAGAGATTGTTGATGCTGTCCGGAAAGTATCTCAAGAATATGCATCTGGTACAATTAAGTTAGAAGAAATAGACACTGACAAAATATCCAATAATCTATATTCTTCAGATATGCCTGACCCTGATTTAGTAATCAGAACAAGTGGAGAAGAAAGAATTTCAAACTTTTTACTTTGGCAAATAGCATACTCTGAGTTACATTTCACAGATGTTCATTGGCCTTCTTTCAACAAAAACGACCTGTATGAAGCAATAGAATCATATCAAAACAGAAGGAGGAGATATGGTGGCTAAAAGATGTCAAGAATGTGGAAGAGATGATTATCAAAATCCTTCAGTAACAGTAGATGCTGTTGCGACTAGAGAAGGAGTTGATGGACTGGAATTATTGATGATTAAAAGAGGGAAAGACCCTCAAGAGTGGGAAGGCATGTGGGCATTTCCTGGAGGTTTTGTTGACTACGGAGAAGACCCTGAAGAGGCTGTAGTTAGGGAGTTATTAGAAGAAACAGGAGTTGTCGGAAAGTATCCATTATCTCTAACAATATTAGGACAACCAGGTAGAGATCCGCGAAAACATTGTGTAGGACTATTTTACTTGGTAGAAGTAGATAGTGAATCTGAGCCTGTAGGAGGTGACGATGCAGTCGATGCACAATGGGTTCCAATTAATCAATTAACACCACAAAATGTTGCTGGAGATCATTCAGAGGTAATAGAATTACTTCGTGAATAAACATATCAGCGATAACACCCTGCGAACTTCATGGCTCGCAAGTTAAAAATTGATAATGGAGGAAAAGTTTGGGCTCCTTACAGTCCTGGGATAACCGTAAGAGACCATATTTGGCTGGCTGGCCAAATAGGGATAGAAGGAGGAGAAGATATTGTTTCTCAGACCTCTGAGGCTTTGAAAAAGATAGACAATCTATTGGAAATAGCTAACAGTTCAAGAGATGACTTAGTTATGGTAACAATACTTCTAACAGACATAGGAAATTATTCTGATGTAAACGAAGTTTATGGGAAATGGCTTGGAGAATCAATGCCACCTGCTAGAGCAGCATATGAAGTTAGTAAATTACCAGGCGATGCACTAATAGAAATTATATGTGAGGCTTTTAGAGGCTCGGGAAATAATTAAAATTGAGGTATAGAAATGAGTGTTTTCAAAGCTTATGATATTCGTGGGCTTGCTCATTCTGAATTAGATTCAGACTTTGCAGAAAGATTGGGTAAGTCTCTTGCGACTCACCTTAATGCAAATACTATTGCAGTAGCTCGAGATATTAGAGAGTCTGGACCTGAATTACATTCTGCTTTCCTAAAAGGATTAAATTCCTCTGGAGTAGATGTACTAGATCTTGGAATAACAACAACAGGAGTCCTTTACAGAGCGACTGTAGATCTTTCTGTAGATGCTGCTGTTGTAATTACAGCAAGTCACAATCCTCCTGAATATAATGGATTTAAGATTTGTAATGGCACCTTACCAATGGCTGGACAAGAGTTACAGGATTTGAAAAAGACCTTTGATGATAATTTGTTTAAACAAGGAAATGGAGTTGTAGAAGATTTTTCTCATTTCGAAAATCAGTATCTAGATACAATAGTCGCAAACGCAGGAAAACCTCGAAGAAAAATAAAAATCGCTATTGACTGTGGAAACGCAGTACCTGGCCCATTAACGATTAAGTTAATGGAAAAACTAGATGTTGATTTGATACCTGTACATTGTGATTGGGATGATAAGTTTCCAAATCATCCGCCTGATCCTACAAGACCCGAGAATATGAAAGATTTAGCAAAGTCAGTGGTTGAAAATAATGCTGAATTTGGAATAGGAATGGACGGCGATGGAGATAGAATTGGCGTAGTTGACCAAGAAGGTAAATTTATTCATCCAGACAGATTAATGACTATTTTTGTTAAAGATATTTTAGGAGAAAGAAAAGGCGGGACTGAGTCTGAAAGAACTGTTTTCTACGATGTAAAGTGTAGTATGGCGCTGGAAGAAGCAATCTATTCATCAGGAGGTATACCCAAAATGGTTAGAACTGGACATTCATTCATGAAAAGAGAATTAAAAGAAAATCCCGATTCACCTTTAGCTGGAGAAATGTCTGGTCATTTCTTCTTGAATGATAGATGGCCGGGGTTCGATGATTCATTGTATAATACTGCTAGATTGCTAGAAATAATTTCCAGAGAACCGTCGCCGGACGAAGGTGGTCCTAAATTTTCAGACTGGTTTGATGACTTACCTGAATATGCGTCAACCGGAGAAGCAAAAGTTCCTCTAACTATGAATAGAATAGAAACCATGGATTCTGTGGAAAGAATATTTTCGGATATGAAGTACTCTAATGTTGATGGAGTTAGAGTTAGTTATCCAGAAGGATGGTTTCTTTGTAGGCCTAGTAATACTGAACCAATTCTTGTCATGAGAGCTGAGGCTAATGATCAAGAGGGCCTAATTAAGATAAAACAAGATGTAGAAGATAGACTAGGTGAAATTATTAATCTAGAAAAATTCCATAATGCTTAGGATACAGTTTGGAATCTTTTCATTATCTCAATCATTAGTTGCACCTTCATGATTCATCTACATCATTGCAAGTATACTGACTAGGGAATTGATGCTAGTAGGGCAGCTAGTAGAGTATCTCTCTGACTCAACTGTGCTACGGCAAAAATAATCTAGGCAGTAAGCAAAATCTTGATACAATCAAGAACTAAACTCTGCATCTAATTACCTTCGATTATTCTAAACCGCTGTTTGCCATAAACAATGGAATGCATACTATTATTCCACATAATGCTACGCAGAATATCCCACAAAATCCTTGCAGCATTACATCGACTCCTGCATCTCCTGTACCACCAGAATAATCAGAGGTTAGAGCAGTGTTAGCAATACTAATTAGCCAACCAGCAACTATCGCACCGAGTGTGATCCAAATTCCTTGCTTCTTATATTGAAATATTTTAAATCCACCAAAAATTCCAATCACTGCAGGAATCAAACTAAGGAAAATGACTCCCAATAATAATCCTGTGGGCAATGCCTCAACTTGTCCTGTTTCATCAAGGTCTGAAAGAAAATCTAGCGATAAAAACCCAAGCAAACTAAACAAAGTAGTTAGGATATAGTAAACAATTACTAAAATTCCAATTACTTGTGGTGCAGAACTCCTTTCGACCATATACATAGGCCCTGATGTTTGTACATTCACCATCTGGGGCTGTGAGGTCACAGAACCAGAGAATACTTCATTTTCTTCTTCGTTCATATTCTCCTGTGACGTGTATTCATTGATAATACTTGAGACGACACAAGAGTCAATTATCAAGTTCAAGAGAGGGTAATAGAGAACGAAACTTATCATTGGATTTATTTAAACATTCGATTACGGGCATTGACCCTCCAGATAACATAGTCAAACATGCTCCACCACCAGTACTATTGTGAGTCACTGAGTTAGAAACTCCTCGATTACTTACCAATGAGCTAGTATGTCCGCCTCCAACAATGGTGACTGCTGATGATTCTGTACACATATTGAGGATTTCGATAGTTCCAAAGGCGAATCCAGGTAATTCAAAATAAGATGCTGGGCCATTCCATAATATACATCCCGCATTAATCATTAATGGTCTGATTTCTTGAAGTGTTGAAATTCCTATATCATAAATTGGATATTTAGTAGGTAGTTCTGAAACATTCATAGCCACTCTTTTTCCATCAACTTCTACTGCTACATCGCTGGGTAAAAGGAAGAATTCTTTATGGTTTTCATACAAGAATTCTGCGAGAGCCCATGTGTCTTGAAAAACATCACCTAGAGCATTTCTGATAAACGATTTATTCCCTTCACCAATATCTACTCCACTTGCCCAAAGCATCATATTTCCAACAACTCCAACTACAGGAATTGTATCGATGATTTCCTTATCTATTAGATTCTTAGCCACTTTCAAAGAATCATCACATTTTGTTCCACCGAGGATAGCTATGTATGGACGAGGGGGGTCATTAACTGCAATCTGAAGATTAGAGATTTCCTTAGACATTAAGTGGCCGGCAATACAAGGTACCGAATCATAAAAACCAGTTAGAGAAGGAGAATTTCTATGAGACGCTGCAAAAGCGTCAGTAACATAGACATCGATTACTGTCGATAATTTTCTGACTATCTCCGATTGTGCAGTTTCCTCTAAAGAGGCTTTTTTCATAGAATTTTCATCGTCGTGCATACGAATGTTATCTAAGAACAACATTTCACCAATTTTGAGATTTTTAATAGACGAAATTGCTTCATCTCCACAAATATCTGAGATAAATTTTACCTTTTTACCGATTAACCGCGAAATCCTATCTGCATGTTGTTCCATATTTGTAAAATCTATTTTCCCTGGTCTCGATTGATGACCTAACATCACAACTTTAGAATTTTGTAACGTTCGAAGAGTGGGAATAATTGCCCTTAATCTACTATCGTCAAGAAAGGCTCCTGATGATGGTTCTAGAGGAGAATTTACGTCTACACGATAGAGAACTACTTTGCCGCCGAGGCGGACATCGTCCAGCGTAAGGACGTCACTCACGTTCAAGCCCAAAGGCTAACACTCTTTGACCGTAATGGTTGAATTAACCTAACATCCCTTACACAATACCTTTGTCTTTGGTATCACTACGCGTCTACATGACATGGGATAAGGAGAGTTTAACCGGACCCGATGGAGTTGACTGGAGAGTCCCCGTATCTGAACTAGAAAATCGTAGAAGATTACTCTCAGAAATATTATCAAAACACAAAATAGAATCTGTGCTAATTGACGACCCTGTAGAGCTTTACTGGTTAACTGGAGGAAGACAAAATGGCATTATATTGGTTGGGTCAAAAGACTCTGATATTGAAACTACACATTGGGTGAAGAGATCTTTAGAAAGAGCAAAATTTGAATCGGGAGGCGATAATAGTCCTGATCCTGTAATTTCACAACCTAGAATGGCGGATTTAGCAGATGAAATTAGAGGGAAAGGAGGGGTTGAGAAACCTGCATTACTTGAAGGAAAGATTCCACATGATCGCTGGAAATTCATTAATCAAAAATTGAGTTCTTTAGAAGGAAAAAGTAAAGATTGTACAAAAATAATGTATGAATTAAGGGAAATAAAATCTGAATGGGAAATCAAAATGCTCAGAGAAAGTGGAGAAATTAACAGAACAATGTTCGAGGCTATAAAAGAAAATGGAGGTTTAGGAAAAACTGAATTAGAAATGGCTTCAATAGCAGATAAAGTTAGTAGAAAGGCTGGATTTGGCGGAAGAATAAGGATGAGAAAATGGCCAATGGACTGTGATAGAGTAGTGATTGTTGCTGGAAGTTCAGCATCTGTACCTTCATATTTTGATTCTGCAATTGGAGGAGTTGGAGCAAGCCCAATATCATCATTAGGATCTGGACATACAAAAGTAGAATCAAATTCACCAGTTACAGTAGACATCGTACATTTACACAGAGGGTATGTTTCAGATTGTACTCGTATGTTCAGTGCAGGAAAACTAAATGATAAGTGGATGGAAAGGCTGGATGACATGATAGAAATTAGACAGAAAGTTGTGTCCAGTTTAGGTTCCGGAGATAACTGTTCAAAAACTTGGGATATTGGAAGTCAACTCGCTAAAGAAATGGGTTATGAGAATAATTTGATGGGAATGTTACCTGATAAATCTTATTTCTTAGGCCATTCAGTAGGATTAGAGTTAGATGAAACTCCAGTAATTGCTAAAGGTTTCGATAGACCACTAAATATCGGTGGAACAATGGCAATTGAGCCAAAAGTAATCTATGAAAATGGATGTATAGGGACTGAAGATACTTTTGTTAGAACAAGAGATGGCATGGAATATATTACTATGGGAGATAAATTCCCTTTCATTACAGATTGGAATTAAAAATAAGCAACATACTAATTCCTAGACCTCTTGCGCTATTATGTGTCTCAGTCCTCCGGTTCAGTCGAAAGAAGATTGGCTAAGATTCTGAGAGAAAGAAAAGAACCACATGGCAAGCTATTGAAGGAAAAAGAAATCCTGAAAGGAGTTGAAATTAGTGAGGGGGGGATTGTTGAACTTTGGATAACTCCAACACATCCTTACTGTCCTTGTTGTGTGAACGATTTAATTGAGTTACGAAATGAAGTTAAGAAAACAAGAGGTGTTCTTGCCTGCCACATTGAAGTTGTGGGTATACCACAAGCAAATAGATGGACTGCTGCAATAAATGAGTAAAGATTTACTCTTCTTCTCTTGTCCATCTCTTAGATTTTCTTTCATTTACTTCAATAATTTTTGACTTGACTCTTCTAGAAAGCCACCAAACAGCAAATGATAGTGCTAAAACATCAAAAATAAGTAGGAATATTAGTTCATTATTATTCCAATCAACCATTTCAAGACCTCAAATAGGTGGAATTATATCGATATCACAGGAGCCTTTTGACATCATACAACAAGAAAGAATTCCGGAATCTTCTATCAAAAATTCATCTAAACCTGGAGGTAATGGTTCGGGATATTCAATATCTCCAGCTATTAGTCTAACAAGACAAGTCCCACAATTACCAGAGGTGCAATTCCGAGGGATATCTATCCCAATTCTATCTGCAACATCTACAATGAAATCTCCTTCTTCGACTTCGGCAGAACCTAAAAGCAATCCTCCACGAAAGAATCGAATGATTGCCATGATTGACCCAGCGAGTAGTTTTTATTCAAACCATCTAATAAATATTGTATAATTTGAGGTACTAACGATCTTCCCAGCGAGTCCAGCGTCCTGTTTGTTTATTGAAATACAAACCTGCTTTCTTCATCCATTTATTGAATTTAGTAGCACCTGCACCAGTAGCAAGAATGAATTCTTCTCTATGTTCCTGAGCTTGTATGTATCCTTTGTCAGCAATTTTTTGCTCAATCCAATCTTCAATACTCATTAACCCACCTGATAATTTGCTTGCTTCTACAGCAGCCTCGAGTTCTGCAACAGAAGCACCAGTTGATTCTAGATCTCTCTTAATCAGATCATCAACGCTTAGAGTTTCGGATTTCTTGGGTGGGAGATGTACTTTCAATCGCGGACCTTTTCTAGGATCAATTTGGATTCTATCTCCACTTTCTAATTTATCTTCTACTACTTGGGCCATAGGCGCACGGAATTCTTTCTCACAATCCCAACAAATTAACATGAAATCAGTCATATCTTCCACCACATTACCCCCTCTAGGGTCCATTTCTTCACCACATTCTGGACAGGCATGCATGCATAATATAGGGGCTATCTTTCGACGAAAATCAACTATATCTTGAGGTGTTCCAGATAAATCCAATAATTCATGATCTCTTGCTGCTTCAAGGCCACGAGTCTCTAACTGATCTCTGAGTTTGGTCCTCTGTTCATCTTTACCTTCTTCATCAAAAGTATTCTCTAATTTTACTATTAATTCAACAGTCTTACCTAATCGGTTCATTACAAGCTTCTTTTCACGGAATTGCTCTACTTTAGCAATCCGAAGCTGCTCTTTCTTTTCTAATAGTTCAGCATGGAGGTCTTTCTGTTCTCTCTTGAATCTCTGTTCTTCAATTTTGTCAACTTTCTTCTTACTGCCACTATCTGAAAGAACATCTGCTAAGTATCTCTGCTTTGCTGAAGAACGCGGTCCGGATTTGACGGAATCAAGTACTGAAGTAGCTATTTCTTTCTTTAAACCATAATTATTTGTTAAAGTTTCAACATCTAAAGTTTTCAAATCACCAACTTTAATCCCACCATCAGATAAGATTTGGGCAGTTTTTTCATCTATACCACGACGCAATAACGCGAGATAGGTGTCTTTTTTTGCCATAACAAAACCTCTTATGCGAATCTTGCCATAGGCTTCGCAGTAACCCGTCGAATCATGCGTATGCTATCAAGTCACGGTCATAATTGTCTCAATTACTCGACATAAGAGGATATTCTATTAGCAATTATAGCCCATTCTTCTGGTTCAAGCATATCAGGTCTATTATCAAACAAATTTTCA
>Ga0222717_10001834_pt1 | contig 17015 bp, 3 predicted proteins | sample C33_18DmetaG_FD_165053 | JGI IMG/M metagenome (GOLD analysis project Ga0222717, IMG submission 165053) | Estuarine water microbial communities from San Francisco Bay, California, United States - C33_18D | ecosystem: Environmental > Aquatic > Marine > Unclassified | place: USA: California...
AAATGTTATTCCATTAATTTCAGTAGCAAACAGCTCGTAATCAATAGTTGCTGTAGAATTAGTATTGAATTTAAATCTTATTTCGTTAGATGTAAACTCTGTTACATTATTTTCAAATTCATCATCAAAATTGGTATCTATCAAAAGATTATTACTAGGATCAAGTAAAGTAATGTTTGAAGAAGCTGGAGAACTTTTGATAATAAAAGATTCACCTTTTCTAATAGCAACAGAAACATTAGGATTATCCTTAATATTTATATTCAAATTTTCACTAAAGGTTAAAGCATACTTCAACTCTTGATCAACTCCGTCTTCTACTTGCATTTCAAACGTTGATAAATTTCCGTTTAAAGAATGATCATCTCTACCCTTTTTTTCAATTGAACCAGAAATAACACCATTTATAGCTGTTCCGTCTGGTAAGTTTATAATAGGTGAGGCTGTATTTGAAAAGTCAATATTTCCAATTCCTTTAGATTCAACGCTGTTAAGTATCCCATCATTATCTAGATCAAGATCAATATTATTTATAATCCCATCTCCATCAAAATCAGTAGGACATTGACTAATTGGAATTTCAGATGAATAATATTCAACTACTGTTCCATCACATGCTATAATACCCTTTACTCTATATGAACCTATTTCAGTTGGCATAAATTCAGAGTTTATTTCACCCGAAATTTGAGACCAAGTATTATCGTTATTTTTCTTTTCCCACTGAACAGAATCAAAATTTCCATTATTTGATACATTCAACACTACATTTGAAGTCCCAGATTCATTAATACATGACCCTAATTTTGATGCTGATAAGTTAAGATCTAAACTAGGATTTGAAGCAAATCCTGAAAAGAAACTTCCAGATGCAGCCGCTCCATTAAAATTAAAATATGAAACATAAAGCTCATCACTTGAGCTAACAGAAACATTTCCTGTAAGACCGGTTATTTTATAGGTAACGTAAGAGTTTTTTGCAGTTACAGATGTTGGTCCCGTGATATTAACACTTCCAGGTTGTGAGGAGAGATCATCTCCATTAATTAAAACTTCCGAATTTTCTTTTGTTACAATTGTTATTCCACCAGTAAATGTTAATGTTCCTATTTTATCAATTTGAGGAATATTATCTACATCTCCTCTACTACCACAACTTAGAGGAGGAACAAAAAACATTCCTTGGTTAGCTTCGCTTGTAGTTCCTCCAATACCTTGATATACAAAGGCGTCTTTTGAGGTGTTAACATACATATTATTATTAATGAATTGATCTCCTTCAACTATGTAGTATTCTCCAGCATTTCTAGTGACCTTACTATCTCCGTTAACAAAAATTTCAGTGTTATCTTCGTGAACAACAACAAGAACATTTTCATAACTATTTTCTCCATTTCCCTTAACAAAAATATATTCCTTTCCGACTTTTGATAAATCTACAATTTGATCAATCCCATAATCTCTTGCACCTCCTGTACCAAAACTCCCATTAGCTGAACCGGTATTAACAACAATAGGTTTGTCAGAAGATATAAGTGTTCCTATTAATCCAGCCCTATTTGCGCTGGCTTTATCTGCTCTTGCGGCTAACACATATGATTCTCCTCTGTTTAAAATAATATTGTTAATAGGAAATTGTTCATTAGAATGTTCAAATTCAAATCCATTGGTAAGATTGTTAGTTAAATTAACACTAGTGTTGTCTTCAGTTGCCATAAATGAAAAGAAGTTCATGTAGTTTGACGATACACTCCCCTGATTATCGTATGTCCCAACTCTGAAAATAGTTCCTAGAGCATTTTCTCCTTTACTAACGAGTGCACCAGCTTGAGCTCCTCCAGCATTTAGTCGCGCAGATACATATATTGGACTATCAGATTCGACAATAAATCCTCTATTGTTAGTGACTTGACCTGTTGACGAAGGGTCTTGAACAAGCGAAGAGTATCCATCTTGTGATATTGTATAAATCCAAGGGTTGTCCTTAGAAATCACTTGTGATTCGGAGCTACTTCCTATTATATTTATAGTCACATTGACATCGCCATTATTAGGCGTAGAAATATATAGGTATTGATCTTGCGGATTAGCATTAGAGGGTCCACTAGTTATTGGAGGAATGTAGTGTGTTTTACTTAATTGTGAAAAACCTAAACTAGAAAACAGAATAAATAAAAGAGTTATTATTTTATTTTTCAAACTAAAATTTAATTTGAACCTAAAATAGTGAATATACTTATAAACTAAAACAGTAATTAATTCCCTCTTACCAGGCTAAAGTGTCCTTTAAATTCTCTTCCGTCTTCAAGATAAGTTCTGAACCAATAGTCAGTTGCCGGCATAGGTTTTCCAAGGTATGTTCCGTCCCATCCGTTTGATAGGGGGTCAAGTTGTTTTAAGAGCTTACCAAATCTATCAAAAATATAAACTTTGCTTCCAGCATTAAAGTCTGAGCGGATACCCAATATTTTCCAAGTTTCATTAACTCCGTCTCCGTTTGGAGTAAAGTATTTTCTATAACCAACTACAGACACATCAATTTGAGCTATACCACATCCATAATCATAAGTATAATAACTGTTTTTATCTCGTATGTAAATAGTGTGTATTCCAGGTTTTACAGATTCAAAAACAGGCTCGTCTTGATAAGGTCCAAAAGCTTCGTCTAAAGAAAACTCATAATCACCTATTCCAAGATTAAGGGTGTCAATTGTAATTGTATTAGTGTTGTCGTTAGTTAGATCCTCAATAGTAATATCGTCAAGTGATATGTTAGCTATTTCAGATTCTGTAACTGTAATGCTTTTAGATCTTGTACAAAAGGTAATAGGATCTTCTACAATCACAGTATAAACTCCTCCTTTATCAACTTTGACAGTTGGCGTTGTTTCATTATAAGCAGTGTCTTGAGCACCGTTTAAATCAACCCTAGACCAACTGTAATTGTATACAGTAGGATCGTTACCTTCCTTCCAGTTGTATGTTCCTATTTCAAGAGGATTGTCAGGGAGAGGGTTAAGACAAACTATTGTTGGATCATCAATATCAAAACTCGGTAATGAATTTACAATGAAATCAACTCTAACTGAACTTTCGCATGACAATGTAAACGCAGTGCTAAGCGGATTTGATATTTCAGAAATTATATAGTAACCGTTTTCTGCTGATATTTTAGGGTCAATTGACTTAGCAGGGCCGCTAATAAGAACATCATTATTATCATATAGAGAAAAATTAAATTCAAAGTCATTGAAGTCTTGAACTTCAGGACTAGTTGTATCTAAGGGATTTATAAATAATGATCTTTTAAAGGTGTCTAAATCAATATCAAACACAGAGATCCCGTCATCATCTGCTCCAGATTCTTCATCATCGCATTCTTCTATTTTAATTCCTGAAAATGGAGTTGGAGTTTGGAAAACCTTAAAATTAATTGAACCAATACTTTCAAAAGGTTGAGAAACACCAACAGTATTAGTTAATTTAATATCAATTTTTTGATTTGTTAAATTTATTGTGGCTGGTAGGGTTGTACTATTAACAGCAGTCCCATCACTATCAATATAAGTATATTCAATTGTAAACTTAGAAGTGTCCTGAAATGGAAGTATTGTTGAGTCAGTAGTATTTCCTAAAATTAAGTCTTGAAGAGTGCTAGTATCAAAAACTGAATACATATCAAGTGTAGTTTCGTTATCACATAACAATTGTTCATCAACATCGTAAATAACAGGTCTTTTTTCAACAAACAAAGTGGTAACATGCTCAAGACCTACACAACTGGATTGGATAATGCTTAAATTTGTATTTTCAATATAAACCCATATTTTCTGCTCCCATCTGTTATCAATTACATTGTAATTACTTGTTAAATTGCCAGTTGCAATATCAGGTGTTTCTACTTCATTAGTGTATGTAGATTGACTTATATCAATTTCATTATTTCTAAGTGTTGCATCTCGTTGACTTCCATAAAATTCAAAATTAATACCAGGAATATCAAAAGCCAGTGGAGCTTGAATCTTTAGCTCTGTAATTATATTATTAAAAATATCAGTATTAAATTCTTCTTTTCCATCTTGATTTTGACCTGTTAAATCGGTATCACTTTCAGATTGGTATAAATCACTTTGATTATTAGCTATAAAAGTTTGAGCAAAATCACTTGGAACTTGACTGTATGACACTTTAAGTTCAATTTGCGCAGTTCTTGAGCAGCCTCCGTCATTTTTGGTAAAGACTACATCAATAATTTCAGGGTCAACTGAGGTTGATGAACTAGTGTAGTTTTCAGCATTATCTAGGCTTATTTCATCGCCACTTTCATTAAAATAAGTAAATGTTTCAGCGTCAAAATAAGTAGACAATTTTTCATCGTAGTCAGTCAAATCAAACAAAGGATTATCACACTGTTCAACTTTCCATATTGGATTTAAAATTACAGGAAGAGGATTTACGGTTAGAATAAATGAAGTATCAGCTCTATAACATAGCGTAGTAAGACTAGTGTCAGTTACTCTTACAAAAATTTCTTCAGTTTGAACTGTTGGATTAGCCGAATCAAAAGTGATATCTGGGGTGTTGTAATGAGAAGCTGGATCAGCGATTCCGGTTGGATATGTTACTGGGTCATCTGCCTCTTCTTGACTCAAATGATAAGTTACTTTAAAATTTCCTCTCGCGACCTGATCTGCACCTAATATATCATCATTTAATAATGTTAAATCAAATTTTGAAGAACCATCTACATCACTTCCTGATTCTTTGTCATCACAAACTTCTGACATAGAAACAATATTGGACTCAGGGGTTGAGTTAACTATTATATCAAAAGTTTCATTTGCATCATAACAACCTGTTGCATTATTAAGTATTCTAACATAAATAGTTTGAGGATCATACAGATTTCCATCTGGATCTAACACATTGGTATAAGGACTTGATATAGAATTATCTCCTGATTCTGCATCTTCTGGAGTTGTATGATAAGTAACAGTCAGAGGGTTATTATCTCTGTCAACTTGTCCATTAACAATTGTTGTGGTTTGAGCCTCTAAATCAAAACTGTATGAAATACCGTCTGTACTTGTAGAGTCTGGATTTGCTAAATCAACCTCATCACACAAATAAATATCATCTGCTAGATTTGAAATAGGTAGAGGGTTAACAACATGAGTATATGATGTTGAACAAACTATGCCATTTGTGGTTACATCTATAAAATAAGTAGTTGTAATTTCAGGGTTTAAAGTTAATGTTGACGCATCTACTGGAATATCTATAAAAGTTCCGGATTCGCTTGGGTCTTCATAGTACCACCTAACAGTTGTTCTTCCTCTAAATTCATAAACTGGTCTTGAAGGTGAGCCATCACAATTTGGATAATCATTTAAAAATTTGTTTCCAGATAAATTAAAATGACCGTAATCCTCACTACCATCATCAATGTTATCGTTATCTTGTCCCGTTCCATTACAATTTGCATCGAATTCATAATCATTAGGTTCTCCACCTTCCCACAAATTCCATGTAGGATCTAATTCTCTTCCGTCAAGCCAGTACCAACCTTCGTTAAATGTTTGATTTGGGTTTAAAGCTGGAAATTGTTTTAGTCCAAGCCATAGTGGAACGCCAATAAGGCCTGCAGCTTGCAAAGCAGCAAAAACCGCATCATGTTCTTCTAAATCATTTATTTGATACATTGAAGCTCCAATTCCATATGTTGGAAGTAAATCTTCTGCCTGACTAAAACTTCTTGAAACGGGATCAACAAAGTAAGATGATAATCTACCTTCTTTATCAGTATAATCAGCAAGTACTTTGGTTAATGTAGGATTTGCTAATTCAAAATCTAGTGCCGTTTGTGGTACTCCACTTACAGTAATTGTTATTTCATCACCAGGGCAACTTTCTACAACACTTGGAGTTATTGTTGGGTTTGGAAGTAAAACTTTTGTTTCTGATCTTGAAACCCCAATACACCCTTGGCTATCAGTAACTTGAATGAAATATGTTGTCCCGTCTACTAGTAAAGTTGAAGGATCCAGTAAAACACCTACAGTCACATCGTTTGGGTCATAATTATCAAAAACAGATATTATTAAACCCTCAGGGTTAGCAGGAGCAGGAGCAATTTCTAAATCTCCAACAGTTGGATTATCGGTTAAACAAAAGGTTTGAATTGGATTAACAACTGCAGGAGCTGGAGGCGTATTAACAGTTAACCCAATGTTAGTGCCTAAATTTGAGTTTACAATACATTTATATTCTTCAGTATCCAGTTGAACCCTGTAATCTCCTACAAGAGATGTATCAATATCAGTAATTATAAGTTCCGCGCTATCAAATCCAGTAAGCTTAGAGTTTGATCCGTCAATATTTACCCAATCTCCATTTGATCCTACAGTTGAATCAAAATATTGCCATTGGTATGTGATTACATTGCTTGGGTGTTCTGCTGAAACGTTAAAGGATACTGTATCTCCAATACAACCAACTGTTGAACTAGGCTCATCAATAATCTCAACGGCTTGACCGATTTGTTGGAAATAGTAATTGGAAGTAACAGGATCTTCTTTGGGTAAAACATTATAATCGTGTTCAGGATCAATTATTAAACCTCTAGAATCGATTTGAGAGTCATCGTATGTAGGAACAATATTTCCTAAAACACCATCAATTAAAGTTCCGTCATCAAAGCCTGCTTCAGTAACATCATTACACTCATCACCATCACTATCAATGTCATAATAATCAGGAATTGTATCTGGATTTGTTGGATGATTTGCATCTGTATTTAAAAAATAATCTAGTCCAGAAATATTTCCTTTAAAAACACCATCCGTTGTATTACTAACAGTTATATGAGTTAATTTTATTCCGTTCAGACCATATCCTATAAATTCAAAACTAGGAGTGGTTGATGAATCCGGATTAAATTTAAATCTTATCAGATTGGCACTGAACTGTTTTAAACCGTTTACATCAATTAATTCCTCAAAGGTTTCGTTGTCATAATTTTTATCAATAATTAATTGATTGTTAGGATCTAAAAGTGTAATATTTTTGTTTGTTGGAAAAACTTGAAGCTCAAAGTATTCTCCGCCGACAATTGAATGCGATTCTGGCTGACTAGTTAGTTTTAGATTTAAATCTTCACTTAAAGAATTAAGACTATATATAATACTAGATTCTGACGAATTTTGAGGAATTTTAGTTTCAAAATTACCGTCAATAGAACCTGTAATAGAATTAACTGTGGTATCTGCAAGACCGTTTACTTTTGATTCTACAGTAATATTTAGTGTTATAGGTAAGACAACATCTTTATTAGTAATTATTGGACTATTTAAGTCGGTTAAATCAAATACAACGTTTCCATTTGATTCGTTTGAATTTAAAATTCCATCGTTATCTAAGTCTAAATCTATATTATCAATTATTCCATCATTATCAGAATCATTGGGACAGATGCTAACTGGAATGACACCAGATTTAAAATCTCCGTCACTTCCAAGACATGTTATAGATCCAACTAGTCTGTAACTACCTGGTTTTGATGGTTTATAAACTAAATCATCAATTTGAGAATTTGAAGCAATGGCCCAGTTACTTCCGTCAAATTCCTGCCATTGCCATGTGTCAAAAAAATCAGGATTTGTCATTTCAAATCCATTTCCATTAAATATGTATTCACCAGTTGTTGGATCAATTTCAACACAAGTTCCAAGACTTTGTAATGTTAAATCTATTGAGGTTGATGGAGGAGTGGCAAAACCTGCATAAAATCCTCCAGAAGTTGCATAGTCGCTTCTATTATAATATGCTACATAAAGCTCATCGTTTGATTTAACCTGAATATCACCGACAAGATCAGCAATACTTAATGTTAAGTAGCCTGGCTTTCCAATAACTTCGTTTGGGAATAAGGACGTGGAGTCATAAGCTGTGTAAGTATAAGTTCCCGACTCATCACTTCCTGTATTAATTTCTAAAGTTGCATCTTTTTTGAAAACAATTGAAATACTTCCTTCATAATTTTTATCTCCAATTTTATCTATTTGAGCTATGTTGTTGATATCATCTTGAGCATCTTCGCTAATTGGAGGAACAAAAAACATTCCTTGGTTTGCATTAACTGCGTTTCCTGATCCGTCAATTCCAACCCCTTGATATGCAAACACAGGATGAGTATCTCCTTGAGTTCTAACATACATGTTTGCACCAATTCCGGTTGCAGAATATTTATCTCCTTCAATAATTACAAAATCACCAGCATTTAATGTTTCATAAACCGTAGTCTGGTCATTTAAATAAATTTCAGTATTGTTTTTATCAGCAACAAGAATAACATTTTCAAAATCATTATTTCCAGCAGTTCTAACAAAAATATATTCGTGACCAACTTTTTCAACTGGAACTATTTGATCAACTCCTTGATCTCTTCCATTACTACTTTGGGCAAATGTTCCGTTAGATGAGCCAACTGTAACTGCGATTGGTTTTGTCGGATCTTCAATTCCGTTCTCATCAATTGATTGAATTAACGCCCCAAAAAGTGCAAATCGATTGTTTTGAACATTTGAGGTACTTGCTTCAACTGCGAAAATATAGCTTTCACCTTTCATTAACTCAACCTCAACTGGCACCCCATTGTACCCACCGATGTTAAGAATATTAGAGCTTCCATTTGCATTTGGAAATGAAGCTTTTATTATTGTGTTATCTTCGGAAGCTATTATGGAAACATAACTTAAAAAATCGTTTTGTTGAACAGCAGTGGTTCGATCTCCCATAGGCATCATAGCCGTTCTAAAATGTGTTCCTAAACCCGCAGTTCCTTTGGATGTAAAAGCACCACCTTGAAATCCAGCATTATACCTTACAGAAACGTAAATAGGACAAGAGGCTGTAATTATATAACCTCTGTTGTTTATAACAGATGCTGATAAATTTGAATTTACAGTTAATTGAGTATTGTTTCCATTTCCAATATCATATCGAATAGGGCTTGTGTTGTTAAATGTTCCAGAAATTGTCCCGCCACCAATAATTTGAATATCGTAATCTACATCAGCTTCACTTGGTGTTGATAAATAAATGTATTGATCGGCTATTGAACCGGAATTACTGGTTAGGGGTGGGATATAGTGAACTTTACTTATCTGTGAAAACAGACAATTTACATTGAAAATGAAAAATATAATAAGTAAAAAGCTTTTTTTCAAAAGAACTATTAAATTTAAAAATCAAATATAAGAGTAATATTAACCTATAACTAAGTTTTATTAATAACAATTATTAAGCCACTTTTCTTATGTTATTGAATTTGTTTTGTATAAATTTATATGTTAAGAATACAACAACTTTAAAATGAAAAACAAAAATAACAGGCGCGCTGCTTTAGTATATCATGCTAAACCAAATCCTGGAAAAATTGAAGTTAATCCAACTACTAAATATAGTAGTCAAAGAGATTTAGCTCTGGCTTATTCCCCTGGAGTTGCATTCCCATGTTTAGAAATTGAAAAAGAGCCTTCAAATGTTTATAAATACACTGCTAAAGGAAATCTTGTTGCTGTAATTACAAATGGAACCGCTGTTCTAGGGCTTGGTGATATTGGGCCTGAAGCCTCAAAACCTGTGATGGAAGGAAAGGCCCTTTTGTTTAAAATTTTTGCTGGTATTGATGTATTTGACATTGAAATTGATGCTAGTGATCCAGAGAAATTTATAGAAACAGTTAAAAATATTGCGCCAACTTTTGGAGGAATAAATCTTGAAGACATAAAAGCGCCTGAAGCTTTTGAAATTGAAAAAAGATTATCGGAAGAACTAGATATTCCAGTTATGCATGATGATCAACACGGTACTGCAATTATCTCAGCAGCTGCCTTATTAAATGCTTTAGAGCTTGCTGAAAAGAAAATTGAAAAAGTTAAAGTAGTTGTTTGTGGCGCAGGAGCTGCAGCTATTTCTTGTACTAGAATGTATAAGGCTTTAGGGCTTAAAAAAGAAAATATTGTAATGACTGATAGCAAAGGAGTTATTTCAGTTAAAAGAGACAATTTAACAAAAGAAAAAGCAGAATTTGCAACTAAAAGAAAGTTGAGTAATCTTAAAGAAGCTATGGTTGATGCAGATGTTTTTATAGGTCTTTCTAAGGCTGATATGGTGACACCTAAAATGCTATTGTCGATGGCTAAAAGCCCTATTGTTTTTGCGATGGCTAACCCTGATCCAGAAATTAATTATTCTTTGGCTATGAAAACAAGAAAAGATATAATTATGGCTACTGGCAGATCAGACCATCCTAATCAAGTTAATAATGTATTAGGATTTCCTTTTATTTTTAGAGGAGCGCTTGACGTTAAGGCCACTAAAATTAATGATGAAATGAAAATGGCTGCTGTAAAGGCTTTGTCTGCACTGGCTAAAGAAACAGTTCCTGAATTTGTTAATATAGCCTATGACAAAACAAAACTAACTTTTGGTAAAGATTATATAATCCCAAAACCTTTTGATCCAAGATTAATAACTAAAATTCCCCCAATGGTAGCAAAAGCCGCTATTGATTCTGGAGTAGCACAGGAGCCAATTGAAAATTGGGATAAATATGAAGAAGAACTTCACAGTAGGTTATACAGTGACAAAAAAATTGTAAGACTTCTTTTAAATAGAGCAAAAGCAAATCCAAAAAAAATTGTTTTTGCTGAAGCAGATCATTTGGATGTTTTAAAAGCCGCCCAAATAGTTAGTGAAGAGGGTATTGGGTTTCCTGTTTTACTTGGAGACGTCGATATTATAAATGAATTAAGACAAGAAATTGAATTTGACGACCAGGTAATTATAATTGATCCTAAATCTGATTCAGAGAAAAAAAATCGAGAAAAGTACGGAACTAGTTTTTGGAATAAAAGAAAAAGAAAAGGAGTAACTCTGCTGGATTCTATTGATAAAATGAAACAGAGAAATTATTATGCAGGAATGATGCTAAGTAGTGGCGATGTTGATGCTTTAATTTCGGGTTATTCAAGAAGCTATCCAGCCACATTTAAGCCTATTATTGAAACAATAGGAAAGTCTAAAGGAATAAATAAAGTTGCTACAACTAATCTTATGATTACAAATAAAGGTCCTTTATTTTTCTCTGATACTTCGATAAATATAGATCCCTCCTCAAAAGATTTAGCTGTAATAGCAAAAATGACTGCTGAAACTGTCAAAATGTTTGGAATAAAACCAATTATTGCTATGGTTTCTTACTCAAATTTTGGATCATCTTCTCATCCTATGGCTTCAAAAGTAAATCAAGCTGTTAAGTATTTACACAGGTATTATCCTGACCTTAATGTGGATGGTGAAATTCAAAGTGACTTTGCTTTAAATAAAGAAATGCTTTCTAATAAATTTGAATTTTCTAAATTATCTGGTAAAAACGTAAACACTCTAATATTTCCAAACTTAGATTCAGCAAACACAAACTATAAACTTGTAAAAGAACTTGATAAAGCTTTATCAATAGGCCCAATAATGATGGGAATGTCTAAAGCAGCTCACATAATTCAATTAGGTGCAAGTGTAGATGAAATAGTTAATATGTCTGCTTTAGCCGTAGTAGACGCACAAAAAAAAATAAAACTTAAATTATGATAACTCAAATAAAGGGAAGGCTAGTAGAAAAATCTCCAACTGAGCTAGTTATTGACTGTAACGGACTGGGGTATTTAGTTAATATATCTTTGAATACATTTTCTTTGCTTTCAGATTCTGAAAACATATCACTTTACACACATCTTCAAGTAAAAGAGGATTCACATACTTTATTTGGTTTTTATGAAAAAACAGAGAGAAATCTTTTTAGAAAATTAATATCAGTTTCAGGAATTGGAGCGAGTACTGCAAGAACGATGCTCTCGTCCTTGAATCCTGAAGAAATTCAAAGAGCTATACTTTCTGAAAATGTTTCGACTATTCAATCTGTAAAAGGTATTGGTCTTAAAACTGCTCAAAGAGTTATTATTGAACTTCGAGATAAGGTTAGTGGAATTAACGAAGGTTCAGATCTTAATTCAACTTTAGCTAACTCGAAAAGAGAGGAGTCTTTATCTGCACTAGAGGTATTAGGCTACAGCAGAAAACAAACATCCAAAGTTGTAGATAAGTTAATTAGTGAGATCTCCGAAATCTCTGTTGAAGAGATTATTAAAAATGCATTGAACAAACTGTAATGTATTGATTAAAAATATTTTAAATAAAAAAGTTTTTTTTATCTCATTTGTTTTAATAACATTATCTAATAATAGTGTTTTTGGACAAAGAGTAGTTAATTTAGACACTATTGAAAACACAGTTTATTTAGGAAATTTTAAACTAAAAACCCCTTCTTTATTTAAATCAAAATATACTTATGATCCAATTTCTAATAAATATATTTATAACACAAAAATTGGAAAAATAGATATCGGAATTCCTCTTGTATTAACACCTGAACAATATAGAAAACGAGTAAGAGAAGAAAGTATTAAAAGTTATTTTTCTGAAAAATTAAATTTATTAAAAGACGAAGAAGTAGGTGAGGACTCAAAACTCAAAAATTTACTTCCTGATTTGTATGTAAATTCTAATTTTTTTCAATCCATATTTGGAGGAGATAAAATTGAATTAGTTCCTCAAGGCTCTATTTCGATGGATATTGGAGCTAGATATCAAAAAAGTGATAATCCTTCCATTCCCTCTAGAAATCAAAGTAGTATTGGTTTAGATTTTAATCAAAATATTAATTTGAGTATGAACGGAAAGATAGGTGAAAGGTTAAGTATTAGTTCAAATTATGATACTCAATCTACATTTGATTTCCAAAATTTATTAAAATTAGATTATACACCAACAGAAGATGATATTATTCAAAAAATTGAGTTAGGAAATGTAAGCATGCCTTTAAGTGGTTCATTAATTTCAGGGGCTCAAAGTTTATTTGGCTTCAAGACTCAATTAAAATTTGGCAATACAAATGTTACAGCCGTTTTGTCAGAACAGAGATCCGATTCTCAAACTGTCGTTTCTAAAGGCAGCGGAAGTTTTGAAGAATTTTCGATATTACCGCTTGATTATGATGAGAATAGACATTTTTTTCTTGGGCAATATTTTAGAGATAAATATGAAAAAACTATTAAAACATATCCTTACTTAAACACTCAAATTAAAATTTCTAGAATTGAAGTATGGGTCACAAACAGGTCTAGTCAAACTCAAAGTGTAAGAAATGTTATAGGCTTTCAAGACTTAGGAGAGTCAAACCCTGAAAAAACACAATTAGATAAATATTATTCTAATTTTTTTTTAAAACCTGGAGTCAATACTTACCCTGATAATTCGGTTAATAAGTTAGACCCTGATGAAATAGGAAATGGACTTTTAAATTTGTCAATTAGAGAAATTTCTAAATCAAAAGAAGGATTTGGACCAATTTCTAATCTGGTTAATGAAGGTGTTGACTATTCAGTTTTAGAAAATGCTCGAAAACTTGAACTTAATGAATACAAACTTCATGATAAGCTGGGTTATATTTCTTTGACTCAACCTTTAAATAACGATGAAATTTTAGCGGTAGCTTTTCAATATAGTGTTGGAGGGCAAGTTTATCAAGTTGGTGAGTTTGCTAATGACGGGATAGACGCTACATCACTTTCTGGACAATCAGGACAACAACAAATTTCAAATAATAGTTTAATTCTTAAATTATTGAAAAGTAGCATTACAAATGTGAATCAACCAATATGGGATTTGATGATGAAAAACATTTATTCTTTAGGATCCCAAATTAACAAAGAGGATTTTAAACTGAATATTTACTACAGTAATCCTTCTCCACTAAATTACATTCAACCTGTAGACCAATCTTCATGGCCTGAAAACATTAACGGAAAAACATTACTTTCTTTGTTTAATTTGGATAATTTAAACATGAACAATGATGTTCAAAAAGGAGGTGATGGATTTTTTGATTTTGTCTCAAATGTAACAATTGATTCTAGAAATGGGTTAGTTATATTTCCGTCAATAGAACCTTTTGGAGAGTATTTATTTAACAAATTAAAATCACCAAATAACGGAGCAGAAGATTATAATAATCCTGTATCATATAATTTGAATCAGAAAAAATTTGTTTACAATGAAATATATGAATCTTCAAAAATTGTGGCTGAAAAAGAGTCAAAAAAAAATAAATTTGAGATAAAAGGTTCTTATAAAACAACTGGTGATGTAGGTGGAATAGCTATTGGACAATTTAATATTCCAAGGGGGTCTGTAAAAGTCACAGCTGGCGGAAGACTTCTTCAAGAAGGACTTGATTATACAGTGAACTACCAGGCAGGTAGAGTACAAATACTTGACGAATCTCTAAAAAATTCGAATATACCAATCGAAATATCAACTGAGAGTAATTCTTTTTATTCTCAGCAGAAAAAAAGATTTTCAGGAATTAATATAGAACACAAGTTCAATGATAATTTTATTGTTGGAGGAACATTAATGAATTTGAGTGAAAGATCCATTAGCCAAAAGGCGAATTATGGAGTTGAACCAGTTAACAATACAATGATTGGTTTTAACGGAACATATTCTTCAAAAGTTCCTTTTTTAACAAGACTGGTTAATAAATTACCTAATATTAATTCAGATGTTGAGTCTAATATTTCTTTTAAAACAGAATTTGCTTACTTGCATTCTGGAACTCCAAAAAACTCAGGATTTGATAATGTTGCAACTGTGTATGTAGATGATTTTGAGGGATCGGAAACAAATATTGATTTAAAAGATACTTCTTCGTGGAATTTGTCAAGCACACCAATTGGAGTTGAGGGTTCTCAGTTTGGAACAGATGATTTAAGGACAGGATTTAATCGCGCAAAATTAGCTTGGTACAATATTGACCCTATCTTCTATACTAGACAAAGACCAAGTGAAATTAGTGATAATGAGATTTCTAAAAATGAAACAAGAAGAATTTTTATTGAAGAAATTTTTCCTCAACAAGATATTGTTCAGGGTCAATCTCGAATTCAAAACACTTTTGACCTTAGTTTTTTTCCAAATGAAAAAGGACCTTACAATAATAATTTGAACCAGGATTTTTTAAATAATTCAAAAAGTAATTGGGCAGGAATCACTAGAGATTTATCTTCCACTAATTTTGAAAAAGCTAATGTAGAATTTATTCAATTTTGGCTGTTAGATACTTTTAGTGATAATGATTCAAACTTAAATAACTTAGGAAATCTTGTTTTAAATCTTGGAAATATTTCTGAAGATATATTAAAAGATGGAAAAAAATTATATGAAAATGGACTTCCAATTGTCAATTCTCCAGAAATAGTGAATGAATCAAACTGGGGAAAAACACCTGCTACTCAATCTCTGATTTATTCTTTTGACTCTGATGAAAACAATAGAGTGTTACAAGATTTAGGGTACGATGGTCTTAACGATATACAAGAAATAGATAAGTACAATAATGGATCTTCAAACGATCCTGCGGGAGATAATTATCAATATTATATTGATGCAAATGGAGGAATATTAAATAGGTATAAAAACTATAATGGAACCCAAGGAAATTCTCCAATAAACGTTGGCAATACTGGAAGAGGTTCAACTACAGTTCCAGATAATGAGGATGTTAATCAAGACAATACTATGAATACAATTGATAGTTATTTTGAGTATAATGTTCCAATTACTAAAAACATGAGGGTTGGAAATCATCCATTTATAAGTGATGTTAGAAATGATGTAAAAGTTGATCTTCCTAACGGAAACTCTATTACCACAAGGTGGATACAATTTAAAATACCGGTATCAAGTCAATTTTATAAAAGTAGTAGGTACAGTTCGTTTTTTAAAGCGGTTAATGGAATTGATAATTTAAGATCAATAAGATTTATGCGAATGTATTTAGAAGGGTTTGAAAGCCCTGTTACCCTCAGATTTGGAACCCTAGATCTGGTTAGAAGCGAATGGAAGAGATATACTAAAAACTTAAATCAAAATAATATAAGTTATCCAAATACTTCAATCGAAATAGGATCTGTTAATATTTTAGAAAACGAAAACAGAACTCCTGTGAATTATATTCTTCCACCTGGAGTTGAAAGAGAGGAGATAAATTCAAACAGTACAATTGTTAGACAAAATGAGCAATCACTTTCAATTAAAGTAAATGATCTTCAACCAAAAGATTCTAAAGGGGTTTATAAGAGTATAGATTTTGACATGAGACAGTACAAGTCCTTAAAAATGTTTATTCATGCTGAGTCTATTGAGGGAAGTAATAAACTTCCTGGTGAAGGAGCAGAAGAGGAATTTGATGAAAGATTAGTGGGGTTTTTAAGAATAGGGTCAGATTTAACAGATAATTATTATCAAATTGAAATCCCTTTAAAACCAACATCTTATAATTCTGGAAGTTCAAATAGGTTTAGTGCTGATCAAGTGTGGAATCCAGATTTCAATTCAATTGATTTCTCTTTGGAAAAGCTAACTCAGATTAAAGCCAAAGCCATGAGTCAGAATAATATATCTGAGGTTCTATATTTTAATGATGATTTAGAAATAATCGATGAATTTTCAAAAATCTCAGAACTTCCTGGTGATAAAAAATATAAATATGCAATTAAAGGAAATCCAACTATAGGATCAATTAAAAATATTATGATTGGATTAAAGAATCCTTCACAAGTTAATGGTGATTTATTAAGTGGAGAGGTTTGGTTTAATGAGCTTAGACTTTCTGAAATAGATGGTAAAGGTGGATGGTCCGCACTAGCTTCACTTGATGCTAACCTTGCAGATTTTGCACAAATTTCTTTAACTGGTAAAATGTCAACAATTGGGTTTGGGTCTATAGATAAATCACCTAATCAAAGAAGCAGAGAGGAGTTAAAGCAGTATGGGTTAATTAGTAGTTTAAATTTAGGTCAACTGTTGCCTAATAAATGGGAAATTCAAATACC
>Ga0222717_10001847_pt1 | contig 16944 bp, 34 predicted proteins | sample C33_18DmetaG_FD_165053 | JGI IMG/M metagenome (GOLD analysis project Ga0222717, IMG submission 165053) | Estuarine water microbial communities from San Francisco Bay, California, United States - C33_18D | ecosystem: Environmental > Aquatic > Marine > Unclassified | place: USA: California...
TCTGGCGAAATCCCCTCGCGGCCTGGATTTGGGAGGACCCGACGAATCGTAAGCACTTGATCCATAAGGCTTTTTCTTGACCCAATCATTGCCCGATCGGGTCCGATCTTGCCGGACGGCTTGCTTATGGCTTGGCCATCATGAGCGGGATTCATACAGACTCGCGGTTGCATTAAATGGAGGCGAAAAAAAACCGGCATATTCGCCGGCTCTTTTCATTTGGTAGAAGGGTTAAATGGTCGCGATTGCGATTGAAAAGATGACTGTAATGATCACGGTGGTCGCGATAAGCGCGGGGATCATCGGCCAATCATCGTCGCATTCTACGCCGAAGGGTTGCTTATCTTTATCCTTTGGCATGGTGTGAGGCCTCCGCTCGTTGCATTTGAATGGCGAATGACCATTGGTGCGCCATTGCGTCCGCTATGCCTTGATAGGTCTCCGAGCGAAGCCTAGCGCGATCCTCGGATGGTGGCATCTTCCAAACCTTCTGCTCGCGACCTTCAACGATATCCGTTGGCGTTAGCACTGGTAGATTGTGAAGCCATAGACCCGTGCGCTTTGTCTCACCGTGCCCGAACTGCCAAGGCTGGATGTATTGGCTTGCCTTCATTGGAAGGACTCCCACGGGATTCTCTAAGGCGACATGATGCGCCCGAGACTTAGCCAAGGCAAAGGACGCCATCGTGTCCTTAATCGCTTGTACTCGCGCATGGTGCATTGGTTGACCCTTCCCATACCATCGGTTACCCGAACAAGCCAGCGCCGTGCACGGGTTATGCTGAATGATCAGATCATACTTGCACATATGATCGGACCTTAGCGGGTTGATCTTCATGGCCGCGGCCGCGTCTCCTTGGATATGAAATGGCGACCCATCATCCGCCGGCTCTAGATCATTTGACCATGCGTTATGCCCTAATCGCCGGAATGCTTCGCGCACCTTGCCGGACCGCTCAAAGGCTATTAATACATTGAGTTTCATTTATATATCCTCCGCAATTTGGACCCGCGCGCTCTTTCATACAATGCGAGGCCTTCGGCGCCGGTAAGCTTCAATAGGCGCTCTATCGCGGCCGCTTGGCGCTCTCCACGGTGATACGCGGAAGGACTGTCCGAATACATGTAGGTCCAATCGTGACCCGCTAAGGCTTCTGCTAATTCTTCCAATGGTGTTTGGTCATTCATACTTAATAAATCCTCATTAATTATGCGCCAATCAATAGCGCTTTTTAGTTCGTCGCTGGTTAGGTAAAGGCCTAGCCTTTTTCGGAAATTGCTCATCGTTTCACCTTTAAAGATTGCAACCATGGTCAACAATCCGCATGGATACCTCAACGTCACCGTCAGGATAATTTGAATAGGCATCCCGTATTGCTTCATATACTGCGAGGGCGCGCTCTAATAGTTCGCCATCAACGCAATGTGAGTAATTCCCATCCGAAAGCCTAACGTCCGCTAGCATGTGTATATGACGCCGGCGCGGGTATTTCTTGCCGTTATATTCGCTTTCGGCGTAGGTGCAAACGGATTGCGCGGTGATCTGGATATCATGACCCATATCTTTTCCAAGCTTGAATGTTGTCGTTTTCATGCTACCGCCCTCGCAATGATGTTCGTATCCACAATAAAAAGGCTTTCTGATTTTTTAGCCTTACCCTTCGCGCGCAGTCCCACAATCACGGGACCGGCGAAAAGGTTATCAAGATCTGAAATGTCACCGTCAATCACGGGACGACCCATAAAGGTCGCCGGCATTGGACCGCGGAATACTACAGACATCGGGACATTGGTTTTGATGGCTTGTTTAACTTGATTCTGATATGCCGGCGCGCCCGAGTAGCTAAACATCAAACGATAATTCGCCGGAGTCTTTCCGAGCCTCACCGCTAATTTAGAATAATCATAAAACATAATTTCTGGGTGCAATTGTGGGACGCCAAGCTTTTCCCATTGGATATCCGAGATCACATTAAGACGGACCGCCGGCTTGACTCCTTGCCGCTTACATGTCGCGGTGAATGATTTCAGCTCCTTGTTTAACTGCTCTAAGAATGCTGGCTGATCATCTTTAAACCATGCTGCCTTTGCTTGCCGGCCATTGATAACGTTAGACATGCGACCGCGTCCCGCGCTTTCTAAACAGCTTTCAGCGCATCCGGCAACATGCCGTGCCGGACAATTAATGTCCGATGGGAATAGCGATAGGCCCGCAACGCGGTATTTATCGCCGCGATTAGTTTTAGCTAATTTGGTATTTCCGCCACTGGTATCTAGTAATTTCATTTTCTCTTTTCCTTTTATGATACAAAAATTGAAAGTGCTATCAGCACAATTAACGCCGGCAATGCCACAACCACGCCGGCAATTTCTAAACGCTCGCGCGTCCGTTTCTCTTTGCGCGACCATGCGACAAAATCCGCGATCTCTTGGCGGCGACGTTCTCGCGCCTTTAGGTCCGCACGGGTATTGGCAAAATCTAACGTAAACACTCTGCTTTTCTTTTCCATTGCCTTAACCCTCCCTAGATAAGTATTTAATTTCGTCCGCTATTCGCGATGAGTAATTGCGGAGAGCCTCTTTATAGTTCATGTCGTAATGTCCGCTTATAAATTCAACATGGACCCGCCCATGCTCATTAACGATCATGTGAACTAGGTGTGTTGAATGCGCCTTATCCGATGAGCGCGGCATAGGTCGCCGGCATATTGCAAAGCCGGTTTCATCCGTTAAAGGTGTTATGGCGCACAATTCCCATCCTAGTGTCGTTGCTTGCCGCGATGCGAAGGCGATCATCTCTAGACTGGTTGGCCCGTTACTTAATTGTAATTGTTGGTCCATTTTCTCGTTTTCCTTTTACTGTTGATTTATACAGTGTTTTTTTTTCGGTCCCTCACACTGTTGAGCCGATTATAAGCTCATCTAAAATGATTGGTCAACACTTCCATTGACCATTAAACCGGCATGAATCAAAGCCAAAAATAGGCGCGCTTTTAATTGGTTAATCATTGGGACCTTTATTTCATCTGATCAGGAAAATCAGACTTTCCAGGGCGCATCATTTTCAGTGATAGTAGACCTAAACCATTATTAAAATGCGCCTAAAATTCATGTGAATCTGATGGTTATTTTGGATGGCATGTTCCATCATTTTAAATGATCATCATTTTCAGTGATGGGGGGTATAATGCACAGTGATGGCGGGGTTGAGATTTTCAGGAATGTATCCGTGGGATAGTAAATACTAACCGTGGGATAGTAAATATTATGCGTGGGATAGTAAATAAAGTAACCGTGGGATAGCCATTCTGGTTTTATATCGCATATCGGTACGCGATACAGAAAAATATCCGTGGGATAGCTTCTACCTTGAGGTATCAACCGCTCTCTTTGCTGCGCGAATGATATTGATTTGCAGATGATTCTCTATGTATCTCTTAGCGAAACGCGAACCATCGTAGGTTGCCTTCTGCTTTCTGGATGAAAGGTTAATATAGATTATTCGTTCAAGCTTTCTGTTCTTGCCACGGCCTTTCTTCTTGTAGACCCCGTACTTACTTTGATCCTTACTCTTGCCTGGAAGCCCTATGAAGTGATTCTTCTTGATCGCTAACTTCTGGACCTTGTTCTTTGTCAGGTTACCTTGTTTAGTTAATTGGACCTTACCTTTGACCGGCGCAACCAATTTCTTCTTTGCTGGTGTGATAGTCCCGCCCTCAACAACAGTCTTCATATAAGGCGCTCGGTCTGAAAAGTAAAGCTCGCCCCGTAAGTTGCTGCGCGTGGCTTTCCGATACAGTAAAGAATTTCTAGTCCATCTGGTAGGGCCGCCGTCAAGATTCTTGTTCATTGTCATCATCTGGTTCTTGCGAGCGCCAAACAAAGTGTCATTTATCGCCTTTGATACCACGAAAGGCACCTGACGGATAATAGGCTTTAGCAGATCTTCCAAAGTATCAACGCTTAACTCAACTTTGATCATAATTCCTCTTCTTCCGCTGCTATCTCGCAAATCTCTTGAAACACTGCTTGCGTGACTATGTAGTACTGACCGATCTCGGTGAGAAGGTGTTGAGCATCATAAGACTTAGTTCCGCCCTCTGTCGGGAACCATTCCACATGCTCGTCATCCTCATACTGAGCGAGCATGTAGAAATAGGTCAGCTTACCCGTCCTGGCGTCTTTTGCCAGATCTCTCAGCGATTGCTCTACGCTGTTTATCACTATTTTTGTTACTTTGCTCATCCTTCAATACTAACACAGGCGCTATTTCATGGACATCATGAGCGAAGTGCATTGAGGCCTTCATAGCCTCTAATATCGCATCCGTTTTACGGTCAAACTGTAGAACAATCCATCGGAAATCGGTATTTCTTGACCACCAAGGACCGAATACTTTGCAAGTCTGCTGACATACCTTCTCAGCCTCTTTTAGGGTCGTTGAAAACCCGCCGTATTCGGTGCCGTCCTTGGCATCGGTAAACCTGTACTGAATAACTCTCATTGTTCTTCCTTTTGCAGCTTGTCTAACAACTTTAAAATATCTGGCATTACTTGACGTTCGTATTCGTCTAAATAATCCGGACCGTAATAATCTTGGACCTTGACTAACGTTATCCAAGCTTCTAACAAATCTGTTCTACTCGGCTGCATTTTCCACCTCTCTTTGTAATTTATCTATAAGACCTAAAACAGTGTATATAGAACTCCATTCTTCCTGACTAAAAAAATCATAACCATGACCCTCCGGAATTTTATATAAAGTAATCCATGCTTCTAGCAGATCTTTTCTTGTTAGTTCCATCATCTCGTTTTCCTCATTGTTACCGTGGGATAGTAAGTAAACCGTGGGATAGTAAATATCGGTGGATTGATAAAGCCTTTATCGCTCCACCAGTATCTTTACCCGCTCTTTAGCTAATCGGTATCTCTTCCACTCGTTGTAGGTGATCCGACTTCCTTTGCGCTTCTCGTTCTCAAAGACCTCTATGTACCACACATCCTCCTTTGCTTTCTCTATAAGTTTATTAGGAATATCGCCGCGCTTCTTGTCTCTAAACAATGCCGATACCGGCAGTCCGATAGCCTCCATTACTTCCTGACCTGTCGCACCACAACCAAAACAGTGAATCAGGACTTTGCCTTCCTTCTCTGTAATGCCCATAGATGGGCTTTTGTCATCATGAACAGGACAGCAAGCATAGTACTGGTCGCCATGTTGTTTGACCTTGTCCAACCTCTGTAGGATCTCAGACAGCACGTTTTGACCTCTTGATGTTCAAGTGTTGGATATAGCTTTTAGTCTCAGGCGATACCGCATTCACTCTTTCGGGAGTTATCTTGTTGGGCCATACGCCGAACTTGCTACGGTAAGCCCAGCTTGCCCAGCCCTGTTTGTAGTTTTTCTGGTAAGCATAGACCTGAAGCTCTCCCAGCCAACGAGACTTGTCCTCTTTGGACACCTCCTTGTTGACCTTCTTAAGCTCCTTGAGTACCTGATTATCTGTCTCTAAGACAGTCTTTGATGGGCGCTCATACCCGCAAGCGCATTTGACTATATAGTGCTGCATACACTGAGGACAAACAGAAAGCTCGGATTCCTTCTTGTCTCGGATTAAGTCCCTTTCATCGTAGGTCTTTTCTCCGGTATCTAAGGACTCAGGCACTACCTCTTCTGGGAAACCGTGCCACTGGACGTTGCCAGCATGGTCTAGATAGATAGCTTCTTCCTTTGACGCATGGAGCCTGAAGATCCTACCGGCGCGTTGACAGAAGGTAATCTTAGACTTAGTGCTAAAGCAATCTATAAGGGTTTGAACTTGAGGTGCGTCATATCCGGTGTTAAGCAACCGGCTGCAACTCAGGACTTGGAAGTCTCCGGCATCGTGGGACTCAAAGAGCATCTTCCTTTCTTCTTCGTCCATGTATCCGTCAATGTGCTCTGCCGCGATTCCCGCTGCCTGGAACATCTCCACCAACTTCTTTGAGTGCTTGATTGAAGGCGAGAACGCAATAGTCTGCCCTTTGCCGAACCTTTTAAAGTTTTCAATAATATCCCCTGCAAGTAAGTCATCTTTCTCTACAGCAGCCGCAAGGCTGTTAGGATCATAGTCTAGCGCACCCGTACTCAGACGTTTAGTCTTGACACCTTTCAAGTCAACGCTTCTGCCGCCATAGTACTTAACAGGACAGAGATATTTCTGATCTAGCAGTTGTTGAGTAGTAATTGGCACGATTAAGTCACTGTAATGTAGACCCAATCCCTTTGAGTAAGGCGTAGCACTTAGCCCGATAAAGATCACTCGCCGGTTGTTCTCCATCAGCTCTGTCAGGAACTTATAGTGGGTGTGACATTCGTCAACAATCGCTACGTGAAATATAGGCTGGTACTTTCTTTTAGCTAATGTCTGTAACGATGCTATTTGTACCGGCGCATTAGGATTGGTTCGCCAGTGATCTCCCTGCATTACGCCGCACTTAATACCCGCAGCGTCAAACTCTTCCAATGCTTGATTGACCAGCTTGATCCGGTCGCAGATGAATATCCCGCGCTTACCCTTAGCAACGACACTCTTTAAGATCTCTGTTGACACCTTGGTCTTTCCAAATGAGCAGGGAGCAGCAAGTATCATCTTCCTGTTACCCTTTTTGATAGAGTGCCTAAGCATCTCTATGGCTTTGGTTTGATGAGGTCTTAGCATGTTAGTCTTCATCCTCCGGCATGAAGGTCTGAAACACTCTATCCACAAAATCGTGCAGACCGTTATTGACTAACTCGTAATCGTCATCAGATATCCGCAAAGTCTCTTGCACCATCATCTCAGCGTAGAAAGACAGGAAGTAAGTGGTAAGCATTACGGGATCGTACTTCTTGCTGTTCATAAGACCATAGAAGTCTTCTATGTGCGTATCTAAAAGATCATTGATCTCAGGGGTTGGAAAATCAATCAGCTTCTTTTTGAGGTGTACTACATTTCCCATGTTTTTCTCCTTGAATGAAACCTGAATATAACCGATGACAATCTACTGGTCAACTGATTTGTTAACCAGGTCAGAGGGTACGATAGGAGAACAGGTCAGAGCTTACAGAGTAGGCTGGGTAGGTTTCGTGCTTTGGTCTTTTCTTGTCGGTCACCGTAACCAACTTCATCTTATCGGCATGCTTGCGTACATTAAAAATAGCTACGTTTTCTCTAGATTTGTCTACTATGAAATAGTAACTAGGCTTAGGGTCAGCCTTGTCAAAGCTCCACTGATTACACAAGAAAGCAGACTTGAACGGATGCTTGCCATCCTTAAATTCAAAACCTGACCCCTTAACCTCGCAAACCAACTCTTCGCCTAATGCAAAAATCTTTAGGTCGCCGCTGTCCGAGTAATTGTGTCTAGCTTCAAAGCTAGGGGTCATTTCTTGAGGCAGTATCTGCACCCAGAAACCGCTTCGCAAAAGCATCATTGCAACCATCTCAACTACTTCGTGACTGCCATTCCACCGTTTACGGAAATCTTCATGGTTTTCTTTGTGCATTTTTCCTCCAGGCACAGTACAGCTTTTTCCCTTTGCATATCTCAACCGTGGGATACGTTAGATCCTTTAGGTCTGGCGAGATAACATCCGAAGATGCGGTACTCATATCCTTTCGGTTTCCTGATCAGTCGCTACCTGATCAACCCACTTGGGCCTCTGCGTTTGGGACGTAATTCGGGACAAGCTGACAGTCCTACAAAGTGATTACGCATTACTGCTATTTGGATTGGACGCACAGTTTAGCGCCACTGTCCATCAGAGGGTTGCGTATCAATTCACATCAGATTGCTTATATGGTAGGATTTAAACCGTGTCGGTTGTGACAACGGTTCTTCCAGAATTGCAATCGGACATTAAAGGGACTCGCAATCCCGCCGACACATTTACTATATGCTAGTTCGTAACCTCAAGCAACTTATTTAGATACCACTGAGCCTTCAGCAGATCCTCTCTAGCGTTGTTCTTGTACTGATGCCTGTGTAGGTACTTAATTGTGTTACCAAGGCAGTACGCGCCGAACTGTTCTCCTAGCTGCTGCTGGATGTAGTCTATACACTCAACACCGTTAGTGTTGTAATGCAAAGGCTTGTTCACGGCATCCCATTGTTCAGGAGTCGGATCTTTTCGCATACTCAATAATTCTCCGTATTTGATTTCTGTCTATCGGTTTACCGCTTCGGTTTAAAACCCCTTGATCGGCGTAATGATCTGCAATCTTATACATGCTCATGCCTTTATCTCGCATCTTGCAAACGCCCTTAATCACCTTCTGTTCATATTTGTTCTTGTATACTTTGCCGTCATCAGCGTGCCAGTACCCGAACCGAGGCTTACCGCCTCCGCAGAGGCCTTTATCTCTCCGTTTTTTAAGGCCTTCCTTGACTAAGGCAGAGGTCGTTAAATTGGCGCTATGGACCTTAGAATGGCATGGAGCGCATAGATTGACTGTTTTTGTACCACCTAAAACTCTCGGTACAACGTGGTGCGCGTGATCTGCGGTGACTCCACATTCAAAGCAATCGTGATCTTTGGTCTTTAATTTGGGCATTAAACTCAGCAAGCATTTCGCGATAATCTCTCGCATAGAGTTTAATCGGTTTACCTGAGTCTGCAAGCATTTGATCTACCTGAGATTTTCCGTATTTTGCAATCATAAACATCGTATAGTTCTGAGCAGCGACCCCGTGTTTCATTCCGAACAGATTGCAACCAGGGCATTGCGGCCATACATTTCTCTTATCTAGTGAGAAATAACTAGACTTACCTTTCGGCAACCAGTGACCACCGTGAACTTCTTTGTAATGCTTAACGACTCCGCACGTCACGCATTCGCAATAGCCCTCGTCATCTGCTTCCTCTAGGCGCCGGAGTAACTGAAATGCTTTTAGTGTCTTAGCCCTGAGCGTCTCTGGCACGTCTAAACTCGCTGTCTTCTGGATTGGCTAATTGTACCCCTTTATCTAAGCCCCAATGGAAAACCTTCTCCATAAAGTCATGCATCTCACCTTTGGTTAGACTAGACGTTGATCGGAGTTGGTTCTCAATAACCGTACTGCCAACATGGATATTCTCAGTGCCAAGAAACTCATTCTTCATTAGCTTCTTGACCATGTCAGGAGTCACGTCTATCTTGCTTGAGAAATACTCTGACATCTGCCCACACCACATATGGAACAGAGCATTCTGACTGAGACTTCTAACCGTGGAATACGTTTCAAACTTCCAGGCTATAGGCCGGCTAAAGTCCATCTCATTCAGCCTTTCATGAAAGTTCTTGATAACGTCAGCAACGTCCCGCCGATGGTTCACCATCCAGAACTCACCTCTCATTTAATTTATCTTTGAGCATATCCCAAAGATCCTCAATGATTAGCCTGATTTCAAACCAAAACCTCTTCAATAAATTAGTCATTGGCGAGCCTTAAAAAGTCAAATACGTCCATCTTCAAATAAGCGCAAACTTTAACTACTAACGACAGCTTCGCGTCTTCCCTGTATCGCCACTGAGAGACTTGCTGTTTAGTAATCCCCATCTGGGTAGCCAGCTCAATTGAACTGACCCCCAGTTTAACCTGTGCTAATCTCAGGCTCTTGCCGAAGTTAAAACGGTAAATCGTCATCTTCAATCCCACTTGCTGCCGGCGCACTTGAATTAAAGACATCCTTCATCTCGCCTCTCATGATAGGCTGGTTTCCAGAGTTCTCGTTCTTCCACAAAGAAAGATCTAACGTCTCACCTTCTTTAATGTCTCGGTGAGCAACGACCTTTCCGCTTAATACAGGTGCCTTTGGGTGCTGGCTATCAGTCTTCCACAGGCTTACTTTTCCACGATTATCATATTCCATACATAGTTCCTATTTTCTCAAAGTTTAAGTTTAAATCCTCCAGTAGTTTTTGAACTGCCGCTGAAAGGCCGGCAATAAACTCATCGTCTCGTTTTACCTCCATAATGAGATTTAAGTGATCGGGGTGATAAGACATGAAGAAATACCTGTCAAAGTCCATTAACCACATAGTCCCTTGAACCTGAGCGTAATACTCACTAGGCATTTTTCCACTGTTTGCACCTTCTGCAAGATACTTAACATGGACCGCGGGTGACGGGCATTTGATCTCAAGCCCTACACCGTCTACTAGCCGGTCTGGGCTGCAACCAACAGTCTGATCATCGTTGGTTACAAAGCCCACTTCTCGGCAGGGTAAGTCGGTCTGAAACTCAAACACATTGGCTGCTTGCGGTTCTAGGTCATTGCCGCGCTGCATCCAGAATGACTTAAACCCTTCGTCTCTTTTGCCACTGAGGCGCTCGGCAAGAAGCTCATACATATACTTCTCGCCAGACGCTGAAGGCTTCCCTTTAGGGGTCACAAGGTCTTTGAACTTAGACGCTGATGGCATCCCTAGTCGCAGCCTAAACCACTCATCAGTGCCTTGCTCTACGTTGTGGATGATCATTTTGCAGATTGCTTCTGTTTCTTGGCTTGAAGCTGATTCTTAGCTTGAGTGAACTGAGACTCGGTTAATTGTTTCAGATCCTTTACACCGTAAATTTCCAGAAACTTATTGCGGTCAGACTTAGTTGAATCTAACAACGCATCCAGCCATGCAACCTTCTTGTCAGAGATGTTTTCAATGCCGATCGTAGTGTCAACCGTTAGATCTTGAGCGTCCGTATCTTCGTCGCCACAAATAGCAAACATAGATTGGCTTTGGAATCGCTTGAGGTAGGTAGCCATAGACCCAAGGTCTTGCATAGGGTTCTTGGCTTGAGACGAGATCGCCACGCTTGCAACCTGACGAATCCACTGACCGCTTGAATGAGTGACCTGAGAGGTTACCGCTACTCTGTCGCCATAAGCTTCTACGGTCTGCATGAAGGCTAAACCGTTAGCCGCAGCAACTGGTCTAATGCAATTAAGCACAGAGGTTAGATCAGCGTACTTGTTCTTTAAGAACGTATTTTGAATGTTCTTCGCAGGGTTGCGAATTTCGGCTTGAGCTTTACTTAGAGCAGCAGAGATTTCTGCTATGTTTTCTGATTGTTCCATCGTCTTCCTCCAGACAAATCCATATTGGAGGTAAGATTTTAACTGTTATGGTGAATAAGTCAACAAACGGAGTGATTAATTAAAGGTAGGAACATGGTATGCTGTACGGATTCTCGTGCTTCCTCCGCACACGGCCCCTTCGGGGGCCAACTCTAATAAACCCAAATAACCCTATCACTTGTCCTGGTGTCTACATGGACAAATCCTTTTGCCACGCCGATGCCACTGAATCCGAGTTTGATAGCTGCGGCAACCAGAAGATAACGCTGAACCCCACCGCTAACAGCAATATCAGCAGCCCTGCCTGTCGTGTGCTGTCCTCCGCCATTAGGCTTTTTAGCCTCAAGACTGTGACGAGGAGACCTATACCCAGACGTAATGACAAAAGGAAACCCAGCTTCAAAGCGTAGTGAGTCCAGCGCGTGAACAAATTCTTCGGATATCTCATTTTCACCAGTCTCCTGACAAGCAAATTCTTCTAGCTTAAAATACTTAAACATTATTTATCTCTGTGTACGTTGTTTTTCTTCTCGTATGTTCTCATTGCTCCCAATCCTAGCATCCCCATTAAGACGGGCATCATAGTTTCCAAAGGAACAAGAGGTATAACTATGTCTAACTCAAGCAAAGCCAGCACAAAGTTGCTGAATGGGATGGTAATAAAGTTACCAAACATACCTAAGCCGCATGTCCAACCGATGAACGGTCTCCAACCACTTACCATCAGGTTAGAGTTGGCCGCTTCGACCTGATTGATAGCCATCTGTCCTTTAGCAATTTCTAAGGCGTGGTTCTCAGCCATTGTAGCGACTTCATGCGCCAATGCAGCCTTCTGGTCTTTGTCCTCAATAAACTTGTCCAGCAACCCTGTTACTGGGCCTATCAGAGCCTGTATCACTGCTTGGCCTTGCCAACATTAAGTGCGAACATTTCCAGCACCTTGTAGATCTTGCCAATGATGGCATCGTCTTTAGGTGTAGGGGTTACTGCACAAATGGCGCTACAAAGGGCCACCAAGGTTGTCGCTATCTCTAAGTATTCCAGCATATTGTTCTCCAATTTCGCAAGCCGTTACTATCTTGCCGTAGTTTAGTTTTTCCGCCGCCACTTCACACTGTTCTAGGGTGTCAAACTCTATCCGATCAGGAGACACCCAGCTCCCGATCATGATAATTAAAATAACCTTCATTTGTTTGTTTTTATTTCCTCTACTTCGTTCTCTAGGTATTCCAGCCTAATTTCTTGTGCGTGGTTGGTTCTTATTGACTCTTGTACTTCTTCGGGAGGTGCCCAGTTGTTCCTAAACTCAGTGTTTAGGTCTACAACCTTCTCCAGCGCAGAAATCTGGCTGTTCTGCAATAGGTCATCAGGTAACGCTCCTAACTCACCTCTAGGCCACTTTACACGGAACTCTGAGTTCATCTTCAGATCTACTTCAAGGATCGTTATCTGGCGCTCTAGGACGCTGATACGGTTAGTCACTTCGGTATACGCAAAAACGGCGACTACTACGCCAGCAATAATGGCCACTAGGTTCCGAATCGGAATCTCTATGGTCGTGTTGTCGTTTATTTCAGGCATTACTTGCGAATCAGCTCGTTTATGGCCTTCCAAGCCTCAATCATTTTAGATTCCAGCACTTCCAGCCGGTTTAGAATCTTGCCTATTGTGAGCACTAAGATAAATATCCCAGCAGCTATCGGCCAGCCCGAGACAACCAAGTTCCATGCTTCCATTACTCGTCCTTTCTGCCAAAAATACCTTTTACGGTATCAGACTCCCAGATCCGAATGGACAGCCATATTATTGTGACTCCGGCTGCTGCTTCAGGAAGCCAGCCAGCTAGACTGGCAACGCCACCGCTAACGGCGACTGCATCTGCAATTGATTTGACTTCCTGTTGCATATATCACCTATTCTTGAACTTCTTCAAAGACGGGCTCTTTGAGTGACTTACTGAGCATTTCTACAAACGCTTGTCTGCCCACATTGAGTTGGTCTAAATTGAACTGGGTTGATCTCACCTTACGATCTAAATCGCTGATATGATTAACCATAGTCTGTTGCTCTGGACTCATATCTTCCAGAGTGTACTCTACCCCATCTACTGAAATTGGCGTTGTTTTTTTCTCAGCCATTTTACTTCTCCTGTTTTTAATTTACCACGGAACCCCCGAGGCTTGGGTCGGGTTAATTTGCCCGTCAATGTTAGCCTGTAGGCTTGCTTCAATAGCGTCCTTGTCAACACCGTCAGCCCATACCCAATCCAAGCATTGCTGCTCAGTAACGTCTGAATAGGGCGTGTAATCGGGTGACGAAGGATCAGGCGAGAAGCCAGCAGTGCCATAATTGGTCGCGCTATAGGTCACAGCGTCATCGCCAGTTCCTTCGGCTTGTTCTGCATTGCAGCGCCAATGGGCGACAATGATTGCCCCATCCATCTCGGCTGGTTGTAAGTCACGCTCAAGGGTAGAGATTACCCAGTTAAATGTTGCGCTCATGGTGCGTCTCCTTCTTGTGATGCTTCAAAAGCTGCGATGACTTCTGCCGTGTGAACCGCTGCACAGATCGCTTGGACCTCTGCTGATTCGTTGCTGTAGTCGTCACCAGCCTGTACGACGTGGCGGTGGTAGCCAGAGGATAGCTCGACGCCGTCCTCCATTACTTTGGTGCAGGTTCGCACTTGTACTACCTTGTACTCGCCTACGATTTCTATCTTGTCTTGTGATACTACTTTTTCTAAAGCCATTGTGTTGCTCCTGTCTGTGCCTACCTCTGGTAAGCGTATGGTTGTTATGCTGTTCTGTAAGTTATGTTAAATCTAAATGCTTTATTACTAGCGGCGCTTAATAAAGTTCGTGCCTCTGTGTCTTTATTTATTACAGCTATGTATCCACTACCTGATGGTCCTAATAATCCCGCAGTATCTGCTAAGGCTGTAGAAGTTACTGAGCAGGTAAAATAAAAAGTAGACGAGTCACCAGACCCAAAAGGTAGTGAGATGTCAAAAGCATTACCATTTGTGTTTGTAGGAACTTCAACATACCCAGCAGCGTGTACAAGATTCCCTATCTTTGTATATCTACCTGTAGCTACAGTAAAAGTTAAATTGTTTTCAGTAGGAGTCCAAGAACCTTCCTCATAGTCATCAAGCTTATTAGCCGCGCCTGTACCGCCGAGGTAGGCACCGCCTGATAGGTAGAGGTCTTTGAAAGCTATGCCACCATAACCTAAATCAATAGCGCCGTTACTAGAGGCTCCACTAGTTGGGTTAATTGGATAAACAGAATTAATATCAGCATTAAAGTTTATGCCAGTATCACCAGAACCTATGTGAAGGTTGCCGCTGTTGCCCGTACCAATAAGACCTACGGATGCGCCGTCCTTTGCAAAGGTTACTAGGTCTCCGTCATTTGTATTTCTGTTGAAACGAGCGGCATAGCTTGAGGCTTTTGAAAAGAATGCGTCACCTCCAGATCTAAAACTGACACCAGTATTAGTATCTCCAGCGCCCGGAGCAGAATCAGTAGTCCCCACCAGTAGGTTCCCACTGGAATCGATGCGCATTGTTTCAGCACCGCCAGAATACAGGACCATGTTGTTCCCTTCGGCACCTAGCCCAACCGTTGTTATAGAGGCAGTAGTAGCGTCTAGGAAATGCAGGCGAGAACCCGTTGCCGAACTTCTGAGGTAAGCGGCACGAGTTGTTGAAGCAGATACGTCAAGCGTGGTAGCAGGCGAAGCCGTCCCGATGCCGACGTTGCCGTCACCCTTGACAACCATAAAATGCTCAGTGCCAGCGGTATTGGTAACACTTAGAGAGTACTCACTCTGTACTGTTCCTGCTTGTATTAAAAGACCATTTGCATCAGATGCGCCGTTGGTATTTATTAGTTTAGCCGCGTAGCCCGATGCAGATGTGGTTGCATGAATTTTTGCATTAGGCGAACTCGTCCCGATGCCGACGTTATTAGTACCACCGTCAACGAACAGCGTATTCGCGCTACCAACACCCGCTACTCTAAAATTAGCAGTGGTTTGTCCGTTATTAAATACAGACTCAGAACCCGCTGAACCTGCGTCTTGGATACCGTCGCCAGTGTGTACTCTGCGTGATAGGTGAAGGTCTCTGAAGCGATAACTTGAATTACCAATATCAATTTGATTGTCGATTACATCAGTTGCGTCATGAGGCATAATTGCATTAGAAGCATCGTTAAAGCGTATACCTGTGTCACCAGTTCTAATTACTAAATCGCCACCTCTTGCGTCAATACTACCTACGGTTGTGCCGTCTTTTGCAAGCTCTAAAATTGATCCGTCTGAAGTTTTACGATTAAATCGACCAACAGTCGCACCAGCTTGGGTTACGTTCATTTGTCCTGATTGACCGACTTCAAATCCTGAATTAGCTAAACCAGCAGCAGTTTTACCCACCAGTAGGTTCCCACTGGCATCGATGCGCATGCGTTCGCCGCCGAGAGTCGCAAACCTTATGTCTTCTGCTCTAAGCCCAAGAGGTTTTAAACTTGCGCCAGTAGCGTCAACAACTTGTAAAGCAAAGTTTCCTGTCCCTACTTCTCCGATACTTGAACTAAAATATCCACGGGCATTGGTGCTGATATTTATATCTAGTTTTGAAGTAGGACTAGTCGTCCCGATGCCGACGTTGCCTGAGGAATCGATGCGCATGCGTTCTGTAGTGTTATGCGTAAAAGTAAAAGGACTGGTCGCATTTAATCTAAACTTTACTTCATCACCTTCGTTTTCAATAAAGAAAGTATTTGCCGCCGCACTATCAACTAATGCAATGCCTTTAGAGTCTGCCGACTGCTGTACAACAAGAGTTCCTAGCGTTGTAAGTGATGCAGTTCCGATTCCCACGTGTCCACTGGAATCGATACGCATGCGTTCCTGCCCACCTACGTGGAAATAAAACGGATTACCAACATTGTTATTTTTAATACCGTAGTAGCCGTAAGATGTGCTATTAGTTTCATTGTAAGCTGCTGTAAACTGGTAGTCTTGTGCAGACAATGCCGTGACGTTGCCCGTGACGTCTAACGTTGAATTGGGCACATTGTTTCCAACCCCAATCCGATTAGAGGACGCGTCAACATACAGCATATATTCATTTGTGTCGCTTTCCACACGGAAATCCATAGTTGAACTGCCGCTTTGGTTGAATACAATCGTGCCGTCGAAAGCAGCATGATCCACGCCCCCTGCAACGATGCGAATGTCATTAGGACCAGCAAATCTGAAGTGAGTATCTGTATCGCCTGTGTGGGTTAATTTCTCCGCAATGAAAACTTCGCCGCTTGCCGTGACGCTGCCCGCGACATCAATCCCGCTACTATTTACCGTTAATTTGGTCGCCCCGCCTTTTTGGATTAGCAGATCACCAACGCCAGCCTGATTGATAATTGACTGGGTGGAGGTATGGACAAGCGTTAAATCCTGCGAGTTTCCAAGACGGATAAATTCGTTGTCGCCAAGGTCTACTTGATCGACGTTTATCGTGTCCATTTGCACCTTGACGTTGCCGCCGCTACGAACAGCAATCAAGAAATCTGTGCTGACTAGGCTACCGCCATCGGATAGTTCTGAAATCTTTGACATTATAAATCTCCTATGCTGCTATTTTACGGCAAATTCTATGATTGGTCAGCCTTAATCTGCTCAATCTCGTCCTTCAAAGTCTTAACGGATTCAATTAGATACCCGATCAAATCCCCATACGTTACGGACAACATCCCGTCCGAACCTTCTTTGACTAATTCAGGTGCGACTTCCCTTAGCTCTTGAGCTATTACACCAGCACCCTTTCTACCATTCTTGATAAAGCTAACACCACGCATATCAAA
>Ga0222717_10001850_pt1 | contig 16928 bp, 21 predicted proteins | sample C33_18DmetaG_FD_165053 | JGI IMG/M metagenome (GOLD analysis project Ga0222717, IMG submission 165053) | Estuarine water microbial communities from San Francisco Bay, California, United States - C33_18D | ecosystem: Environmental > Aquatic > Marine > Unclassified | place: USA: California...
AACTAGCAGGAATAGACGCACACGGACTTGAAGGCAGTAAAGAGCCAGAAGCACACGATCATGAAGAACACGATCACGAAGAGCCAGAAATGAAAATGGACGACGAAGAGTGTTGTGATGACGAAGAGCCTAAGATGAAAGTTATTAGTCTCAAACCACAAAGTGATCAAGGTTACAACGGTATCGGCGGCGATAAAAAAGAGATATTAAATGCTCTTATGAATCGTTACAAAAGCCTGTAAACATTTAAAATAACCCAAAACCCACATAAATAACTGCATGCCACAAGGAACGCAGGATTTTAGTCTTACGAAAAAAGCATTTGCCAAGCAAACGTTTACCGAAGACCACATAGAACAAATTTCTAACTGTATGGACCCAATTACTGGACCAGCATACTTTATGGAACATTTTGTAAAGATTCAGCATCCAACAAAAGGCGGAATCAAGTTTGAACCTTTTGAATTTCAGGAAAGGTTAATTCACACCTACTCCCAATATCGTTACAGTATTAACATGTTGCCTAGACAGACAGGTAAAACAACATGTGCGGCCGCATACTTACTTTGGTATGCTATGTTTGTCGCTGACAGCACAATACTTGTAGCGGCACATAAGCACACAGGCGCACAGGAAATTATGCAACGTATTAGATACGCATATGAAAGTGTACCTGATCATATTAGAGCAGGTGTAACAGAATATAACAAAGGTAGTTTAAGTTTTGATAACGGTAGCAGAATAGTAAGTGCTACAACAACTGAAAACACTGGACGTGGTATGTCCTTATCATTAGTATACTTAGACGAGTTTGCGTTTGTACCGCCTCGTATTGCTGTTGAGTTTTGGACAGCACTATCGCCAACACTAAGCACAGGCGGTAAGTGTATTGTTACAAGTACGCCTAACAGTGATGACGATACGTTTGCTAATATTTGGCATCAAGCAATACAGCAAGTTGATGAATTTGGTGAGGAAACAGATGTAGGAACAAATGGATTTAAAGCATTCCGTGTTAATTGGCAAGAGCATCCTGATAGAGATGATCTATGGGCAAAAGCGGAACGCAGTAGGATTGGCGAAGAAAGATTTAGGCGTGAACACGAATGCGAATTTATCATATACGACGAAACACTTATAGACTCTCTTAAATTAGTTGACATGAAAGGTGTTGATCCTATGAGACGCAGTGGACAAATACGTTGGTATGAAAAGATAGATCCTAAAAAAATATACGCAATTACACTTGATCCTAGTACAGGAACAGGGGGAGATAATGCGGCTATTGTATGTTACGATTTACCTAGTATGAATCAAGTATGCGAATGGCAACATAATAAAACACCAATCGAAGGGCAGGTTAAACTGCTGAGAGAAATAGCAAAAGAAATAAAAAGTTACGGTGCTAACGAAATATACTGGACAGTAGAGAACAATACTATCGGCGAAGCGGCACTTGTGGTTATTAGAGACACAGGCGAGGAAAGTTTTCCGGGCACATTCTTACATGAGCCAAATAAAGTACAAGGCAAGAAGGGCAGAAAAGGGTTCCACACGCATCATAAGAATAAAATGGAAGGTGCGTTAGCAATGAAACGTTTAATAGAAAACGGCAAACTTACATTACATAGTAAAAACATAATTAGAGAATTAAAAGAGTTTGTAGCACGTGGAACAACATTTGCGGCAAAACCAGGCGGTAGCGATGACTTAGTAATGGCTACTCTTGTTGCTGTTAGAATGATTACATATATAGCACAATACGAAGATGCCGTGTATGATCAAATAGAAACAAGTGTAGATGATGACGATGATTGGAACGGACCGCTACCTATAGGGGTTTTATAATTCTTATTTTAGATAAATACTAATATGAAAAACAGTGAAGACTTAGGTAATGAAGTATTTGATTTCTTAAAAGGTTTAGGAATCGGTGTTGCTCTATTTGATAAAAAAGGAGACGATACACTAGACGCCGAGAAAGCAGAGCGTTTTTACAGTGAAGATCCAAACATTATGGTCACAATTGATGTTGATGCGGACGAACTAAAATTAAGCAAGTCCAAACACGTCGATGGTGACAAAATGGATAGGATTCACAAAGGCATTAAAAACCTTGCTCACAAATACGCATTTGATTTTGATTACAAAATTTATGGAAAAACGATCCAACGTAAGCACTCTGAATACAAATCGAAGATAAACAAAATGAAAGATAACGAAGAGGGAATAACAGAAGCAAGTTTAGGCAAAATGTACGGTAGCATGAAAACCAGTTACCAACCACTAGACTCAGTAAAAATAATTGTTAGGCATGGCGCGGCAGTAAACGAGGAAGTTAGAGGCTCAAGGAGTAGACAGATTTCTAAATTGTTTATTCAACGTGCTGATGAAAGATTTATGCTACCACATAAAAGTTTAGCAGGTGCTAGAGCAATGGCCCGTCACGTATACAACGGTGGCGAAGTTCATGACTCAGTGGGAAGTGCTATTAACGAAATGGTTAATAACATCGATCATTTAGCAAAGTTTACACGATATGTGGAAAACAAAAACCTAGTTAACGAAGAAAACAATACATTAGTTGTACTAGCAAAAGAGTCAGTACAAAACCTAAGACAGTCACTTAAAAAACTTAGCGGTGCTAAGTCATACGCAAAAGCAGTTGAAACAATTGACTTTGCTAATACTTTAGAAATTACTAATGAAGAGTCAGATTTATCTGATTTGTTCACAGAAAAGCATGTTGATACTAATGTATTAAATGCTTTCCCTACAATAAATAAGTTACTATCAGTACAGCATAAAATGGACGAGTACATTACTACTACTATTGATAACTTATCTATACAAGTTCCTCTTTCAGAAGAAGGTATCGAATACCCAAATAAACATTCTGAAATAGCACACAAATTATCAGTTATTGCTGAATTTGTTGAAGATAGAGTATTAAAGAACTTTATAGAAAACTGTAGTACAAAAATACTCAAAGGCAGTAAGTTAGACGAAAACTCATTATCTAATATTAAGAAATTGATATCTAAGTCTAATATGGAAAATGTATCAAAGGATACAGCAGAGATACTAGAATTCATTGATTTTACCAGAAAACTAAACAATATAGTAGAAGATTAATAAATAATATTTGTAAAGTTAATATAAAAGCAATTTTAAATTAAATTACATAACATGGCAAAAAGAGGTTGACTTCAACCTCAAAAAGCATTATAATAGGCAACATGTGTAAAAATAATTTTACGCAGAACATGGCAAACATAGGAGAAAGACATGGCAAATTTGGCTGACATACGAGCAAAACTAGCCGCAATGGACACCAAGTCCGGCGGATCAAAAACAGGTGGCGATAATGCTATCTACCCATTTTGGAATATATCAGAAGGATCTAGTGCTACACTAAGATTTTTACCTGACGGAGATTCCAGTAACACATTCTTTTGGACTGAACGACAAATGATTCGTTTACAGTTCCCTGGTATAAAGGGTGGCGACATGAGACCAACTACTGTACAAGTTCCTTGTATGGAAATGTGGGGAGAACAATGTCCAGTACATAATGAAATTAGACCTTGGTTTAAGGATCCTTCATTAGAGGACATGGGTCGTAAATACTGGAAGAAAAGAAGTTATATTTTCCAAGGGTATGTAGTTGATAGTCCACTACAAGAGGACACAACCCCAGAGAATCCAGTTCGAAGATTTATTATCGGACCGCAAATTTTTAATATTATTAAAGGTGCGTTGATGGATCCAGACATGGAAAACATTCCAACAGATTATGTAAACGGCACAGACTTTAGGTTATCAAAAACCATGAAAGGTCAGTATGCTGATTACTCCACAAGTAAATGGGCAAGAAAAGAAAGATCTCTAGATGAGACAGAACTTGCCGCAGTAGACACTAACGGTCTATATAACTTAAAAGATTACTTACCTAAGAAACCAACTGAAGCGGAAGTTGATATAATTTATCAAATGTTCCAAGATTCAGTTAATGGTGAATTGTTTGATAACGACAAATACGGAGAGCACTTTAGACCCAATGGTCAGTCCGCTCCTGTGAAGTTACAATCAACAACTCCACCAGCACAGAGCACAACTCCAGTAGCACCAGTAACAGCACCAGCAGTGGAAACACCTGCTCCGGTAGTTGAAACGCCTGCTCCTGTAGTAGCACCAGTTGTAGAGACGGCTTCTGCCAATGAATCTCCTACTACTGATTCTAAAGCATCCGCTGAAGACATTTTAGCGATGATTAGGAACCGTCAGCAATAATTGACGGGGGCGTAGCCTTACTTAGGAATTTGAATACTTGGTCCTGTTTATTTCAGACTACTAGTAAGGCTACCTTTTTTTAAGGGTAATTATGAGTACATTATTAGCACTAGGCGATAGCCACACGTTCGGAGCAGAAATATTAGGCGTAGATAATCACTACGATCCTGCTAACTCTGAACTAGCCTATCCGCAAAAGTTAGGTAACGAACTTGGTTTTAACAAGGTCATAAACTTAGCGGTATCTGGTGGTAGTAATATGCGAATAGAAAGATCATTACTAGATTACTTAACAACAAGCGGTGACACGCCGGATCTTGTTGTTATTGGTTGGACAGCAATTGGTAGATTTGAATACTGTATTGGATTAGACGAAGATGGCGATTACGAATACGCAAACGTTAATTCTTGGCTTAATCCTAAGTGGAAAGATATTCCGGAACAATACAACAGATGGAAAAACTTTTTACCTATTACAACAGCAGACGATCTACTAGCACAGAAATATCGTTCAGTACTATACACAATGAATCTTCTAGAAAATAAAAATATTCCATACATAATGTTTGATGTAATGAATGACCATATTAACACTACCGAAACAGAGTCAGGTGAGGTTATAGAATGGAATGGTGAACATAAAACAGATAAAGCATTATACACAGCAACGGAATGCGACAATTACTTAAGAGGAGAAAACTTAGACTATTGGTCTTATGTTTTCAACACAGGATTTGATGATGTTCAAATTAACGGAGGGCATGCCAATGAGGCCGCTCACACGCATTGGGCACTGAAATTAAAGCAGGAATTAAAACACAGAAATATATACGGAGAAAAAAATGCAGAAACCATTTGATTTAAGCAAATTTAGAACCGGCATCACTAAAAGCATTAGTGGTATTAGTGCCGGTTTTCACGATCCAGTTGATTGGATCAGCACAGGCAACCACACACTCAATTATTTGATCAGTGGTGATTTTAACAAAGGCATACCACTAGGTAAAGTGAGTGTGTTCGCAGGCGAGTCAGGCTCAGGTAAAAGTTTTATCTGTTCTGGAAACTTAGTAAGGAGTGCTCAAGAGAAAGGATGTCAAGTAGTATTATTTGACTCTGAGAATGCTCTAGACGAGGATTGGCTAAAAGCACTAAACGTTGACACCGATCCATCTAAACTATTAAAAATTAGTGTATCGATGATCGACGATGTTGCTAAGTCTATTTCAGAATTTATGAAAGACTATAAAAGTAACTACGGTGATTTAGAGTATGACGAAATGCCTAAACTACTATTTGTTGTAGACAGTCTAGGTATGTTACTTACACCAACTGACGTAGCACAATTTGAAAAAGGTGACATGAAAGGCGACATGGGTAGAAAGCCAAAGGCCCTTACAGCACTAGTAAGAAACACAGTTAACCAACTAGCACCATATCCAATTGGTCTTGTTTGTACTAACCACACATACGCATCGCAAGATATGTTTGACCCAGATGATAAGATCAGTGGTGGACAAGGCTTTGTGTACGCAAGTAGTATCGTAGTTGCTATTAAGAAACTAAAACTAAAAGAAGATTTAGACGGTAATAAAGTTTCTACAGTACAAGGTATTAGAGCGGCATGTAAAGTAATGAAGTCGAGATACAGCAAACCGTTTGAAGGTGTACAGATTAAGATTCCTTATGAAACTGGAATGGATCCATATAGCGGTATGGTAGAAATGCTTGAACAAAAAGGCATTATTGAAAAGACAGGCAACAAGTTATTATATGTATCACCTGTAACAGGCGAAGAAATTAAAGAATTCAGAAAAGGTTGGACATCTGAGAAACTTCAGGTAATTATAGACGAATGGGATCAAAATCCTAAAGTAGTTCCAGAAGATGTTGAAGACGATATTGATGAAACTGAATTAGATGATCCTTCAGTATACGAGGAGAACGTAGAATGATTGATATGAGTCTTATAATCGAAACATGGGAAGCAGTGAAACCCTGTGTAAATCCAAAAGATAAAGCAGACGCATGTGCGTCTTTGGTAAGGGTGTTTGACGAAAACGGTTTATTAGATTATGATAAAGTTGGTATTAACGATTGCGACGGTGCGTTAAAGCAGGCAATTGAAGAATACTATGAAGTCGAAGAAAACGACGGCGAAGACGAAGACGAAGACTGGGATTACTAATGGCAGGCTGGTATAACAAAGTTTCAGATAATTTAAGCAATATTATTGATTGCATAGATTACTACGAGGGTGAGTTGCTAGAAGCCAAAAAAGAATGCTACATAAAAGGTAATGTGGAACGTAATAGTGCCGCATTACCTGGCGTTACAGAACATCGCTTTAATCAATTACAAGAGATTGAAGCAATTCTAGAACATATTAATATTCAACTTAGAAAAACTCGTAGTAAGGTATTTAGAAACTTTTTAGAAAGTTATAACAGAACATTAACAAGTAGAGATGCTGACAAATACGTCGACGGCGATGACGATGTTGTTAATTTGACATCATTGGCAAATCAATTTAGTCTGTTAAGAAATCAATATCTAGGTATTATGAAAGGATTAGACACAAAACAATGGCAAATCGGACACATAGTCAAACTGAGAACAGCAGGGATGGAAGACATCTCTCTATAGAGACAATTCGTTCACTGATTGACACATTCAACAAGTCAATTTCAGATCACCTTACAGAAGACGATATAGTAAGGGTTTCTTTAGATGAGACATCTTACAGTATTTTTAGTACGTTTTTTAAATGGTTTCCGTATACCATTACAAATGATCAAAAAGTAAAAACTACTAACACAATAACATTAAACACAGACAATATTGTTGTATTATTTAATGACCAAGAAATATTAATACCTATTGAGTATTGTCGCAATAATAGTATTGAATACAAGCAGACTATAGAAAATTTTTTACAATGGTCTAAATATATTAATATAGATTGTCAATCATATGATAGTTTTACAGATAAACTAAGCGGTATTCTTGTTATGAGAGAATCGCATAGACACCAAATGCAATATTTCAAAGACTGTATTATAACTACTAACAACTGTGAGATGGATACTATTAATGCGTTAGAACAATCTAAAACAGTAGCATTAGCAGTAAATGTTAAAGATAATGTGTTAGATATACAAGGCATAATAGACCACTGTGAGCAATCAGCAGAATTTGTTGCTGGTATTATTATACCCGAAGATGTAAGTGTGACAAAGGAAATAGTAAACCAACTACATAATATAGATTCGTATGTTTATAAACAATGTACATACAAAGAATTAATTGATAGCGACAAATATTTTGATATGGGTGTCGACATAATTGGATTTGGTCCTATAGCAACCACAGATGAACTATCGCCTTTTTTGCCAAACACATCTAGTATTTCATATGGTAGTATATATAACAAACCTGCCCATGAAAGAAGTGTAGCAATCATAGACACATTGGTTACTAATGTATAATTTTATAGCAGTTGGCGGTACATGTCTTAATAGATTAATTAAAATAGATAAGTTAGTTGCTAATGTTTGTAATATCATAGACGCAACATCTTTAGATCATTTTAAAGAGCATTTGGATAAAGGCTTCAAACCAATTTTTAACGGTCTAAATAATAATCCTACAAAAGAATTCAAAGAATATATAGAATATGTAAATGATAATAACATCCATGTATTAATTGACGCAATGTACGAGGCTAACGTAATGAAGTTTCATCATTGCCATATTACATCTCCTACAACATTATTAACAGCAGATTTAAATATGAAACAGCATGACTATTTTGATAATGTAATTGCTATACCATATTTTGTATTACAATCATATATTTTATTCACGCAAGAATATAAAGTTCGACCAATATCCTTTCAAGAGCACATCAACAGCAGTAAGAAATCGTTTCTTTGCCTTAATGGTGTTAATAGAGATAGCAGAAGATATGTGTATGATTATGTACAAGATAATAATTTACTAGATGAAGCAATATTTAGTTTTATAAATCGAATGGCTGGAGAAGATATAATTAGAAAATATCCCACAATATTATTAAAAGACGATGTGCCTAATAATGATGACGGAGTTACATGGGATAATACTTTTAATAGAAACTGGTTTTTAAAAACTTATTTTAATTTGGTTACAGAAAGTTCAGCAAAAAATGACGCATCTGCTGGACCTATGCCTTTACATAACTTTGAGAATACCTTTTTTACAACAGAAAAAACAATGAAGCCAATTTTTAACTGTCATCCTTTTATTTGTATAGCAGACAAAAACTATCATGCTAACTTAAAACAAGCATTTGACTTCGAAATGTATGACGAAATATTTGATTATTCGTTTGACAGTATAAGCGAACATGAACAAAGATTTGACGGGGTGTTAAATCAATTAACAAATGATGTTGATTATATGTCGATAAAAGAAAAATTAGAACACAACCAGCAATTATTTTTAGATCACAATAGGCACAGAGATATATTAATTAATATGTTAAAACAGATTGACAAAACATAGATTTAATGTATAATACATAATATGACAAGAACTACACGTTTAGAGATTAGAGACGAAGTAAACATCAAGTTTCACGACTTAGATGTTGCTACAAGACGCAAACTATCCGATACCTGTAAATATTTTTTACCGTATGCTTTTCACATGCCTGCTTATAAACTAGGTAGATGGGACGGATGTGTGAGATTTTGCGACATAGGTGGAAGAAGTTATTTAAACTTGCTTGATAAACTTATACCAGTAGTAGCAGAATTAGGTTACGATGTAGTCGTAGACGATAAACGACAGCATTGGGATCTAGCATTTGATAAAATAGAGCAAGATGCTTATGAAGAGCATAGTTGGCCTAAAGGGCATCCAGCAGAAGGCTTGCCTATTATACTCAGAGACTACCAGGTAGAAATAATTAACAAGTTTTTAGAAACACCACAATGCTTACAAGAAATTGCCACAGGTGCTGGTAAAACATTAATAACTGCCGCACTAAGTCATCAATGCGAGAAGTATGGTAGAACAATAGTGATAGTGCCTAATAAGGACCTTGTAACGCAAACAGAAGCGGACTACAAGCATTTAGGACTAGACGTTGGTGTTTTCTATGGGGACAGAAAAGAATACAATAAAACGCACACTATTTGTACTTGGCAAAGTTTAGAAATATTACATAAAAAGTCTAAGGCCAAAGAAGCAATAGATTTTGATATACACGCATTTATAGATGGTGTTGTATGTATAATGGTCGACGAAGTACACAAAGCAAAAGCAGATGTACTAAAGCAATTATTAAGTAGTGTATTTTCTAATGTGCCTGTACGTTGGGGACTAACAGGAACTATACCCAAAGATGAACATGAGAAAGTAGCATGTACTAGCACAATTGGTCCAATTATAGGTCAACTAAGTGCTAGAGAATTACAAGAGAGAGGCGTACTTGCTAACTTAGAAGTAAACATATTACAACTAGTTGATACACATGTCGGCTTTAGTAATTACGCACAGGAACTAAAATGGATCACAACAAACCCTGAAAGAATACAGTTTATGAGTGACATGGTTAATGGTGTAAAAGATTCAGGTAACACATTAATACTTGTTGATAGAATTGCTACAGGCAAGTTATTAATTGAACAGAATCCAGACTGGGTGTTTATATCAGGTCAAATGAAGGCATCAGAAAGAAAAGAAAATTACGACGAAGTAAAAGAAGCAGAAGGCAAAGTTATTGTTGCTACATATGGTGTAGCGGCAGTTGGTATTAATATACCAAGGATATTTAACTTAGTTTTAGTAGAACCTGGCAAAAGTTTTGTTAGAGTAATACAAAGTATTGGTAGAGGTATTCGTAAAGCCAAGGATAAGGACTTTGTAAATGTGTACGATATTACTAGCACATTAAAATATAGTAAAAAACATTTAACAGAAAGAAAAAAGTTTTATAAAGAGGCTCAATACCCTTATAAAATTACAAAAGTGGAGTATTTATGAATATATTAACGGTAGAGAATAACGTATACAATTTAGATAGTGTACCGGATCAAATTGACGACTTAAGGTATTGTGTGTTGGATGTAACAGATCCAGACTACTACGATTACTTTTGGCACCCATTGGTGTTCCTAGAAAGTTTTTATTCACCAGCAATGGTGCTAAACATAGGCGGCAATGAAATTCAAATGCCAATGGACTGGAGTATAGCAATATGTGACGATGACTGTCATTCTGAAATTGAGATAATACCGCTAACAAGCCTTAACAACAGAGGATTTAAGACACCAGTATTTAATCCAATGGATAATAAGATTCCAAAAATAGAAGAAGTGTTTATCACTAACATTTATCAAGAAGTAAAATGGTTCTTTCCAAAGTTAAAGCACGGACACTTATTAGTAACACCAATCGAAAGCAAGAATGTACCTAAGAGTGTACTGTTTGTTAAAGAAGCAAACAAGATACCAGATCCAGTAGATTTAAGTGACGTATTTTAAGGAGAAAAAATGGCAAAATATAGATATAGAATAGAAGGCGGCAGATACGGAGGCGAAACAGTAATTGGAGAAGTATCTAACGAATTTGTTAGAAAAGTAATTTCGCAAGATGAGGGCGATTTAGTCGATACTGTATTGTCATTCGACGATTGGGGCGGTGACGAAGAAATCGACGAAAATGCTGAAATACAAGATCCGGAGCAAGTTGTTGCGCCTAGAGAAGATTACTACATGTGGGAATGTGATGATATTGAACACATCAATAGTGCTTATGCTGATGGCGGATTTTATGTATACGAAGTTCCGGCAGATGGTTCCGACGACTGGGACTATGAAAAAGAAACAGGCGAATTCGAAGGAATCCACATGTACGGCAGAGAGGGCGGATACTTTGGCAGTGAAGAACCAGAAGTAATATGCGAAGACGACAGTGAAGGCAATCACTATGTGCCAGTGTTAGCCTTTATGAGTGCTGAAAAAGGTACATTTGGTAGTTGGTTTTTAGACACTGATGTCGAGTTTGATCAATATAAATTAGGCTTTGGTGTTGTGGAAACTAACCTAGGAGAATTTGTTGATAGTGTTTACTATGATAAGGTAGAACTTGATCAAGACTACGATAACAACGACAGCACCGGTAAAAGTTATCATGCTGAAGTTGGTTGGTTAAATAAAAAGTGGCACGACTCAGAAGACAAGTACGCAGAACTTAGCGAAGAGTTCTTACAAGACTTTGACGACAATGCCGAATGGGCACGTGAACAAAACGGAGATTAAATGAGAGTATTAATATTTGGATTACCAGGGAGTGGTAAAACATATTTAGCAGAACGATTAGTTGAATACTTGGGCGATAAAGTAGCCTGGTTCAACGCAGATAAAGTTAGAGAAGAAGCAGACGACTGGGACTTTTCCGACGAAGGCAGATTAAGACAAAATCAACGAATGATTGATTTATGTATAAATGCTGAACTAGAAGGCAAGATTGCCATAGCAGATTTTGTAGCACCTTTTGAAAGTGCTAGGAATAAATTCTTTGCTGACTATGAAATATTTGTAGACACAATAGAAGAAGGCAGATTTGAAGATACTAATAAAGTATTTCAAAGACCAGTTGCAACTGATTACAACGTACAAGAACAACGTGGTGATGTAGATGCTAAAATAATTGCTTATGAAATTGGTCAAAAATTTATTTGGAACAACCAAGCACCTACAACACAGATGCTAGGAAGATTTCAACCTTGGCACCCAGGACACCAAGCATTGTTTGATAGAGCAATGGCAAAACATGAACAAGTAGTTTTGATGGTTAGGGATATGCCAACAGACGACTCTAATCCTTATCCAGCACATGAAGTTATAGAAAACTTACAACAGAGTTTATGCGAATTTGCTGGTAAAGTTAAAATTGAAGTTGTACCAAATATTTTAAATATTACATATGGTAGAGGTGTAGGATATAAGATTGAACAAGAAGTGTTCGACGATGCTACACACGATATTAGTGCTACTAAAATACGTGAACAAATGAGAAAAGAAGGAAAACTATAATGGCAAATGCTGAAACACAATCAATGATCGAACGCACAAACGACATCAAGAAATGGCACAGAGATCGTAACTTAATTGACGGAGCCACAGACAAAGATCAACTAGCAAAACTTATCCAAGAGATGGGCGAACTAAGTGATAATATCTGTAAAGGCAGAGATATCAGGGACGACATCGGTGACATGATTGTGGTATTAATTAATATTGCTGAACGTAATGATATTAGTATTACAGAATGTCTTGAACAAGCATATAACGATATAAAAGATAGAAAAGGAAGAATGGTAGACGGTATCTTTGTAAAAGAAGATGACCTAATTAGACAAGGCTTAGGCTTAAACACAGGAGAGTAGTATGTATGAATTTACAAGTGAAAGTGTGTCAGAAGGACACCCAGACAAAATAGCAGATCAAATATCTGACAGAATTGCTGATTATATTATAGCAGGCAACACAAATCATAGAGCGGCTGTGGAAACATTAGTAACAACAAATATGGTTACTATAGCAGGCGAATATAAAAGTGCCGTGCCAATTAGCAAGGATCACATTGAAGAAATTGTTAGAGGAACTGTTAGAGAAATTGGTTATGAACAAGACGGATTCCATTGGGATAAGTTAAAAATTTATAACGAGTTACATGGCCAGTCACCTGATATTGCCTTAGGCACAGATGACTTTGGAGCCGGCGATCAGGGTCTTATGTTTGGATATGCTTGTAAAGAAACAGCAGATTATATGCCAAGTGCTATTTACTATAGTCATAAAATACTACAACATGTTGCCAAAGAAAGACGCGGTGGTGCTAACTGGATTGGTCCAGATAGTAAAGCACAGGTGACAATGGAATATGACGAGGTTAATCATCCTATTAGAGTTAGTAGGGTAGTGTGTAGCAGTCAGCACACAGAAGAATTTTCATTAGATGAAACAAGAAATAAAATTAAACAGTTGGTGATAGCATCTTTAGAAGAAGCAGATGCGCCAATTGATAGCAACACAGAATACCTAATTAATCCAACAGGTAAATTTGTAATAGGAGGACCGGATGGAGATACTGGACTTACTGGACGTAAAATTATTGTTGATACTTATGGTGGGTATGCTCCACATGGTGGCGGTGCTTTTTCAGGTAAGGACTGTACTAAAGTCGACAGATCAGCCGCATATATGGCTAGATACTTGGCAAAGAACATTGTAGCATCAGGTAAAGCAGACAACTGTACGGTACAATTAAGTTATGCTATTGGTGTTAAAGATCCAACTAGTGTGTATGTATATGCTGACGGTAGAGTTAGATCAGATTTAGCAGATTTAATTTGCGATAAAGTAGACTTAACACCATTAGGAATAATTAACAAGTTTGAATTATTTAATATAAAATTAGCAGATACAACAAACTATGGACATTTTGGAAACACCACTATGCCATGGGAACAAGTTGATTTGTTTTGATGAAAGAGTTTTATCAAGACCTAAAACAAGCAATTAGGACTGTACCTGACTTTCCTATTCCAGGCATACAATTTAGAGATATTTCAAGCCTACTGGAAAACCCATTAGCATTTAATAAAGCATTAGTTGACTTAACTAACTTATCTTTTAAAGCAACAAAAATAATTGGTATTGAAAGTAGAGGATTTGTATTTGGTGCCCCTATTGCCAGAGATTTAGACTTACCTTTTATAATGGCTCGTAAGCCAGGCAAGTTACCAAACAAAACATATAAAAAAGATTATGATCTTGAATACGGTAAAGCAACATTAGAACTTCAAACCAACACAGATATTGTTGCGGATGACCAAGTAGTTATTATAGATGATCTAATTGCTACAGGCGGTACAGCACTTGCCTGTGCTGATTTGGTACACGAAAACTTTGGTGTGCCTAAAAATAATATTACAGTATTAGCAATAATTGACTTGACAGACTTGGGCGGATTTGTTAAAATAACAGAACAAGGTTACAATGCTGGTACCCTAATAGAATACGAAGGTGAATAATGGCAAAGAAGCCACTACTACAAATAAAAGATATAATGGCGGCTGTAGATCGAAAAGACTACAACTACTACACTAATCTTACAGATGAGCAACGCAAGAGTATGAACTTGTGGATGACTCAGCGATATGCTAGTAGTGTACAAGGTAAATTTGCTGGGCATTATCTTGTAATGGTAAATGAATTCATGAACACTAACTGGAGTGATGTAAGTAAGCACCCAGAACTACAATGGAAGTTAATGTGTTTAGCAGGTACAGGCAAAGTCCAATTTCATCCTTTCGTAAAAGTGCCTAAAGCAAAAAGAAAAAAGAATAAAGTTGAAGAGTTAGTTAGAGAACTATTTCCATTATTAAAGAATGACGAAATTGAATTATTTTTAAAAATGAATTCAAATGACGATATAAAAGAGTTAGCAATAGAAAGCGGTGTTGATGACAAAACTCTAGATGAGGCGTTTAAATGAGTTTTGCTTGTAAGTACTGTAACAGAGAATTTACATCTGAACGCACAATTAATGTTCATATGTGTTCGCAGAAAAGACGGTTTGTAGACAAAGATTTAACACATGTAAGATTAGCATTTAGAACATATCAAAAATTTTATGAAATCAATATGCAAAATGCCAAAGTAAAATCATATGACGATTTTGCTACAAGTAAATATTATGCTGGTTTTGTTAAGTTTGGTAGAAAGATGGTAAACGAAGAATTATTAGAACCAGAAAAATACGCAGAACATTTAATCAGAGAAAGTGTAAAACTTGCTGATTGGGTGAAAGATGCTGTATATGATTCTTATATGAAAGAATTAATAAAGAAAGAACCGGCACAACGAGGAATAGAACGTAGTATCAAATGTATGGAAAGTTGGGCAAAAGAAAAAGATAACACTTGGAATAATTATTTTAGAGAAGTGTCGCCGCAACTAGCAATACATCATATTAGAGGCGGCAAAATATCACCCTGGCTTATCTTCTTAAGCGAAAGCGGACAAGACTTATGGGGCGGTCTTAATCAAGAACAAATATCATTAATTAAAGATATTGCTGAACCAATGTTTTGGAGACGTATATTTTTGAAAAACCCAGAAGAAGTAAACTTAGTACAGGACATAGTAGAGGCATCAAACTTATGAAAATAAAATTAATCAGTCATAGTCAAACACCTAAAGTAGCAGTACCACAAGACGCATTAGACTTAGTGGCATATTGCGCCAGGGTAAGTAACCCAAGTAATCAAAACAATACAGAAACAAATGAAAAACTTGTGAAGTATTTGATGAAACACAAACATTGGTCACCACTTGAAATGGTGAGCGTTTGTTTAGAAGTAGAAACAACTAGAGACATAGCAAGACAACTGTTACGTCATAGGAGTTTTAGTTTCCAAGAGTTTAGTCAACGTTATGCTGATCCAACAAAGGACTTGGACTTTGAAATACGTGAAGCACGTTTACAAGATCCTAAGAACAGGCAGAACAGTATTGCTACTGATGACGGCTTGTTACAGCACGGTTGGGCAGACATGCAACAGAAGGTTATAGACACCGCCTTAGAAGCATACAATTACGCTCTAAGCAACGGTATTGCCAAAGAGCAGGCAAGAGCAGTACTACCGGAAGGAAACACGTTAAGCAGGCTGTACGTTAACGGTACGTTGCGTAGTTGGATTCATTACATTGAATTACGTGGTGCTAATGGCACACAACAAGAGCATATGGATATTGCTCATGCTGTAGCAGATGTTATAGCAGAGATATTTCCATTAGCAGAAGAGTTCAAAGGGAAAGAGATATGAGTACTTACGGATTTCCGCAACACATAACTACAGGTAATTCGTCAACTAGCACAGTTACTATTACTCCATCCAATTCAATAACGGCAATAACGGGGACTTATTCTGAACTTGATCCAATTCCAAACACTATATCGCTTGGCAACACTAGGATCACTGAAGAACAACTTGGAGATCTATTGGTATTGTTGGAAGTAGTTGGTCGGTTGGATAAATCGGATCCGATACATAAGCAGTTTATGGCAATAAAATGCAGAAATAAATTAAAGGGAGAAAACACATGAAATTAAAACCATTACACGACAGAGTGGTTGTTAGACAAACAGAAGAACAGTCAACATCAGCAGGCGGAATTATTATAACAAGTGCCGCACAGGAAAAACCATCGCAAGGTGAAGTAGTAGCAGTAGGCTCGGGCAAAGTACTAGAGAGCGGGGACATTTTACCAATGTCAATTAGTGTAGGTGATACAGTAATATTTGGTAAGTTTGGTGGCAACGAGATCAAGGTAGATGGTGAAACATTTTTAATATTAAGCGAAGGCGATATTTACGGTATTTTTGAGTAATGAACAAACGAGAAGAACTACTAGTTATTACAATGGAAGAATGTGCCGAGGTATCACAGGCATGTAGTAAAATGCTACGGTTCAACGAGCAAGTTGATTATGAAAATTTACAAGATGAGATAGGCGACTTAATGTGTATGGTCGAATTACTCAAAGAACAAGGTATTGTTACTAATAATCAAATAGTAA
>Ga0222717_10001855_pt1 | contig 16909 bp, 18 predicted proteins | sample C33_18DmetaG_FD_165053 | JGI IMG/M metagenome (GOLD analysis project Ga0222717, IMG submission 165053) | Estuarine water microbial communities from San Francisco Bay, California, United States - C33_18D | ecosystem: Environmental > Aquatic > Marine > Unclassified | place: USA: California...
AAATGCTAACAGGATCCAAGGGCTGGGGCGCACCTTTTGTTGATCTATGTCTCCCGAATGACTCTCTAACAAGGCGTTGTTCTGAGCGTTAGACTTGAACCAGATTGAGAAGAGATCCCCAATCACGGGGATCGAACCCATGGCTGCGTTGATGGCAATATTAGCTGCCATGCGGATGAGAACCGTCTTGGGAAGCTGACGACGGGCACCTTCAACCAGAATAGTCGTGCCCAACGTCGCCGTAATGGCATCACCGATGGCAGGAAAGAGGAACCCGATGATTGGGTCCAACCCAATCCGAATCTTGCAGTTAGGAATCTCAAGAAGGTCGTCTAGCACCCTGGCGATAGCCCTAGGAAATACCTTCCTTATGGGCGCTTGAGCGCTCGCGGAAGCCGCTTTGCCGTTGCCCGGTAAATTAATTGAGGCTCTGTTAGCCTTAAGGATCTCATCCACCTTGGCTTCGACCACACCGGTATCGTCGTCAGCACTGGGCATGCCGTGTTTCGTGCTTATTCTCCGCCTGAAGAACCCTTAATCTCCAACAACATCTGAGCATTGCTCGGGAATCTCTCAACGAAGCTGAGCAAGCGTTCGATGGCCTCGATTGGCTTGTGCCCAGAAAGTCCTCGCCGGATGAGATAGATCTTCTCAATCTGATGAGGTGGTAGCAAGAGTTCCTCTCGTCGTGTCCCTGACTTAAAGATGTCTACGGCTGGGTAGATGTAGTGCTGGGAGATCTTTTTATCTAACACGAGCTCCATATTACCTGTGCCCTTGAACTCCTGATAGATGGCTTCATCCATCATGGTACCGGTATCGATCAGTGCTGTTGCTAGAATCGTGAGCGACCCCGCTTCACGCGTGTTCCGCGCTGCCGCAAATAGCCTCCGTGGAACCTCTAAAGCGGTGTTGCTCAAGCCTCCTTTGTTGAAACCTCCTTTGCCTTTATTTGCACGGTTATAGGCGCGAGCAAGGCGAGTGATAGAGTCCATCAGGATGAAGACATGCTCTCCGGCTTCCACCATGCGTTTCGCGCGCTCGATGGCGAGCTCAGCCACACGCATGTGCGTACGTGTGTCATTGTCATTGCTACTGGCCATGATCTCTGCATTCGGCAAGGCTCGGGAAAGTTCCGTTACTTCTTCTGGACGTTCGTCGATGAGGAGAATGATGACTTTCGTCTCTTTGTAATTCTCGTCCAAAGCCTGGGCAATGTGTTCTAGCAAGGTCGTCTTTCCTGTTCGAGGCGGCGCGACGATGAGCCCGCGTTGCCCACGACCCACAGGAGTAATCATGTCGATGATCCGTGTCGTCTGGCGCTTGGCATTGGTTTCCAAGATCCATCGTTTGTTCGGATTAATAGCGGTCAGCTCTTCAAAGACGGGGAGATTTTGATACACCTCAGGCGACTTATCATTGATGGTTTCGATTGCCGTGAGCTGAGGACCCCGTGGCCCACGGCGCACTTCACCTTTTACTATCATGCCATCACGAAGCCCAAAGTCTCGGACCATGTCGGGCGGAATAAACGTGTCGCGATTTGTTTGATAGAAATGCTTGTCAGCTTGTCGAAGGAAACCAAAGCCTTTTGGACTCAGTTCCACCCAACCGCCACCTTCGGTAGGAGGCCCTAGCTCGACATCTTTCCGGCTGCGCTGTTCGTAGTCATGATCGTCGTGTTGATCATTATCTCCGCGGTTGCCGTCGCGGTCGCGCCCTCCACTACCGCGGTTGCGGTTGCGGCCACGGTTGCGTCGGTTGCGATTGCGGTTGTGGCGACGTTCATCGTGGCGTCCTCCGCGATCACGATCCGAATGTTGAGGATCACGCTGACGGCCTTCAGTTTCGCTCGGGGCGGCCTGAGGTGGCGTTGTCTCCGCTATGGTTGCGGCAGGAACTGCGGCAGCCGGAGCTGGCTCGGCGACAGGCGCAGCTTTCGTTGGAGCGGGGGCGACTTCCTGAACTTTGGGCTTGGCCGCTTTCTTGGTCGCACGTTTCTTGCGTGCGACTTTCTTGGGTGGTTCTGAAACGGTAGTTTCTGCGGCTGGCTTTGGAGCAGTCTTGGCAGGAGCCTTCTTTGCAGTCTTCTTCTTGGCTGCTACTTTCTTCTTGGCAGGAGCTTTCTTTTCTGTCGCCGTTTTCTTCTTGGCTGCTACTTTCTTTTTCGCAGTTACCTTCTTCTTGGCGGCACGTTTCTTCTTGGCTGGCACGGTATTGAAGAGGGCTTGTTCGTAATTGGGAGGGGTGCTCATGGGCACAAAGAATTGGGTCGTCTGTTCTGTGTTAGAATTTGATCAGGCGCATGGAACGTCCTCCGGTCTTACGGACGTTTCGGGCAACAGTGATGCTGGCGCTTGAAGCGCTATGTGAGAGAAGAAAGTGTGTGGATGGTCGCCGACACAGCCACTTGATCAGTCATGGACACCAAAAGGAATCCGCGAGTCATTGTTAGTCAGTGCCAAACGACGCCAATCCTGAAGACGTTCAACGGGAGGGAAGGGATATTTTGGTAGCCTTGGCTTTCAGAAAACCGCTTAGGCAATGAACCTGACGGGAATGGAACCGCGTAGGTTACTTTTCGGGCTAAGAGTGTATCGGGGATAGATTCTTACGGGTCAAGCCCTTTTCTGGTAGAAATCGGGCTGTTTTGGGAGTGAAATCGATAGAATCTTAGGATTTCGCTTGCCCATGGGCTTAACCATCCAAGATGTTGCCATTAACTTATGGGAAAACAGTATAATAAGGTTATCAAGCGAAGCCGCCGACGCAAGTACATCCAGCGGAAACGAGAGCGGACGCTGGCTGTAGCCGGCAAGAAATCTTCTCCAGCAGCGAAGAAGAAAGCTGCTCCAAAGAAGAAAGCGGCGAAGAAAGCTGCGGCCAAGAAGGTCGCAGCTGCGACTGACGAGAAAGCTGCTGATACCCCAGAGAAAAGCTAGGGGATATCGTTGCGAGCTGGACTCGCAGCGTGGCAGCCACGAGGGTTCTTCTGACTGCCATGACCATTCCTGGAAACGATTCGCCGAGCTGGGTGCAGGTTGCACTTAGGTTTGGTTTCTTCACGCTCAGGCATCGTCCTTGGCGTAGAAGACTGATGTTCTACGTGTCTCTTGCAGCAATGTTTCAGTTAGGCATGGGCTTGGTGCTGATGGGATGGTTGTCTCAGTCTGTCATTCTCTTTCTCCTCTACTGGTGCTTTTGCGTCTGCCTTGTGTGCTTGATGCTTCTCCTGGCGGTTTATGATATGCTTGCCGTGCGCCAAGAGCAGACGAATGAACTGCAGCGTCTCCGAGAGCACGTATTCGGAGACGCTGAGGAACTGTCCTCAACCACATCAACTGATGCCGACGATCCGAGAGACTCTGGAGAGGCGTGAGCGCGATACCTTGGCGCCTTATGCGCAAAGGGTCGATCAATCAGTTGGTCGTGGGCATGCTGAGCGGCAGCATCACTACCGTACGGACTATCAGAGAGACCGTGCACGAGTCATTCATTCCCGAGCCTTTCGCCGACTAGAAAGGAAAACCCAAGTCTTTCTCAACGGCACAGGCGATCACTTTCGCACGCGCCTCACTCATACGATCGAAGTTTCTTCGATCACGCGGGCGATTGCCTGTGCTCTAGCATTAAATGAGGATCTTGCGGAAACAATCGCTCTTGCGCACGATCTCGGGCACGCGCCGTTTGGCCATTCCGGAGAGAAGAAGCTCAATGAACTCATGCGAGGGCAGGGTGGTTTCGAGCACAATGTCCAGAGCCTTCGTGTTGTGGATTTGATAGAGTCCAAGTATCCGGAGTTTCCTGGGCTCAATCTAAGCTACGAAGTGCTTGAAGGCTTGCGAAAGCATAATCGGGGCTATGAGCGCCCAGCCTTTGGAGACTGTCCTTCCGAAAGTTTCGCCCAACCGACCCTCGAAGGTCAGGTGGCTAATCTCGCCGATGAGATCACATACTATAGTCATGATCTTGATGACGGCCTTGAGTCGGGTCTCATCACGGTAGATCAGTTAGCCGATCTCGACATCTGGCGGACCTGTTGTGAGCAAGTGAACTCGCAGTTTCCGCATTTGGCTGGGGACCTTTATGTTAGGTATGTTATCCGTATCTTGATCGATATGCAGGTGGAGCGTCTGGTTGCCGAAACCAGACGCCGAATCACTGAGGCTTCGGTGCAGTCGCCCGATGACGTTCGGCGTCATCCTGACAGATTAGTTGCGTATGATCCTGGATTGAAACGGGCCAATCTCCAGCTCCGTGCCTTTCTCTACAAGAACCTCTACTACCATCCCGAGGTCAACGGCGCAAATATGGAAGCCACGGCAAAGATTGAAACAGTCTTTAAGCATTATGTCGATCACCCTGACGAACTCGGAAAGGAAACCGCCAAGCGCATCGATTCTGAAGGACTGGCTCGTACAGTTTGCGATTACATTGCTGGGATGACGGATCGCTTTCTTCAAGATGAGTATGTTAGGCTTAGCGGTGTCTAGATTATGGAAACCAAAGTTGCCTTCATCGAACGACCTGGTGGTCCCATCAGAGTCGAAGCAAGGCCTTTGCCGGAGCTTGAGCCCGGTTCTGTCCTGCTGCGCACGCGCTACAGCGAAGTGTGTGGAACGGACTGCCATCTGTTTCGCGGCAAACTTGCCGGCGTTCCTTATCCACTAACTCCTGGCCATGTGAGCGTTGGCGAGATCGAGGCCATGAACGGTCCCGTTTATGATGTCGTTGGGCGCCCTTTTTCCGAAGGTGAACTTGTCACCTTCCTCGATGTGCATGAAACGTGCGGCGCGTGCTGGCACTGCCTCGTGGCCAAAGCGGCTACTCGTTGCCCCTCGCGTCGTGTCTATGGAATCACGTACGGCACGGACGAAGGTTTGTTAGGGGGGTGGAGCCAACATCTCTATCTCAAGCCCGGTGTCAGGCTCATTCGGCTACCGGAAGGGCTCGACTCACGTGTCTTTATCGCCGGCGGCTGTGGCATGCCAACGGCATTTCATGCGGTGGAGCGTGCGACCATTCAGTTAGGTGATACGGTTGTGGTTCAAGGAAGCGGGCCCGTTGGCCTGAGCACGGTGGCTTTTGCTCGTATGGCTGGAGCGGGGGAGATCATCTTGTTGGGAGCGCCGGAGAAACGGCTCGCCATGGGAACGAGCTTTGGGGCGGATCAAGTTATCGATATTCGAGGTCTTTCTTCTGAAGATCGCATTGCGTCTATCCTCGATCGAACTCAGGGATGGGGTGCGGATGTGGTGATCGAAGCCAGTGGTAATCCTGCAGCGGTTGCTGAAGGCGTTCGCATGGTGCGAGATGCGGGCACGTATGTGATTGTCGGTCAATACACTGACAACGGTGACGTGACATTGAATCCCCATCTCGATATCAACAAGAAGCACCTCGATATCCGAGGCTGCTGGGGCTCAGAGTTCACCCATGTCTACAGAAGTATGGCCATGATGGCTCGGACAAAGGATCAGTTAGATTGGGCCTCCATGATTTCCCGAGATTACGGACTTGCTGAGGCTGCTCAGGCTCTAGCGGATGTCGAGAACTTGCAGGTAATCAAAGCGATTATTGACCCGTGGAAGTAGTCTTTAAGTCAACCGGCTTAACACGGACGAAGCGAGACTGAGGACGAGGAAGAAGCCACACATGTCTGTACAGGTTGTGAGAATGGGGCCGGAAGCAAGGGCAGGGTCGACCTTGAAGCGCTTGAGGAGCAGGGGAACGAGTCCGCCAATCAGGACAGAGACAATGGTATTCAATGCTAAGGCGCCGCCGATGACAAGGCTGAGGTAGAGATTGCCTTTCATCACGAAGACGATGGTACCTAATACGCAACCGAGAACGAACCCGTTGAAGAACCCGAGCATGCTTTCCTTGAGAAGTACACGGAGGTAGTCGGCTGGTTTGAGTAGACCAAGCGTGAGCTCGCGGATGCTTACGGCGACGGCTTGGTTTCCTGAACAGCCGCTCATGTCTGAAACCACGGGAAGAAAGATGGCCAAGGCGACGACGGCTTGAAGCGTGTCTTCATAAGCCGCGATGACGCTAGCCGCGATCAAGTTTAAAACGATGTTAGGTGCAAGCCAGGAGAGGCGGCGGATGCAGCGTTCGTGAAGCGGCATGCTGCGAAGTTCTTCGCCCGAAATGATCCCGCTAGATTTGAGGAAGGAGTCCGTTTGCCTTTCTGCGAGTGCTTCTTGCACGTTGTCTCGTGAGACGATCCCACGAAGAACGTCGTGTTCGTCAACGACGGGCAGCCCAAGAAAGGGCCTGGCTTCGAAGATGTCATCGAGATCCTCTAACGTATGATTCACGCTGACCCGGAAGGGCTCTGTGAGCATGACCTCGACGATGGGAAGGGCACCGCGACTGAGGATGAGATCGCGTAGCCTGAGGACGCCAACGAGATGCTCGTCTTCATCCACTACATAAACGTATTGAATATCGGGCTCATCCGAAGCCTCGGCTGTTTCCTGAAGAGACTTGACGACATCGCCGATGGTGGCGCTCCGCTGAAAAGCAAGGATATTCGAATCCATGAGGCCGCCTGCGGTGTCCTTTCCGTAGGCGACACGATCCTGGAGATGGGCCTGATCCTCTGAATCATCGATCTCCGCTAGGATGGCAGAGGCATCGTGGGCACCCATCTCTCGGAGTAAATCGCCTCCGACTTCCTTAGGGAGTTCCTGGACGATATCTGCTGCCGCGTCGGCAGGCATGTCCTCAAGCACGTCTACGGCCTGAGCCTCTGCTAAATGTTCAATAATGTAGGCAGCTTGCTCGGGTGACAGGAGAGCCATGAGATTCTCCCGTTCGGCTGCGTTTAGCCGGTCGATGGCACGGCGCTGATCATCAATCGTGATGTCTGAGAGAAGCGCCTGGGCCTGGTTCGCGTCTCCATTGGCGAGGGACACTATCAGGGCTTCTTTGGTGGTATTGGTAGAAGGCTCAGGCATTGCTATTTTACCCATACGCCAGCCATACAGTCGCGCCAGCGCTTTGCTGTATTTCGTGGAGGCGATTACAAATCGTTTTGTCGATTCTATTAGCTTCTGTGCCTCCGCGAGGCGTTCTTTAGATATGAAACACAAATGGAAAGTGGGTAGCTGGTTTGGAACGGGGGTCTATCTGCATTGGACATTCCTGGCCTTTCTAGCGTGGGTCTTCCTCTTCAGCGGTGGCATCGCTGGTGCTTTATTCATGCTGGCGATCTTCGCCTGCGTGGTCGCTCACGAGTATGGGCATGTTCTTATGGCCCGCCGCTATGGTATCGGGACGCGTGATATTACTCTCTATCCGATCGGCGGTGTCGCCGCATTGCACTCACTACCAAAGAAGCCAGGCGAAGAAATCGCGGTGGCTCTTGCAGGGCCAGCGGTGAACATCGCAATTGCTTCGATACTAGGCTCGGGGCTTCTTATCACAGGTCAGTGGAGCTTGAACATGGCAACGCCCGGCGGATTCTTCAGCACAGTCGTCTTCGCGAACCTCTTTCTGGCAGGTTTCAACCTTCTTCCTGCTTTCCCCATGGATGGTGGACGGGTATTGCGAGCCTGGCTGGCCCGTCGGTATGACTATGCCACGGCGACTGACAAAGCGGCGAAGGTTGGTCGTGTGTTTGCTGGAATCTTTGCCCTACTAGCGATCATCGGATCGGCGCCCATGTTTCTGGTATTAGCCGCGTTCGTCTATTTGGCCGCAGGGGCCGAGCGACGCCAGGCTTTTATGGAGCGTGATGGCTCGCCGCTTGGTTGGGTGTTTCGTTCACCAACAACGCCCTCCGATGCACCTCGACCACGTTGGCGCAACGGCGATATCATTGATGTCGAAGTCGTTCCCCCACCGCCGAATGGTCGTCGATAAATCTTTAAGCGATGGGGTCGGTGCAGACGTCTCGCCGACTGCACTTTGTGCAGTGATGACCTAGATAAAGGTCATCGACAAACTCCATGAGCGGCTCGATCGTTTCCGGATCATCAGTGAAGATGCCCGCTTCAAAGTTGCGGCGGTGCACGCTCTTTGAGCCCATGCCTGCGCCGGTGAGATTTGCTGAGGTGATGAAGGCTTTTTTCCCGTCGATGATCAAGCACTTCATGTGCACCCGCGGACAGAGCAGTCGTTCGAAGAGACCTGAGTCGACGAGAGCTGGATAGCGATCAAAGTCCTCACGAAAGCGTGGACCAGGCTCTTTGGCATGAAAGAGTCTAATATGCACGCCGTTCTCGACCAGTTGACTCAAGATGGCTAAGAAAGGGACAAATTTCTTTCGGCGTTCTACGTGAAGATCTTTGATGTCTGCCGTGACCAACCAGAGATAACGCTGCGCGGCGGGCACTTCTTGCTGAAGGATCTCCGTGTAGATGTCGCGATTGAGAACGAGCCGATGCATGTTGATGTGACCATTCGAGGAGGAGGCGTATCTAAGCAAGAGAACTCCATTGACTTTGCCTATGAACTCCCTTCGATCATCCGTCCTCGCCGCAGCTTGTCTCGGATTCTTCTGTCAATGTGCCTCCACCCAGACGGCGGCTACGGCGGCTCCTGCCGCACCTGTAGGTCCCGTGGTGACAGGGGATAATGCCGTGAAAGCCCTCGATGTGACCTACAAAGTGTTTAGTATTGCCAACATGGCGCGGGTTTTAGGGGGGAGCTAAGGGCCCGGGGTGGTTGACCCGATCTCACGTTGAAGGTACGGTGATAACCCCCTTTTGTGTCGGGTGACTATTTTTAGTGCCTCCGCTCGCTCGTTGGTTTCATGGTTTCTAATTGCCTACGCGTCTTCGTGTGCCCTTGCACCAGTCAAATTGCAGCGACTCGGGATTGGCGAATTGGGAGGGGCCTCTTCCGATCGCAGTAACCAGTTAGGAACTCTGCTAGCATCCTCTGTTCGTGGCGCTGAGACGAAGTCAGAGCTGGCTCGTTTCATCGAGGTCTGGAAAGCAGAAAGAGGGGCCGCCGACAAGGGTGAGGTGTTGGGTCCTGATGGGCGACGGTATCAAGTGAGCTTCGGAGGAGGCGCTCATGGTGGATACCCGCTGAGCTACTTTGACGAGATCAGCTCGGCGGCGGATTACCGCGTGAAGAAGATCGATCACCTTAGACTAGATGGTGTTGGGGTTCCGTTGGTCGCTTTACGAGAGAATCGCGGAGAATCTCCAATCGAGAAATTCTATCCTCCTGAGGTGATCACACGGCCGCTCACTGCGGTGATGGCTAAGAAGACAAACCGTGGGGGGACGACGGCTGTGGATATCGAGTTACTCTGCCCACTCCAGAACGACACGACGATCCTAGCAGGAGAACGACAGCAATTGGCGGCAGATTTCACCGTTCCGTGGGCGGCACTTCTCTCCCGTACGGCAGAATTGAATCGGGCTCAGTATTTCGATATTCTGACGGCGACTCCAAGTCGAGAGCCGCGGCTCTATCTGATGGAGCCCTACGATCCTAACAAGGAGCCAGTCATCATGGTGCATGGCCTGCTGGACACGTCACTCGCCTTTGCCAAGCTGAGCACCGAACTCTGGGCGGATGACGCGATCCGGCGTCGGTATCAGATCTGGCATTACCTCTACAACACCTCCGCCCCTGCGCTCTACTCCGGAAGACTGTTACAGAGCCAACTCCGAGAGCTTCGTGGCTTGCTCGATCCAACGGGTCAGGATCGGGCGATGCAGTCGACGACGTTTCTTGCCCATAGCATGGGTGGAATCGTGACTCGCCGACTGATAACAGAACCTGAATCGGCTTTCTGGGATGCCGCATTCAAGAAGCCGATTGACGAGCTCGTGCTCTCAGATGCAGACCGAACGACGTTGAAGCAGGCGTTCTCCTGGGAGCCTGAGCAACATGTTCATCGCGTGATCTATTTGGCCGTGCCACACCGGGGGAGTGACTACGCAGATAACTGGATAGGCAAGCTGGGGCGATGGCTTGTGAAACCACCCAACGCCTTTGCTGCTTTTTACAATAGAGTCTCTTCAGCGAACCTCGGAGTGTTTACAGACGAATATGCGCAGTTAGGCAGTGGCCGGCATGATAGCGTGCATGCGCTCTCGCCGAAACAACCGACGTTGAAGATTTTGGCAAATTTACCAAACAGCCATCCTGTTCGCGTGCATAGCATCATCGGGAATCCCAAGCCTGAGGTCCCGCTTGTCGAGTCTTCGGATAGTGTATGTGCCATACTCCAGCAGTCATCTTGAGCATGCCGATTCCGAGAAAGTGGTGCCGTCGACACACGGACTCATAGATCATCCTCACACGGTTACAGAGGTGAAACGAATTCTAAGGCTGCCTTGAATCAGGTATCTGATTTTTTAGCGTTTCTGGGCTTGCATCAGGTCCCGGTATTTCTTGGTGATAGTACTTATCCCTCAATAAAAAGACTTCTGCCTCTCGATGGTGGCGGAATAAGGGGAATCTTCTCGATCAGGGTGTTTAAGCGGGTCGAAGAGTTTCTGCGGGAGCGTTATCGGTGTGAGAACGCAGGATTTGTTCTAAAGGATTACTTCGATTTTGTTGGAGGGACGAATACCAGTGCGATCATTGCTGCTTTGCTGTCGAAAGGGCAATCGGTGCGATCGATTCGCGAGGCCTACGAGCATCTTGGACTGATCATCTTTCGTCGAAAACCCTTCTGGTGATCGTGGAGAAGCTTCAACGGTTCAGAGGACTTCGCTCAGGTATAGAAAGAGTCGTTTCCGGAGCCAGACGTTTCTCCGATGGCGTTGGGATCAGACCACTTGGAAATCCTGTTAATGCTTTTCATGCGAAACGGATCCACCTGGCCGATCACCAATTATCCAGAAGCCATCTACAATCGCCGCGGACAAGATGGATTCCCGGCTAATCTCGATCAGCCGCTGTGGCAACTGCTTCGCGCAAGTGCGGCGGCTCCAGCTTACTTCCCGGCGGAACTTGTAGAGTTCTATACGATTGATGGTGAGTTGAAATGGTTCGAGTTTGTGGATGGTGGCGTTAATCCATGCATTACCCCTGCATTGGCGATGTATTCGGCGACCACTCTTCCCGCCTATACGATGAACTTTCCTGAGGGAGTAGAGCATCTCCAACTTTGCTCCATCGGGACTGGCAAACTCTCTTCGAAGCGAAAGCCGGGTGAACTGGCACGGAATAATCTCATAAGAGGCACGCTCCACACCCTGACCGGGTTGATGGAATCCGTGGAGAGTGAGCAAGCCAAACTCTGTCGTGCTCTTGGGCACTGTGTCCACGGCGGGCCCATCGATAGCAAAATCGGCAGCCTCCTAGAATCCGGTTACGGGAACTTCCTCTACTGTCGCTACACGCAACGTTTCACGGAGAAAGACAATACCGAGTGCCGCAGCAAGTATGGATCGAAGCAGTCGTTTAGCCTTGATGACCTTAACAGTTTCTCAGTCCTTTTAAAAATTGGCAGGCATTACGCTTCCGAGCACGTTATTTTTCAATACTTTCCGGAGTAGAAAGGTCGGTGAACTCTACCCCGGTTTTGTTGCCGACTTCTAACGACGCTAGGATCACGCGCTCGCGTCCGCTAAGGCTTTCTGCATGAGAAGAGCGGCGAGTTGTTGCGTGGCGTCGTCGAGTTTGGCGTTGGCTTGTTTGAGCTCAGTGGCATCTCTATTGGCGAGTGCTTGTTTCACCGCTTCGGTCGCATCCTGGATCTCCTGGCGATCAGTGTTGTCTAACTGATCACCAATAAGCGCAAGCGCTTGATCCACGGCAGGAAGGAGTTCTTCACTCTTGAGCTTGGCTTCGGTGAAGACGCGTTCGCTCATGTCGTCAAAGGCGTGATCGACCGATTCGGAGATCATGGCTTCCACGCGTTTGTCGTCAACGTCGATGGCGGCGTTCTTGACCTCCAGCACTGTGTCTGTGTTTGTCTTTGTGTCTCGGGTAAGGACTTCGAGAATACCGTTCTCGTCGATCTGAAATTGCACCCCGATCCGAGCGCTGCCCTTGGGGCCGGGGGTGAACGGAACCTCTACCTGTCCGAGTTCCCAATTGTCGCGGGCCATCTCGCGCTCTCCCTGGAGTACGCGAACAAGCATAGATGTCTGATCGGGCACGGCGTTGGTGAACATCTCGCCAGCCTTTGCCGGAATGGTCGTATTGCGCGGGATGATCACGTTCATGAGGCCGCCGAAGCTCTCAATGCCTAACGAAAGGGGCGTCACATCGAGCAGAACTATGTTTCGAAGAGTGCCCGACAGGATGCCCCCTTGAATGACGGCGCCCATGGCTACGGTTTCGTCTGGGTGTTGAGATGTGTTGGCTTCCTGTTGAAAGAGATCGGTCACAAACTGACGCACGAGAGGCATGCGAGTGCTACCTCCTACCAGGAGAACTTCGTCCAACTGATCAAGTTTGAGTTTGGCGTCATGCAAGGCTCGGAGACAGAGCGCTTTGGTCCGTTCGACGATGGGCCTTGCCAGTTGATCCAGAGTTTCGCGAGTGAGAGTGTATTCGAAGTGCTTATCGTCTTCAATGAAGGGCATCCGAATCAACTGGGAAGAGGCTTCTGAGAGGGCGATCTTTGCAGCTTCAGCTTCTGCCCGGAACTTGATTTGAAGGGTGGCATCCTGTTCAGCTAACGTGAACTGGTTAGACTGGTAAGCCTGCCAAAGATGCTCGGAGATGGCGTGGTCAATGTCATCTCCTCCCAGGTAGGTGTCCCCATTTGTTGAGAGGACATGAAAGACACCGTCATGAATCTCGAGAATCGAGATGTCGAATGTCCCGCCTCCGAGATCGTAAACAGCGATTTTTGCATGATCCTTGGACCTGTGGAGGCCGAAAGCAAGCGCCGCCGCTGTGGGTTCGTTTACAATGCGCTCAACTGTGAGGCCGGCGAGACCGCCTGCGCGCTTGGTCGCTTGGCGTTGCGCATCGTTGAAGTAAGCGGGAACCGTGATGACTGCCCGGGGCCGCTTCCGCCGAGGCTTTCAGCTCTTTTAGGATGAGTGCGGAGATTTCTTCGGGGCTGAGCGAGCCCTTGTTGCCAAGAGCCACTCTGACATACCCCTCGTTGTCTGCGGTGAGGGGATAGGGATGGCGATCTCGCTCGACTTCGGAGAGACGTTTGCCCATGAGGCGTTTAACCGAGGTGACGACGCGATCAGCTGATAGCGCTCGCTGCCGTAGGGCAGCCTCGCCGACAACGGGATCGCCAGAATCTGGAAAGTGGATCGCGGACGGGATCGAGCGATGACCCTCTGCGTTGGCAAGGAGGATGGGAAAACCTGAGTCCACCGCTCCGATAAGCGAGTTGGTGGTTCCGAGATCGATTCCGAGAATGGCCATGCCAGTGACCTACACCAAGATTGCGTGTGAATGAACACGAATTCTTGCGGAAGCGGTGTGGCATCGTTGGTTGGCAGATCTTGACTATTGGCCGCAATGCGCTCGGTTGGGGGCAAGGCTTCTCCGCAGATTTCTTGTCTTCACGATTTCGATAGTGGATGGGTCTAGCCGCCTTAGGCAACATGGACACCATCTGTTTCATTTCTGAGGCGTAGTCGGAATTGTTGATCTGATTCGTCCACTCGCGCGGGTGGATATAGCATTGATAGAATTCTTCGCCGCCACGGCCATAGCGAATGTAGCGCTGGTTCTCGGTTCGTATACTGAAGTGCACGTCGATCTTCCACATGTCGAGGAATCCGGTTATTACGGGACGTGGCCACGGTCCGGCGGTATTCTTGAAAAGTGGCACGAGCGATTGGCAATCGTGTCCAAGGGGGCGGGTGGATATCTAGCAAAGAGACCACGCGATGGCATTTCTGCTTCGGCTTGGGTACGCCGGGCGCTTTGATCATCAGCAGCGAATGCAACCGATAGATTAGGTGGCAGATTGTTGTGCGGCTTTGTTAGATAAGGCCGGCTGGTGTATCACCCAGCACAAACTCGACGCGATCCGCAAACCCTATATCATGGGTCACTACCGTTGCCCATACATCAGCCGAATGGTTTCGGTTGGGAATATCCAGCTCAAACAAGGTGTCCTACATGCTAACGCCGTTCTCTACAAACCATTTGCGTCCAAACTCGCCAAGGGAAACCTAGAGACGATGAAAGCTTTTGTCTCATTCGCCCTACCCGAATGATTTGTGTTTATGATAAATAAAATATGGTGTTAGTGTTTTCGTGAGCCTTTCAGCATACCAACGGATGAATTCGTAGGGGGCTTTTCTGGGCTGTCTTGATGGCCGCCAGGTGGGGGCGGGCGCGAGTGTCGATCTGTTCCAATCCCCGAATGGCGTAAATGCCTACGATGAAATCTGGGTCGTCAATAGACCTTGCGAGCAGCGGCGCCCCAACATCTACGACCCCCAATCGACAAAGTTGTAGTCCTGCTTGCCGCTCCGGCCGCGGCTAGAATTGGTTACATGGTAACCGGCCTCGCCAAACAGCGTGGGAATGGATTTCACCGGAAGCTCGTAACTCTCGTAGTGGGCCTTGTTACCGCTGCCCTTCCCAGAATCTCGTTGAGAGCGGTGATTGTGGGCACCGAGCGTGGTCTGAACCATGCCGGTGGCCATGGCGGAACGGCCCGGGGAGCAGACGGGGCAGGTCACCACGGCATTCTCATAGCGCACACCCTCTCTGGCCAATCGATCGAGGTTGGGCGTCTCGATGGTGGTCTCACCGTAGCAACCAAGGTGCGGCGAGGCGTCTTCAACAACAATCCAAAGGATATTGGGGCGATGGCCATCGGCAGCGTTCTGAGCGGGCGCAGAATTCAACGGCATTGTTAGGGATATCAGGATGATCGGCGGGAAGGGTTTAATCATCTGCCCTTCATAGTCCGACGTTTCAATCGACACACGAGAGAAATGATCTGTTTGGCGCCGCATTCGATTGCCTTGAATCGCTCTATTGCCGTTTAATGAAGCCATGTGCCATTGCAAACCAATCTGTATCGCCCTGGCTCTGGGTTTCACCTTGGTAGGATCTGCGGCAGCTCGCAGTCCCAATGTTGTTATCTTCCTAACAGACGACCAAGGTTGGGGCGATTTGAGTTTCAATGGGAACACCAATCTTTCGACTCCCAACGTGGATTCCCTAGCTCGAGACGGCGCGTGGTTTGAGAACTTCTACGTTTGCGCTGTTTGCGCACCGACCCGTGCAGAGTTTCTGACTGGCCGTTATCATCCTCGAACCGGGGTCAGCGGCGTTAGTCGGGGCAGTGGCCGCTTGAACGCGGATGAAACGACGATGGCTGATGTCTTCAAGTCAGCAGGCTACGCCACTGGCGCCTTCGGCAAATGGCACAACGGGACACAGTCCCCCTATCATCCCAACGACCGAGGTTTCGATGAATTCTACGGCTTCACTTCAGGCCATTGGGGCCACTATTTCAGTCCACCGCTCGATCACAACGGTAAGAAAGTCCGCGGCCAGGGCTACGTGGTTGATGATTTCACGGACCACGCACTAAGATTTATCGAAGAGAATCACAACCAGCCATTCTTCTGTTATCTCCCTTACAACACACCGCATTCGCCAATGATGATCGGGGATGAGTTCTACGACAAGTTTAAGGAGCTTGATCCTGTCATGAAACATCGCGCCCCCGAGAAGGAGGACGTGATGATGACACGGGCTGCTTTAGCCATGTGTGAGAATATCGATTGGAACGTGGGGCGCGTTCTCGAGAAACTCGATGAACTCGAATTGCGCGACGACACCATCGTGCTCTACTTTTCTGACAACGGCCCCAACTCCTGGCGTTGGAATGGTGGCATGAAGGGGCGCAAGGGCTCGGTCGATGAAGGTGGACTGCGTTCGCCGCTGCACATCCGCTGGCCTGCAAGAGTTAAATCTAACACTAAAGTTACTGGCGTCACTGCGGCTATTGATATACTGCCAACGTTGATAGATATGGCTGGGATCGCGCTGAAGCCAGCCCAGCTACTGGATGGCCGTAGCTTTGGCTCACTCCTTGGCGATGAATCCGCCAAGTTGCCTTCGCGAAACCTATTTAGCCAGTGGCGCGAGCGTGGAACCGTACGTAGTGAGCGCTTCCGGTTGGATGCTGACGGAAAGCTCTATGACATCAGTAATGATCGCGGGCAGAAAAATGATGTCTCTGTCAAGCACTCCGCAGAAACCGCCCACTTACGCAAAGCCCTAGACGAGCACACGAAGGCAATGAACGCCGTGGCTGCGCCTTATGCCGATCGTCCCTTCACTGTCGGCTATGCCGAGTCGACCACGCTACCTGCCCGCGATGGCGTGGCACACGGCAGCATCCAACGCAGCTCCAAAGCGCCGAACAACTCCTTCTTTCAGAACTGGATTAGCACGGATGACTCGATCACCTGGGACATCGAGGTCGGCCAAGAAGGATCGTACGATGCAACAGTCTATTATGCCTGTGCCGAGGGCGATGTCGGTGCGCACATGCAATTGTCCACTGAGGGCGGTGACGGTAGTTTGACCGAGAAGGTCGTCACCAAAGCTTTTGATCCGCCGCTCTACGATAAGTCCAAGGAGCGCGTGGAAAAATCGCATTACTTTGTGAAGGACTTTACGCCTCTGCGAATGGATGGCCCTATCAAGCTCCCGAAAGGTCGCTCCTTACTCCGTTTGCGTGCGCTCAAGATCACTGGTCAGAGAGCCATTGATGTGCATTCCATCATCGTCACTCTCAGGCCTTAATTTCCTTTGTTGCAATGCCGATTGGCCGAGTGAGCTGGTATTCCAGCGCACTCGAGTAGGGTCGTGAGGAGATCGCCTTGATTGTCTTTGGTATTGGGTAAAAAGCGACTAGGTTCCGTTTTATAACACTATCTACTGGAATATTGCGAGGCCTGACGTAAGATCGGTTTCCAACATGACACAGATCAACGAACACGCGAAGGCGGGCCCTCAAGCCAAGGCCCTAAAAAAA
>Ga0222717_10001858_pt1 | contig 16857 bp, 18 predicted proteins | sample C33_18DmetaG_FD_165053 | JGI IMG/M metagenome (GOLD analysis project Ga0222717, IMG submission 165053) | Estuarine water microbial communities from San Francisco Bay, California, United States - C33_18D | ecosystem: Environmental > Aquatic > Marine > Unclassified | place: USA: California...
ACTCAGATCAGTTTGTAGAATGGGATAGTAATGAGTTTCTATATAAAATGAATGAGACAGAAGCAGATGGTGGTATAGTAACATTTAAAGCAACTCATCCTAAGTGGTCTTTTGCTAAAGTTAATAGCGAAGGGTTAGTAACAGAAGTAGCAGAAAAGAATCCTATCTCAGATACTGCTACTGTTGGGTTCTACTATTGGAAAAAAGGATCTGATTTTGTTAAATACGCTGAAGAAATGATCAGTAATAATATTAGAGTCAATAATGAATTTTATGTTTGCCCTGTATTCAATCAAGCTATTAACGATAGTAAAGCTATAAGAATATTTAACGTAGATAACATGTGGGGGTTAGGAACACCTGAAGATTTAAAGTACTATATAGAAAATATAAAATGATTTGGTTCACAAGTATACAAAAAACCGGCGGGACTGCATTGAGAGATGCTATAAGTTTAAAGAATGATTTTAAAATACGTTTTTTTGATCATGGGTACGTATACGATCCTTGGGAATCTAAAGAAAAAGAAAATAAATACTGGAATAAATATAACTTTAAATCATCAGCTAATATATCAAAAGATTATAACCCTCTTAATACTATAATCTCAGTAATTAGAAATCCTTTTGATATCTTTGTGAGTTATTTTTTACACGCTAAAAAAGATGGATGGGGAATGGTTAATAAGATTCATAACTTACATACTTTTGATCAGTTTACAGAATACTATTTAGCTCCAGATAAAGAATGGCATTTACCTCCTATGAAAAATAGTATGTTTAGTTTTATTTACAATAAGCAAGGAGAGCTTATTTCTGACCTATGTTATAAGTTAGAAAATGTAGATAAGATTGAAACATTATTAGCTGGTTTAAGAATACCTCCTATGGGTTTTTCAAATAAAACTATACTAAAAGATGATTATAGAAGATACTATAAAACTAAACAAATAGATGCTCTAAATAAAGTCTGGAAAAGAGACTTAGAGCACTTTAAATATACTTTTGAATAATGAAAATAGCAGTACTTATTAACGGAAGCGGAAAACATTTAGATATTACACAACATTTATTCAATCATTGGAATAAACTCTACGAAGATATAAGTTTTGACTTTTACTTAGCTACTTGGCAAGATGAAATAGACTATACAGAATATAAATGGATAAAATCTTACGTAAGACTAAAAGAAGAGTCATGTCCATATGACTTGAGCACACATCCTGAAGGTCAACATCAACCTCACTACTCATACTCTCTATATAAAGCAGATCAATTGAGAAAAGAATCAGGTATAGAGTACGATGGAGTATTTCAAACTAGATCAGATATCTATATATTTAGAGAACTACTAGACTTGCTTACTTCTTTATATACTGTTAAACAAGGCGTAAATCAAGATGTGAGTAATAGCCAAGTATCTCCTAGAATAATGTTTACTGGAAGCGGTAATGAACTCCTTAACGGCAGGTTCTGGACTGAAGATTATTTTTTCTTTGGACATCCTAAAGCATTTGATAAATTTTCTAATATGTTCATTGATGTATGGATTAAAAACGAATTACCAGATAGATTAAAATTAATGCATGTAATGCAAGCAGAGTACTTACATAAATTAGGAATTTATAACAGTAGCATAGCTAATTACCCTGGTCATGCAGTACAGAGCGTACTTATAAGGGAAAAGCATCGTTTTGGTCATCATAGTACTCATACTGATGCAGGATGGGAAAAACAACACCCTTCTCCTAAACAACTTAAAACTCTAATAGCTCAGAATGGACCAGAGCACTTATTAACTAGAGATATAGCACCTAAAGCTATTATATACTTTGAAAGCACAGATAAATAATGATACTTATATCTCATAGAGGAAATATAGACGGACCGAACGTTGATAACGAAAATAAACCTTCGTACATAGCAAATGCTATAGAAAAAGGTTACGATTGTGAAGTAGATTTCTGGTATACCGATAATAAATTTACTTTAGGTCACGATAATCCTCAGTATGAAATACCAATAGAGTTTATACAAACATATTACAATAGACTCTGGATTCACTGCAAAAATTACGATGCTTTATCTAAATTAATCGAAATAGACAGAGGAGGTGTGTATTTAAATTACTTTTGGCATGAATCTGACGATGTTATTATAACTTCAAAAGGATACATGTGGGCTAATCCAGGTGTTTACATAGAAGGTAGTGTAGCAGTACTTCCTGAGTTAAAAAACGACAACTTAACAGATAGATTAGGAGTTTGCAGCGACTATATTATTAATTATGAGCACTAGATTTGTAAAGAAAGGAAATAAAGTTATACTCGGCATGGCTAAAAACGGTAGCCAAGCTCTTAAACAACTTTCCTTAAATAATAAAGACTGGGTAAGAGTAGAAGGCGATATACCTGAAGAAATTTTAATCGACTACAAGACAACTATCTATATTCCTATCAGAGATGAGTTCGATAGGGCATATAGCGGACTGATACAACTACTTAATGACATTATAGTAGACAAAAAAATAAAAGACATTCAACATTACCTTTGGGACAATATAGTTTTAGATAATAGTTACTTTCCTAAAATATCATATAAACAGATAAGCACTATACATTATTTTTGGAATTATATATTTCTCAACAAAAAATGGAAAGGAGCTAAATTTAAATTCTTTCATTTAGACTATTTGTCTAATAGATTTTGTGATTACATTAAAGAAGACCCTAAAAATATTCCCTTATACAACACTGCAATAAAAACTACAGTGAAAGTTGAAATAATGAAGTATCTTCCCAAAAAAGAGTTACTTTTTAAAAATTACTTTCATCCACATTGGAAAAAACCTTACCAATTTATGGAAAAACCAATTTGGGAAAGATTAAAAACCACAGAATACTGGTTGGACTTAGAAGATAAAGACCTAATATGAAAAAAGCTATCTTTATATCAGGCCATTTAAACGGCTTATCTGATAATATCATACCATTATTAGATTCTAATACAGATATATTTGTACACACTTGGGAGGAACAAGGGCATAATAGATGGATAACAAAATTAAATAGATACAGTAAGGCTTGTAACAGCATTAACATTGTTACTGAAAAGCCAAAGATTGACCGTAAAAGAATCTCTTACCTTTATTCTACATACTCCTCTTTTAGTCTATGTAAGCAGTTGAACACTTATGATATATGTATAAAGTTTAAACCTAACTTAGATACAGACAATATTAAATACATTACTAATACACAAACAAGTTTTTCTAAAGCTAAATTACAGTCCAGACCATTACTTGAGGGGTTCACAAAAGAAGACTGTGTATACGGTACGGTACATTACAAAAGTATAGACGAAAGATTCTTTACAATATACCCTAAAGGTATAAATAAAGTATTTAATAAAGATAAAAAAACATTCTACGAAGAAATAACAAAAACAGATGAATTACTTAGTTCATTACTAGGAACAGACTATGAAGGTAGTTTACTGTGGACTAAATTATTTGAACAAAATCAAGTACCTATTATTCAAGATATTAATCTAACTTTACCAAACAATAAACAATGGCAGTAAAAAGAGCAAAAAAATTACAAAAACAAGATTTCAATAACGTAAAAATAATACAAACTAGAATAGGTAGAGCTGACGAAGAGTATACAAAGATAGGTAACCTAAAAATAGAGTTAACTAAAAAAATACTTCAATCTATATCCGGTATTAATTCTACCGAAAATTTAAAAGATATAGGTAAATATGAACTATATATTAATAAGACCAGTAAAGCTCTTGAAACTTTTATATCTGAAACAGATAAGCAAAACGTTGAATTAGCTAAAGACTTACAGAAGAAATACGGTTCCGGAACTATAAACCCAGAGAAAGGTACTTTTATTCCAGATTCACTTTAGACTTTTAGTATCTATTTATATAAGAAGACAAATACTCTGTTTACAAGAGTTTTTCGAAATAGTCAATATATTTATTAATATACAATAATTAAACTAAAGCAAACATGGCAGAAACTATAATCTCCCCAGGTGTATTTCAAAGAGAAAACGATATCTCTTTTATCTCCCCAGCACCCGCAGAAGTCGGAGCTTGTGTAATAGGACCTACAGTAAAAGGACCAGTCGAAGTTCCAACTACAGTTACTTCTTATAATCAATATGTAAGAGTATTTGGAGAAACTTTTGAATCAGCTTCAACTAAACAAGAATTTTTAACTTCTCTAGCAGCAAAAAATTACTTCTCTCAAGGAGGTGATTCTTTACTAGTAGCAAGAGTCGTATCAGCATCTGGTACATGGGGTGCTGCATCAAGTACTCATATATCAGCATCATCGAACGGAGGAACTCCTTCTTTTACATTAGCGACACAAGGACAAGGAGTCTTATATAACAACTGTACTGGCTCAGGCCTTTACGTTGGAGCTACAGAAGAAAATTCAGACGGCTCATTAAAATCTGGTTCAGTTGATAACTTAAGATGGGAAGTGTCAAATGTAAGTAATACTTTAGGTACTTTTACTCTATCAGTAAGAAGAGGAGATGATAGTAGCAAAAATAAAGTTGTCTTAGAAACGTTTAATAACTTAAGCTTAGATCCTAATGCTGATAACTATATCGAAAAAGCAATTGGTAACCAAGTAAAAGCAATAGCTGGAACAAGTGATAATATTACTACTACAGGAGAATATATTAACAAGTCTAATTACATTAGAGTAAGTGCAGTAAATTCACCTACTATAAACTATATAGGAAACGACGGAAATATTAGAGTAGGGTCTTTATCAGGTTCTCTACCAACAACTGATTCTGGATCATTCCACAGTGCTACTGGTAGAATAGTTCCTTTAGCAACTGCTAATAAATATTTTGGAGATATAGATACAAACACTCAAGGATTAATTGCAGCAGATTATGCATCTATAATTACTTTACTTAACAATGCTGATGACTTTAAGTTTAATGTAATTTCAGCACCAGGACTTATAGATTCAGTTTCTGGTCATACAGCTACAATAGGAAATATTATTTCTCTAGCAGAAAGTAGAGGAGATTGTATTTTTGTATTAGACATAAGAAAATATAACGAAGGAACAGTTGCCAGTGCAGCGGCACAAACTGCTACACTAAATAGTTCATATGCAGCTACATACTGGCCTTGGTTACAAACTAGATCAGCTACAGGTAAGAATGTATGGGCACCGCCTTCATTGTTTATACCTGGAGTATATGCATTTACAGATGGAGCAGATGCACCATGGTTTGCACCAGCAGGACTTGTAAGAGGAGGATTAGTAGGAGTTATTCAAGCTGAAAGAAGATTATCTAGAACAGATAGAGATTCTTTATATAATGCTAAGGTTAACCCAATAGCTTCTTTTCCAGGAACAGGTATAGCAGTATTTGGTCAAAAGACTTTACAAACTAAAGCTTCTGCTTTAGATAGAGTAAATGTAAGAAGATTATTAATCGAACTTAAAGAGTTCTTAGGTAATCAAGCACAAAACTTAGTATTTGAACAAAATACAGTAAACACAAGAAATAAATTTTTAGCAGGAGTTAATCCTTATTTAGATTCTGTAGTTGAAAGACAAGGTCTTTATTCTTATAGAGTAGTAATGGATGACACAAACAATACAGCAGACGTAATAGATAGAAACCAGTTAATAGGTCAGATATTTATTCAACCAGCTAAGACAGCTGAATTTATTGTACTAGACTTCACAGTTGAACCAACAGGTGCAACATTTGGAGCATAAATTTTAAAGTAGATATTTATAATAAATAATTAAAAGTATAAAATGGCAGTATTAGACCCAAATGAAATAATGTTTAAAGCTTTCGAACCGAAAGTACAAAACAGATTCGTCCTATTCATAGATGGTATTCCATCCTTCATGGTTAAGAACGTAGCAGCTCCAAGCTTTACAGATGAAGTCATAAAACTTGACCACATTAACACGTACAGAAAAATACGTGGAAAAAGAGAATGGCAAGATATGGATTTGACATTATACGATCCAATTACACCATCAGGAGCTCAAGCAGTAATGGACTGGGCTAGATTATCATACGAATCAGTAACAGGAAGAGCTGGATATTCAGATTTCTATAAAAAAGACTTAAAACTTAACATATTAGGTCCTGTTGGAGATATAGTAGGAGAGTGGGAAATCAAAGGAGCATTTATTCAAACTGCTAATTTTGGTACTTTCGACTGGTCAAACAGTGAACAAGTAGACCTTACTATGACAGTATCTATGGATTACTGTGTATTGAACTACTAAGACTACACTAAAATATATATAAGAACCCGGACTTTTCCGGGTTTTTGTTTGTTCCAAAATATTTTATTCGTATATTTATTAGTATAAACAAGTTATAAACAATAAGATTTATGAATCCTAACTTTAAAATCCCTACAGAAACTGTAGAACTACCTTCAAAAGGCCTTCTATACCCAAAAGACTCACCATTAGCAAGCGGTACTATCGAAATGAAGTACATGACAGCTAAAGAAGAAGATATACTGTCTAATACAAACTATATGAGAAAAGGTATAGTATTAGATAAACTAATGCAATCCTTAATAGTTACAGATAATTTTGACTATAACAATTTACTTATAGGAGATAAGAATGCTATTATGATAGCTGCAAGAGTACTTTCTTACGGAAAAGACTATACAGTTAATTACTTAGGAGAAGATATAGTTGTTGATTTAAGTAAATTCGATAACAAAGAAATAGACCCTATAATTGAAGAAGGTAAAAATGAATTTGAATTTAAATTACCTAAAACAGATAATTTAGTTAAATTTAAATTACTAACTCACAAAGATCAAAAAAATATAGATAGTGAGTTAGCAGGACTAAAAAAACTTAATAAAGATGATTCGTCGGGTAGCACTACTAGATTAAAATACTTAATCACAGGTGTTAACGGTACAACTGAACAAAAAGATATCAGAGAGTTCGTAGATAAATATTTACTTGCTTCTGATGCTAGAGCTTTAAGAAGTTTCTATGCAAAAATCCAACCTGATGTAAATATGAAATTTACTTACACAGATGAGGAAGGTGGAGAGGAGGAAGTTGATTTGCCCATTGGGCTCGACTTTTTTTGGCCTGACACCCGAACATAGAAAAAACCTATTTTCTCAAATTCACGAAATAGTATTTAACGGCAAAGGAGGTTACTCTTGGACTGAGGTTTATAATATGCCTATATGGTTAAGAAGATTTACTTTTGAAAAAATGAAAGAGTACTATGAAGAAGAAGCAAAAGCACATACTCCAAAAGTAACACCAAAGAACCAAACTCTAGGCCCAGATATTAAACCAAACTATAGCTCTGCTAGGAGTAAAAAGTAATACTTTCCTATTTATAACATATAGATATGGCAGAGAAAAAAAATCCCCAGGAAGACGTAAGACTACTAAGAGAAGAAAAAGGACTGTTAAATGATATCCTAAATTTTCTTAAAAAGCAACAATCAGCACGTAATGATTTACAAAAAAGTCAAACTGAAGCTAACCGTATACAAAAAGAATTTAATTCCCTTATAGAACAAGCAAACAGAGCTACTAGCGATAGAGTAGATGACCTTGATGCCACTGCTAAGATTCAAAAGCAAATAACTCGAGAAAAAATACTTCAAGGAGACATTGATCTTACAATAAAAAACTTAAAAGCAGATGGATCAGCAGAAGCAAAAGAAGAATTAAAAACATATGTAAATTTAAAGACTACAACAGAAGGGATAACTGCAAATTTACAAAGACAACTCGATTCCGCAAAGGAACTTGATAAGTATGGCGGCTTCTATAAAGGGTTTTCAAAATTTGTAAATAAAATACCAGGTTTAAGTGCTTTAAAAGGACCTTTAGAAGAAGCAGCTAAAGCATCTCGAGCATCAGCTGCAAGTCAAATTGCAGTAGGAGAAGGTGTTAGTAGAACAAAAACCGGTTTAGCCGGTGCGAAAAAACTAATGAGCCCTACTGGTGGATTTGTAGGATTAGCTCTAATATTAGTTGATCTTTTCTTTAAAGTAGATAAAAGGGTTACAAATTTAGCTAAAAACTTAGGAATATCTAAGGCTAATGCAAGAGAATTAGATAAGTTTCTCACAAACTCTGCATTAGCGTCAGGTAACATGTCTGCAACCTCTGAATCATTAGCTGCAGCTTTATCTGATTTAACAAGCACATTTGGAGCTAGCATACCAGTTTCTGAAGAATTAATTCAAAATCAAGCCTTTCTTACTAAATCATTAAAACTATCAGGAGAAGAAGCTAGTAATTTATCATTCCTTTTTTCCGCTTTCGGTGGTTCTGCTACAGCAGCTACCGATAATGTAATAAAATTAAATAAATCTCTCAAAAAGCAAAATGGGTTTTATATTTCTTCAAAAAAATTATTAAAAGAAATATCTAATACAAGCGCTGAAATACAAGGTTATTTTGGCTTTTCAGAGAAAGCTCTAGCTAAAGCTGTATACCAAACAAGAAAATTTGGTATTAGTTTATCTACTGCCAACGGCATAGCTTCTAGTTTGTTAGATTTTGAAAGTAGTCTTAGCAATGAATTACAATTAGAACTACTAACTAATAAATCTTTGAATTTTGAAAGAGCTAGAGCATTAGCTTTTACCGGAGACATAGCTGGTGCTTCTGCAGAAGTATTAAAACAAACACAAAAATTAACTGCAGAACAGAGAAAAAATCCTATTATCCTAAAAGCAGCCGCTGCCGCATCCGGTGTATCAGTAGAGGAACTAAATAAGTCCTTTATTATACAGAAAAGGTTAAATATAGGTGCTAAAGAATATAACAAACTAATAAAGAAAGGATCAGAGTTGATGGGTATAGATAAAGCTAATCAGTTACTCATGACATCTAAAACAAGAGAAGAATATGAGAATACTTTGTCTGTCCAAGAGAAGTTTTCTAAAATTATAGAAAAAGTAACTGATAAGTTTTCATTACTTGTATCTAACGGAGACATAGATAGACTTATAGAGGGAGCAGCAGCATTCGTATCAGCTCTTGCTGATGGAAAAGGACTATTCGGTGCAATTGGTGCATTTAGAAAAGGAACAAAAAATGTAAAGAAGAATGATAATTCCATGGATGTTAATGACTTTACTATTAGAGCTAATCCAAAAGATACATTAGTAATGGCAGGAGGTACAAAGTTAGGAAATGAAACTAACGTACTACTTAAAGAATTAATAACTGCTGTTAAAACAGGCGGTGATGTATACATAGACGGAGCTAAAGTTGGGTCTTCTATGGTTATGGCTAAAACTAAGCTATCATAACTATTTATTAAAAACACAATAAAATGGGAATACACGATAATCAATTAACAAAGACTAACTTAGGACTTAAAGGTAAAACACCTAAAGTTAAGCAAAATATTGCTGCTAAGACTGTGCTAAAAGCAAGTAAATTTGACCTAGACGGTAAAACACCAGACAGATACATCGATAATATTGTAAAATAGTGAGTATTATAAAGAGCTATATAGAAGGTAACGCTACTAAACTTAATGCGTTAAAGTATAATGGATCATCTCCAATTATTACTAAAGAGATACCTACTACTGTAGATCAAAAAGGTCATAACTCTAATCAAATAACAGCTAGAATAGATGATTTGACTAGATTTACAAAGCTTTTCACTAAACCTCAAGGTTTAAAATACTTAACTAATGATGCTCTGCTGTCTAAGGTTGGTAATGAAAGTAAGTATAAAGATAAGACATTTGTCGGTAAAATATTAGCTAAGGTAAAAGATAAAGCTGTATCAGCTGTTAAACTTACAGCATCTACATTAGCTCAAGTACCTGTTAATGGTACAGGAACTCATTTTGTTAGAGGGTTTAATGGTAGAACATATAAAGGACCGGATTCTATACCATTTCAATTAGGTGAAAAGGATATAGTCAAAAAAGCTAATAAAAAGTTCGATACTATAAAGCCACCTATTGAATCTTTCAATGATATTGAGAATATTGAAGCTAATATCGTAAACAACTTCGGGTTACCTAAAGTATTATCAGTTGCAAAAGAAAATTTAGAAGACTTATCGAGTTACTATACAAATCCTACAAAAGCACAAGTAGATTCATTAAATATCATACCACCAGTTAAAGACACTACATCTTTAACTTTAGGAGAAAGTAAAGATATAATAAATTTTAACTTTAAAATATTAGGACCAGAAGAAGAATCACAACCGGTTACCTTGTATTTTAGAGCTCTATTAGAATCATTTGATGATAATTACGGTGGTAATTGGAGCTCAACTCAATATGTAGGTAGAGCAGAACCTTTTAATACTTATCAAGGATTCACTAGAAGTATTAACCTTTCTTTCAAAGTAGCAGCTATGACCAGAGCTGAGATGAATCCTTTATACCAAAAAATTCTACACTTAGCTTCTACAACAGCACCAACGTACTCTCAAGATGGTTTCATGAGAGGTACTATTACGAAAGTAACAGTAGGAGACTACCTTGTAAATCAACCAGGTTTTATTTCTTCGGTTAATTACAGTTGGGATAAAAGCTATCAATGGGAAATAAAATTAAAAAGTAATTCAGAAGCACAAGGAGTTGATCAAGATGTACAACAGCTACCTATGATATTAGACGTCAATATACAGTTCGAACCTATACACACTTTTGCACCACAAACTGGCGATCAACCTTACTTTACTAATCCTAACGAAGATCCAGTAAGTACTATATCTGGGGAAGAAGGTACATTTAATAGAATAACAGCTGATACAAGTGGGTTAAATGATTTAGTATCTAAAGGATCAAGATTAAATCCTTTAACTAAAAGAGAACAAAGAAAACAAAAGAGATTAGAAAGAAAATTTCAAAAAGGAAGGATTAGCTTAGAAGAATATAGAAAAAGAGGAGGTATATAATGAGAAGATACGAAAAAATAGGAATTAGAGTAGATAAAGAAAATAGAAAATACTATTCAAATAGTATATACCCGACTATACCTGAATCTGAAGATGACATATATGTTATAGCATCAGAAGGTGATAGATATGATAAGTTAGCTTTACAGTTTTACAATGATTCTACTTTATGGTGGATTATAGCTTCATCTAATAATGGTGAAAGAGCAGGACTTATACCTACTCCTGGTTTGCAATTAAGAATACCAGCTAGTAAAAGCATAGCTTTAAAATTATATAGAGAAATAAATAAATCGAGATAAAATGGCTATAAGTTGGAAGGAAACTCAAGTTATTAACACCCCTTTATCCCAAGAAGTTATACAGCAACTAGATATAAGAAGAGAAATTCTCTCTAAAGAAAACAGTATAACAGAACAGGAATTAAAATTTTTACATTCTAATACAGGGTGGATTAAAGTATCTTCAGGAGTAGATGAAATACAAACAGAAGGAACTCCAAAAGATCCATTAGTAAATAAATTAGCAAAAGAAAATATACTTTTCGGTGGTGTCTACAGTACTGAATTAGGAATAAAAAACGGTATTTTTTCTGAAAACAGTTCTTATAGCTTTAGTGAACAGTATGGGTACAGACCTATGGCGGGTATTACCTCTTTCAGTATAACTAATTTAGATTCATTTGGAGCTGTAAGAAAAGCTACAATAGATTTCTCAGTCAATTCTTTAGAAGACCTTAGTAAGTTTGAAAGATTATATCTTCGACCAGGTTTTACAGTAATGCTGGAATTTGGACATACTATATTAGCTAAATCACCGGAAAAGAATGGACCTTACTATATTGATACTAACGTTGATTACTATGATAATTTTTTCGATAATATAGAAGGTACTAAACTTGAAATTACACAAAAGCAAGATGAAAGTACAGAAGAGTTTGAAGATAGAAAAATACAAAATCGAAATAATAGTAGATTAAAAAAAGTAGAAGTAGAAATTAAAAGATTAAGAAAAGATTCTGGTTATAATTACGATGCCATGTTTGGCAGAATATCTAACTTTCAATGGTCATATAATACCGATACAACTTATGACTGTAGTTTTGACGTCATGGGTTACGGATCAGTTATAGAATCTTTATCAGCACTTTCTTCTGAGAATATAGCCGGTAGCGAAGACGATAACAGTGACGGTCAGACTCCAATAGGTAATAAATTTGCAAAATTACTAGACTTTGGTATAGAAGCCGATCCTTTTATAATAGTTAAAGAAGGTACAGATGATATCGAAAATCCTAATGAAACTAAAGTTGATCCTAATATAACACCTGAACGTAATCCTAAAATAGCAGCAGTAATACATTATGCATGTGAAGATGGAGAAATATCAGCAATCTATTCTGATACTGAAGACCCTCCTATTAAGGTAGATGATTCTGAGATACTTAACTACTTAGGTGAAGGGGATGTTTTTGAGTTTGTAGATGGAACAAGTGATCCAAGATATAAAAAATCACTTAAATCAGGATATACACTTGGAAAGACTGATGATGCTAATTTTATTGTAGTAAAAGTTTACAAAGGTGAAGAATCTGTAACAGGCTACATAAGAACTCAATTCTTAAGCTTCCAGACAGAAGAAGTAATGAGAGATCAACCTGGCCAATATGATAAAAGGTTTACTTTTGTACCTGAAAAAATAAATATAGATAATGGAAAAACTATAAGGTATCTAAAAAGAATAGCTATTTTACCTGAGTCACAAGAATACTTAAATGAAACGTATAGTGAGCTTGTACCGATTACAGAAAACCAAAAAACAGAACAGATAAAAAAGGTAAATTGAAGTAGATTATGAGCACAGTAACTAAAGACCTTCTCGGATCAATCTACACTATTAATAGCGTACCTAATGGAGGTTCTAAAGCATTAAAGTATACTACTATAGGTAGATTATTATTTTGGCTGAACGAATTATTTATGCTAAAAGATGAAAATGGTAAAATAATAAATGACTTTTATGTAGGAAAACATAACTATAAATGTAAACCTCAGGATAATAAAGCAAAGTATACAAATAGAAATCCATTTTTAACATTTGAGAATCATTTTAGTCCAACTCTTGAAAGATTTATTATACCAAAATTAGACCAAGATACAAACAGTATGTACTATATAAAGTACGCTTCAGACGAAACTTTAAGACAGTTAATATTTGGTGATGGTACCGATATATTAGACATCTTAATAAGTTTAGACTATATTAAACAACAATTTGATTCAAAAGTAACATCGGTAGAAGAAACTAGTATCAATATCTATGATTTTGTAAAAGAAATATTAGAAGATATGACAAATGACTTTGGCTATATAAATAATTTTGATATACACCTAGAGGGTGATACAACATACCATTTAGTAGATAGGAAAGTCACAGCAGGTAAAGCAGATATAGACAAATCTGTAATGGACCTGGTGGGATTAGGATCAACAGCATCCAACATATCCCTCAATAGTAATTTGACTAATGAAACAGCAACTTTTTCTGTTATCTCAGCAGCAAATCTGAAATCAGATATTCCTATTGAAAACTCTGCTATGATGTCCTGGAATAGAGGAGCAATTGATAGGTTTATACCTCAGAAATTTGTAGTCACAAGTGACGAAAGTAGAACTAAAGGTTTACGTGCTAAAATAGTAGCACTTAAAGGACATGTCTTATATATAAATAAAATATTACAAAGACTGCCTGATGTTTCAGTAAGTATAGAATCGTCACATAAAGCTGTGATGACTGAATTAGTAGCAGAAGAAACATTTTTACAAAAAAAATCTGCACCTGGACTATTACCCATACAGTTATCTTTCGATATAATGGGTATATCAGGAATCAATATAGGTCAATCATTTATTCTTGAAAAAGGAATACTCCCTCAAAAATACGAAGGTAGAGTCAGCTTTATAGTTGGTGGTGTATCTCATAAGGTTGAAAGTAATAGATGGACTACTTCTATAACCTGTTATATGTCTTTAATTGATATATTAGAAAGCTTTAAGAAAAAAGGTAGACCTTCTGTTATAGATTTAATAGGCGGAAAACAAACAAAAATAGATGTAGATAAAATAAACGATGAACTTTCAGAAGAAGCACTAGTACGGGTAGCAAGTGAAGAAGATTCTACTCGATTTTTTAATCTATTAGCTGAAAAGACTGTAGAACCAACTAAGGATAGTTTCAACCCTAGTTGGGCAGGTTTTAGAGCTTCTACAACAAATGAGAAAGATACAAGAAGTAGTTTTATTGAATACAATAATCAAACGAAATCCAGAAAAGGCATACTACACCCAAAGTTAATTGAAGTTATTGATAAAGCAGCAAGACGTGCTAACGGACAATTACGAGAAGGATATAAAGTTAACACAATCTCTGTTGTATCAGGTGGTCAAATATCAAGTGATACTCTAAAAAAATTCGGAGTGATGGATAAAGCAAATAAAGTGAGATACGGATTAACTAATCACACTGTTAACCATGATAACGGCTGGGCTGGCGATTTACAGTTTCTCGGTCAGTACAATACACCTTCAGATCTTTTTCATGAATATGGTAATCTGGAAATTAATGCTACTATATTAGTATTTTTGAAATATTTCTTTGAAGAAGCTGTTAGTAGAGGGTACGCTCCTAGAATTGGAGCAGGGTATAAAGGTTTAGGTAAGTCTATACACGTCGGGTTTCACCCGTTGCTGTCAAAAGTGAGCGGTAAAGCAGCTAATATATGGACTGAAGGTAATGTCTTTATAGGAGACAACATTGGAAAGTCAGAAGTAAAAAAAGCACTTGCTGATATTTATTATAAAGCCTATGATAAGAAAAATAACATTTCGGTAATTCCAAGAGGCAAAAGAGCATAGTATGTATCTACCTAGATCAAAATATAGAGTTTTAAAATCATCTGGAGACCTTATACTTCCTAATGGAGAAAAGTATAAAGGTAGTTATATAGAAACATACAATGGTGATTACTTTTCAGGAAATAATCTAAATAGTGATTCAGTACCGCTTACAAAAGTTGATTTATACTCTGATGATGAACCAAATTTAATTACTACTTTGCGTTTTTCAAATGATTATATTAGACCTACTGATAAAGATATAGCCAGAGGTAAGTTTAAAAGGTATTATGTACAAGATAAAAGAAATAAAGCTATAATAGAAGTAAACGTAAGAAGATACTTGAAGTTTCAAAAAACTAACTATACAGATACCGCTGTTATAGACTGGGTAATTAAAGGACCTGTTGAAAACTCAGTTAAAAGTTCGTATATTCAATTTGGAGCTAAAGCAATAAATAAAGAAACCGTAGAAAAAGCATCTGGGAAAATAAAAGAATTACCTCAAATGATAAAAAACTATGGAGAGTTTGTAGTCTAAGAAATATATCTTATCTTTAAGTAAAGGTTATAAGTATGTTTTATATTATTGAAACTGACACTCAGTTAGATAGATTACAAGCACTAGGTAGATTAGGAGGATATGTTGATATCATCCCTACCAATACTTACTACCATCTAAAACTTACTTCCACTGTAGCGGTTTACTTAAGACCGGTTAATTCTAAGCATGGATTTATAATTCCTATCGATCATGACGAAGGCCTTAACGTAGATAAAGAGCGTGTCTACGAATTACTTAAAGCTTTCACTACACTTTATACATTAGATAAGAAATACTTGCTATATCACTTTAATCTACAAGGAGCTATAGACTTATCACTACTTTATTCAATGGTTAAGTTTGATAAATTAGAGTATTCTAGAGATTTTTCGTATATAAATACTTTCTATAATAAATTTAAAGATAGTATTATTACTAATAAACTTATACCTATATCTAAACTCTATCAAGCAAGTGAAGAGATATACTATAAAGTAAAAGATGTAATTGAATATAACATACCAAGTGGTTTTGACTTTTATAACAAGACTGCTACCAATGTATTCTTTCTCTTAGAGCAATCTGGTATAGGAATACATAAAGAACAATTCGAAGAGATGTTTACTCCTCGTGATTCCAATTATAATATAGTAGACGATATAACGTATAGTTACTATAACCTATATAACATTACTTCTCGACCTACTAATGCATTTAACTCAGTTAACTACGCAGCTATTCCTAAAACAGATAAACATAGATCGAGTTTTAAACCTCAAAATGACTTTTTTGTAGAGTTTGATTTTGATGGTTACCACGTTAGGTTACTTTGTGAACAATTAGGTTATGAACTTACTGACGAATCCGCTCATATGCAACTTGCAAAGAAGTACTTTAAGAAATCAGTCATTGGAGACGATGAATATTCGAAAGCTAAGCAAATAAACTTTCATGCATTGTACGGAAGAATACCTGAAGAATATAAAGATGTAGATATCTTTGTTAAGATTCAAGAATTTATTAACTCCTTGTGGATCAAGTACGAAGCACTTGGAGAAGTACACAACCCAGTTTCAGATAAACCTTTCACAGAAGAGCTCAAGGATATGAATCCTCAAAAGCTTATGAACTATCTTATGCAATCGTTGGAAACTTCAAGAAATATTCTTATCTTAAAAGAAGTATTAAGATACTTACAAAATAAAAAAACTAAAGTAGTACTATATACTTACGATTCTTTACTTTTTGACTTTAGCAAAGAAGACGGAAAAAATACGTTAACAGAATTACAAAATATACTAGAATCTGGGAAAAAATACCCAGTCAAATTTAAATACTCGAAAGATTTATGTTTGTGAAACACTTTAATATTTATAACAAATGACAATGGTTACAGAAAGTAGGTTCGATTATGATATCGACCCAGTTAACTTAAATGAAGATATGAGTAATAAATTATTCTGTACT
>Ga0222717_10001861_pt1 | contig 16843 bp, 11 predicted proteins | sample C33_18DmetaG_FD_165053 | JGI IMG/M metagenome (GOLD analysis project Ga0222717, IMG submission 165053) | Estuarine water microbial communities from San Francisco Bay, California, United States - C33_18D | ecosystem: Environmental > Aquatic > Marine > Unclassified | place: USA: California...
GCGGACATCCAGTGCGCCCCGTTTCTCTTCGCTTGGGAACGAACCCATCACCGATTCCGCAGCCTTCCTAACATCCTTTCGCCGCTGGGCCCAGGCGTCTTTGGCCAACGGACGTTGTTCGGGAAAGGCGCTCTTGGAGAGATCCAGGTGATAGATCGTGCCGGCATAGCCAACCATGTAGAGTTCGCCATCGTCATCTTGACCAAAGGAGGCCGGAGCGTCTGGTGCGGTGCCGATCTCGATTATGGTATCGAGCTTTCCGTCACGCTGTCGCAAACCGAACAGGCGCCGGTTGTTGAAGTCGCCAAAGAGATAGACGCCTTGAAAGCTTGGGCTTCGCGTGCCGCGATAAACATAGCCGCCGGTTACCGAGCCTCCGAGGTGTCTCCCATAGGCTAACAAAGGTTCACTGTAGGTTTCGTCCTCGCGGCGATAGGTGTCTTTGAAGCCAGACCATCCTTCGCGAACATTCCAGCCATGATTCTCACCGGAACGAGCAATGAGGACTTCTTCGTAACGCACTTGTCCCACATCGCCGACCCAGAGCTCGCCCGTCTTGCGATCAAAACTGAATCGCCAGGGTTCGCGAAGGCCGACTGCCCAAATCTCAGGGTGCCAGCCATCGCGCTCGATGAAGGGATTGTCTGCCGGGATTCCGTAAGGGCGGTCCGGAGGAACGTTGTTCACGTCCAAGCGCAGGATCTTGCCGAGGAACGATTGGCCACTCTGACTGTAGCCCTGGGGATCTTCTTGAGGGCCGCCGTCGCCCATGCCGATGTAGAGAAAACCATCCGGGCCAAAGGCCAGCGTGCCCCCATTGTGATTGTCGGCCGGTTGTTTGATGGCTAGCAAGCGATTGGAGACTTCACCGGAATCCGTTAGGAAATTAGATGCGGCACGTTTCTCGACGATGACCGTGTGGCGTTGACCATCGATTAGTATTTCATGTTTGATGAAGTAGCGTCGATTGCGCTGAAAGTCCGGGTGAAAGGCGATGCACATCAAGCCTTCCCAGGATCCGTTGCTGACCTCCTCACCCCAATCGGCAAACAAGGTCTTACGATCTTCGTTGCCCGATTTGTGTAAGAGCCAAGCTTTGCCGGTTTGATGTTCGAGCACGACGAAGACGCTCTCCAAAGCTGGAACAGGGGAGAACCAAACGGGTTGCTCAAACTTCATCGACTCCTCATGAATCGGCGTGAAGGTGGCTGGAGGGTCGAGAAGCTCGACGTGATCAACGGCCTCTCGCGCCCATGAACCAGGGAGAAAGCTGAACAGCAGTGCCGTGAGGATGGGAACCTGGATTGTCATTATCCCATCTAACGGGAGTCTGCTTTTTTACTCAAGCTCATGAACGCGAGTGAGACCACCAGAGGTGGATGTGGCGCAAGTGATGTAAATGATCTTCGCCGTAGATCCCATCATAGCCAAAGACGGTGAACTTCCCTTTGATGGCTTTGGTAGAAAGTTTGAGAGGAGCTGTGCTCGGCTGTGCGCTCTGCTCTCGGTTGATATCGAGTGCCTGCAACAGGGCGTTCGCGGTCTCTGTCGTGCTGGCATAGGGTGTCTCCTGGGAGCTGTGGGTGATGATGAAGGTCTTCTTTCCGTCGCTGGCAAGCTTGGCGAAGCGGAGGTAGTCGCGCATGTGTGTTTCGAGAGGTTGCCGTGTTTCGCGATCTTTCTCCAGGCTAGCATACATCGAATCAGCGGCGATTAGAGCATCGATGCGCTCGAAGAACTTCGGCGTTTTCAGAATCTCGCGCACGGCTCCGTAACCAGCGCTAAAGGAGGATACCGTAAGGCTTCTACAGATCGTTTCAGGGCCAACTGTCTTCGCGGCTTGTTCTAACACCGACTCTAGCAATGCAGAGTCTTCCCGAAAGGGCTTGGCATAAGCCGCAGAAAGGCCTTTGAAATTAATCACCACCAAAGCACCTTTCCAGTTTAATTTCTCGAAATTGGCCGCCGCCACCGAGGCCATGCCATGGAAATGCACGAGAAGGTCAATTGGTTTCCCACTATCTTTGGGGTAGTGGCAGACGACCATCGTGCCATCTCCGCTGATGTTTTGTGTCTCGCCGATGTGAAGTGACCGATCCTCAGAGAAAACCGGTGCACTCCCGATGAGGAGCCACGCGATTAGAGCAAGTGATTGGTTGATGCCGCTCACTTGCCTTCGGCTGCCCAGCGTCTCATGAGAGCGATATTGTTTTCAATGGACTTGGTGTGTGCCGGGTCCCGTCTACGTGCTTTCAGGCCGTTCACGTAGACGGCCATGTCACTGTCAAACATCTCAGCGCTCTCGGGTTGGCGGCCTACGTCCTTGGTTTCTTCCATCCACGTGTCCAGGCGAGCGCGAAGCTCGGTCAGCTTGTCCTTGAACTTCGGATCGTTGGCGAGATTGCGAATTTCGTGAGGATCCGCGTTCACATCGTAGAGTTCTTCGGGCGGGCGGACCTCACGGACGACAAGCTTCTGAATGTCGTTTAACTTTCCGGCTTGGTGTTCTGCGCGGACGGCCTTGAGAATCGCTTTGGCGTCTTTGTAGGCGCAGGGTTGGAGGTAGGGGCGGTTAGGTAAGAAATTGCGGATGTATTTGAACTGCGACGTGCGGACGGATCGCATGTGATCGACGGTTTCGTCACAGCGGTCTCGCGCGGCAAAGACAGCTGTCCGTGGCCTATAGTGTTTCGCTAGGATGTCTTTGGCTTGCATTTGTTCGGGAATCTTGATGTTAGCAGCTGCGAGCGACAGGGCCGCGATGTCAATATGCTCGACGAGATCCTCGCGCACGGTGCCTGACTTGATGCCAGGTCCGGCGATGACGAGAGGCACATGCACGCCTTCATCATACAGGAACTGCTTGCCGCGAGCGTGGCTGATGCCGTGGTCGGTCATGAAGAGGATGAGCGTGTTTTCGAGAACACCTTCTTTCTCCAGCCGTTCGACCACCTGGCCGACCATCAAGTCGGTCAATCGCACCGAGTCCAGGTAGGCGGCCCAGTCTCGCACGATGTCAGGGTGGTTTGGGTAGTAGGGTGGGAGTTTTACCGCCGAGATGGGCGTGCGTTTTCCAAAGGCTTTCTCGGCGTCGCGAGCGACTTTCTCCCAACCATTGGCATCTTTGCCCCGGAGTTTACCTCCTGCTGTTTGGATCTGCGCGAAGAAGGGCTGCCCTTCTTGGCGCTCTGACCAGTCGGCACCGTCGTAGATCGATTTGTCCCACTCGAAATTGTAGTCTGTCTTGCCGAGCTTCCAGTTCCTGTTAGGGCCGCCGGAGATGGAGGTGTGATAGCCCGCTTCCTGGAAGAGTTTGGGCACCAGTTTCATGCCTTCAGGCAAGTGAATCTTCTTCTCGCCGCGACCGCTGCGATGATGATGCGCGCCAATACTTGTCTGATACATGCCAGTGATGAAGGCGGACCGACAAGTCGAGCACACGGGAGCGGTTACATACGCATTGGTGAACTTCACGCCTTTGGCTGCGAGCTTATCGACGTTCGGCGTCTGAATGGCCGTTTCTCCATAGCTTGAGAAATGAGCCGACATGTCATCGGGTATGATCCAGACAATGTTTGGTCGATCTTGGGCGTGGAGGGGGACTCCGGTGAAGAGCAGGAGGGTGAGAAGGATCGTGCGCATGGTGTTGTCAGGAAGCGGTGATGGTTTGTGATGCAGAGTGGTCGCCATCGAAAGCGGTGACGATGAGTTGGGTGCCGGGTTGGATGTCAGGAAGACCTTTCAATGGAACCGTGCCGTCTGCCAAGCTTCGCGTGCCGCGAATGGGCCTGCCGTCGGTGTGGACGAAGCGGACGTCCGCGTTTGGCAGGGTTTTGATGGGTGGTAGGGTGCTCGTGGGAAGGCGGCCGCTGTTTGAAGCGACTTCGTTCAGTGCACCGCCGCCGCGCGGGGCCTCGCTGGGGGCATCGATCATGTTGCGAATGCAAAGGCCGATCCCGGGATCGGGTTTGCTGGGATTGAACTCCATTTCCAGGAAGTTCCAATAGAAGGGTTCCCCTTTTTCATGGGGAGCGAGTTCAGGCGATGCGTAGCTCTTGTGATAGAGGGCATGCACGTTGAGTTCACGGCCATCGAAGTCTTTCATGCTGGAGCCGAAGCCTGGGATGACGGCACGTCCGCCGCTGCGACCAATGGGGCCGAAGCTGCTTTCGATCAGGCGGTGCTCTTTGTTCTTGATGATGCTGCCATTGTGGACATCGCCATAGACGGTGACGACGCCATCGCGCTCGGCGAGGAGCCCGATGACACGATCCGCGCCCGCCTTGACCCAGCCGGCGTAGTCCGCTGCGACGCGGTCTCGTTGAGCGAAGGCGGTTTTGCTCTTCTGGTTGCCGGTCCAGATCGTGTGAAGGCCATTGAGTCCTGTCAGGCAAATGACTCGTGCAGCGTCTGTGCGAATCATCTGTTGCAGCCAGGCGAACTGTTCTTCTCCTAGCAAGGCGCGCGTTGGGTCGGAGCGATCATAGGGATTCTCGACGTGGTCCCAGCCCCAGTCTTTCCAAATACTGGTGTCTTGCGAACTCCGCCAGAGGCGAGCGTCGACGATACCGAGTGTGAAATCTCTGTTAGGCATCTTCCAAGCACGCCATTTCTTCGGATTGGCAAGTGGGTCCACCTCCTCTGCGCCGGTAACGAGGTGGTGAACGATTTGGAAATTCCTCCGCATGTAATCGGGATCTTGTCCGAGTCCATCTTGTTTACGAATGAGAATCTGCTCAGGACCCTTCACGTCATCCATGCCGTAGTCGTGATCGCCAGGGTTGATCACGTTCCAATGACGCATCATTTGCCAACGGCTGGTGGGGCCGAAGATCGAGTTGGTAACGACCTTGTAGGCATCATCAGTGCTTGGCGGGTAGAGGACCAGCTCCATGTACCAGACATCGTCTTCCCAGACCATGATTTGGAACTGATAGTCCTCGAGGTGTTTGTAGGCTTCGACCGTAGGTTGATCGCGCACTTGCCAGTCATCGCCACCACCGAGGATCTTTAGGCCCGTATCGGTGCGTTGCTGCAAACCACTTGTGATCGCGTGACAACTGAGCCCGCAAAGTTTGTAGGGTGCTCGTAGCTGCGGTAGACGACCGACATAAGTGCCAGACGACGGCACATCGCCGACGAAGCCCGTGCCGGGGCCGCATGCATCTGTGCCAATTCGGGCATCTGAGGTCACATCTTTGCCGTCCTTCCAAACCGTGTAGTAGAGTGTCGCGTCAGCCGGGCTCATGGGAAGCGTGGCGGTCACAATGGCCGTGTTCCTGCGGAAGTCGTTATTGACGATCTCGGCTGAGCCCGCAACGGGCACCTGGCTCCAGCCGCCTTCGGGAGATTCCGAGTCAGCAATACGCAACTCTGCTAGCTTGCCGTCGGAGGCGAAGACGCTGACGAACTTGACCTGCCATTGATCACCGACTTTCTGAAGCGTGTCGCCTAATGGATAGCAGGCACAGCAATCGGAGATCCCAATATTGAGCGGTTGGTTCTCACCAGGGATCAGGTCGACCTGCGTTATGTCGAAGTCGATTAATCCACGACCAGCGATTCCAATGAACCCTTCAGTTTGTCGCCGTGGGACATTCTCTCGAGTTAGCGTGACGGTCTTATCCCTGTTCGTGAACCTTGCAGTGAGCGTGGCAGGGCCATCGGCATCGCCACTCACGTCGACCGAAAGGGAGAAGGAATCGCCGGGAGCCAGCGTGGGAGCAGCGACCTCGCGCTGCCCTTTGGGCTTTTGAGCGGCTTTGCCCCTCTTTGGTTTGGGTTCGGTGACGACGGACAAGGTGTCATTGTCTCGCCAACCGAGGACTGTGGTGTTCCGCTCTTTCCCATAGCCTTCGAACAGGTTCTTTCCGCCGATGGCGATGCCAGCAACGCCATGACCCTGCTGATACATCTTCCATTTAGCCTGATCTCCATCGGGTACTTCGGAGGTCTTGCTGTGAAAGGTTCCTTGAAGAGAAACCGTATAGTTTCCCGTCAGTTTCCAATCTCGTTTCCAAAGGATTCCCTGGGGCAGCGATGGATCATAATCCCCGCTCATCTTCTTGCCCTGATGCGTTTCGTAGTGATAGGGAAAGCCAGTGCGTCGCGCGCGATCACCGTAGTTCTTGAGGCGTCGGCGGAGGGTGCCGTTTTCAATCTTCCAGTAGCCGGGATTCAGAGATTCCCAAGCCGAACCATGATGAAGCGAATCGGTTCGGGCGAAGTCATCGAGGAGCCTTTCGGCAGGTTGCTCGGCCTGCAACGCTGGATTCGCCACGGCGAGCGTGCCAAGTCCAGCCGCAGAGGTTTTCAAAAAAGATCGTCGTTGCATGCTTCTACATGTGCGGGTCAGCTCCGTTTGTGAACCACAATCGCGCGGGGCTCAAAGAAATCTGGGGCATGGCTTGTTGAGCCTGGCCGATGCTTGTAGTCTAGCACATGCGAAAGTGGGACGTGCGTGGGCTTGGCGCGACGGTATTGTTGATTGGTGCCGGGTGGCTGCTTTGGCTCCGATCAAACGCAGAACATGTGCAGCCCGACGTGTGGCCTCGGCATTGGTTCATCCAAGCTAATACTTTGAAAGGCATTCATGTTAGCGATATGCTTCGGGCGTTTTTCATTTCAAGAACGTTGTTAGAAGCAGGATTTAAGCGACATCTTCATCGCTCCCCCTTACGAGATGATCCAGCAGATTAGGATGAAACAGGTGGACGCTCTCTTGCGGGCGAGTAATCTGACCATCGCGGAGATCGCAGAGCGTTTGGGTTTTCACACTGCCGAGTATTTTAGTACGGCTTATAAGAAACGGCAAGGCATGAGCCCTTCCGCCTACCGAGCAAAGATGGTTTCGCAACTCGGGTGCGTCGACCACGCTGGTCCATTGGAAGGCTCTTTCTGGGTCGTCCTGGATTTCTTTGACAAGGCCTTTGATCAGTTGGTTGCGTCTCACGCCTGGAGCGATTTCACTGATGATCTCAGAGGTAATTGCGGGATCGTTGGCTTGTGACCGACCCGCCATGGCAATCATAGCCTGTTGTCTGATTTCTTCATTGTTGAGTTCACGAGACCAAGCCAGGGTTTCTGGGAGGTCGTACATCGCTCCAACAGTCCCGATGGCTTCCACGCTGTGGAGTCGTTTCTTCGGGATCGGTGCTTCCGATTCCAGATCGGCAATCAGCTTTGATCGTGTCGACTTTGCCTTGCAATCGAATGATCATGGTCCAAGATAACTGTTCAATTGAACAGTTATCTTGGAAGGCTCTAAAATCGTTCAGCTACGCGGATTGCTCAAGGAGCAGTTCCCAGAAGCGCATGCCGACCGGCCTCACGGTCGGGACGGCAAGGTGGTGACTGGGCTTAGCGCCTTGGACGCCATTGGCTTAGAGAAAGGCGTTCTTTGCGAAGCCGTGGCCGAGCAAAGTAGTCAGGGGGGGGGCTTGCTGTTCACGCGTGTGCTGCGGGGACTCGCTGAGCAAGGTCTTTACACGGTCTTCATCGATGGGCGAGATGCCTTGGATCCGCAGTCTCTAGGCCGAGAGGCATGTCGCCGTCTGCTCTGGGTGCGCTGTGTGGAAGCGGCGCAGGCGATCCGAGCGGCAGACTTGCTCTTGCGGGATGGGAATTTGCCTTTCGTGCTCATGGATCTGGAATGGAATTCTTTGCGCGAACTTGGACGGGTACCCAGCAGCTCCTGGTTTCGTTTACGCTCCCTGATCGAGAAGACGGGGGCGACTTTGTGCGTCTTAACGCCTACTCGGCTTATTAGTAGCGCCCACCTACGTTTGAAATTGGGCAGTACCTTTACTACCGAGGACCTGGAAGAACAAGAGGATAAACTAACGGATAAATTAAGCCTTATGATCACGCGTCATTTGCGTGGGCGAGCGTTGGCGGAGCGGACGGGATGAATGTTTCATGTATGGTGTCCTAGTCATTCCCAACTTCTTCCTGCAAGCGCAGCTCCGAATTCAGACTGAGTTGTGGAAGCTTCCAGTGGTGCTTTTAGAAGAGGCCAGTAAGGGGAACAAGGATCGAGGGAAGGCGCGTATTCTGCAGGCGACGAAGGCGGCTTTGAATGCCGGTGTCGATCTCGGAATGACAGCGACTCAAGGGCAGGCGCGTTGCGGCGAGCTTCAGGTGCTCTATCGCTCATCTGAAGACGAAAAGACGGCAGAGGCAATGCTGCTGGATAGGATCGATCTCTGGACACCAGATTTCGAAGCGACGGCGCCGGGTGTGTGCACGCTGGATTTGTTAGGTAATGGTGAGGCTCGCAGATCTCCCGAGCGTTTGGGTAAGAAGATGGTGCGGCTCTTCGCGGAACATGGTTTGCAGGCTCAAGTGGGCTTTGCGTCGCATCCTGGGGTGGCGCTGTTGGCTGCTCGGCAGGCGGCGCCTGTACTTGTGGTGGGTGCTGTAGGAATGGAGGAGGTGGCTTTCCTCAACCAGCTTCCCGTTCAGGCCTTAATGCCTTCTGCAGATCTTCAAGAAGTGTTACGGCTTTGGGGGGTGTCTACTTTGGGACAGCTGCGTGCGCTTCCTGCGAGCGAGCTGGTCGAGCGTCTTGGACCCGAGGTCATGGCGTTGATCGAAGGCACCCAGAGTCGGCGGCGACGTCTGCTCAAGCTGGTGCGGCCTCCTTCACTCTTCCTCCAGCAAATGGAGTTTGAGCATCCGGTGGAAACGTTGGAGCCGTTGCTTTTTGTGATTCGGCGGATGCTAGAAACACTGGCAGCACGCTTGGCGGCAGTTCACTTAATGGCTGGGGAGATTTATCTCACGTTGGGCTTTGAGGACGAGACGACGCATGAACGGAATTTTCGGGTGCCGGATCCTAGCAGAGAGGTGGATTTGCTTTTTCGAATCCTGCACACGTATCTAGAAAATTTCACGGCGGAAACGCCGATGGTGTTGCTGGCACTTGAGGCAATGCCCTCGCGTGCATTGGCCCATCAGTTTGAGCTCTTTGAATCGAGTCTGCGGGACCCGAATCGGTTCTCAGAAACTCTGGCGCGGCTTGAGGCGTTGTTAGGAGAGGATCGTGTTGGCACACCGGAGCCTCTGGCCACGCATCGTCCGGATGCCTTTGTCATGAAGCCGTTTCAGGAGATTTCTAGAACGGATCAAAGCCGCCGAAGGTCGAAGAAGCCGACTCCATTAGAAGCGGCACGGCAGGCGGCGGCAGATACAATTCGGTTAGGCCTGCCTTTGCGTCGTTTTCGACCGCCTGAGCGGATCACGGTGATGACTGAGAAACAGGGGCCCATCGCGATTCTTTCAGGGCAGGTGCAAGGACCGGTCACACAGCAGCGTGGTCCCTGGCTTTTGTCGGGTGAATGGTGGCACGATGCTTTGTGGGCTTTCAAGGAATGGGATGTGCAGCTTGAGGATGGCGGTGTTTATCGCATTGCCGAAGTGGAGAAGAATCAATGGATCTTGGTGGGTGCTTATGGCTGAACCTTATACTGAACTGCATGCACGCAGTGCGCTCAGTTTCTTGCGTGGGGCTTCCCGGCCTGAGGATCTCGTGCGCCAAACTGCTGCGCTGGGGATGACTGCGCTGGGGCTTTGTGATCGCGATGGTGTCTATGGCACTGCTAGAGCTCAGTATGCGACGAGGGAACTCATTTCTGAGTTTCATGCCATCGTGGGGAGTGAACTGACGATGGAAGATGAGAGCGTGGTGCCGCTTCTCGCGGAGACACGATTAGGTTATCAGAATCTCTGCCGTCTCATCACGCGAGCCAAGCTGCGTGCCTTGAAGAATGACAGTCGCGTGCTTTGGAGTGAGCTTGAAGAAGGCGCAGAAGGGCTCGTTTGTCTTACGGGTGATGAAGAAGGGCCGATTCGTCGCGCTTTGGCGGCACGTGAGTTTGAATCGGCAGCAACGAGCCTTGCTCGTCTTATGAGGATTTTTGGCCGTGAGCGTGTGTATGTCGAAGTGCAGCGCCATCACGTGCGTGGTGAGGAATGGATGATTCGTCGGCTCAGAGAGTTGGCCGAACAGTTTCGCCTGCCTTTGCTGGCGACCAATGGTGCTTGTTATGCTCTACCGAGTGGTAGAGTCGTCTTCGATGCCTTTACGTGTCAACGCCATCACACGCATCTCGATGAAGCGGGCATTCTCTTGGCGAGCAATTCCCAACGTTATCTCAAAGGTGCGAGCGAGATGAAGGGTCTCTTTGCGGATCTTCCAGAGGCGATTACGAATACCGTTCGATTGCGAGAGCGATTGACGTTCTCTTTGAGGGATCTTGGCTATCAGTTTCCCACATATCCGGCACCAGAAGGCGAGACGGTGGCTTCCTTTCTCCGAATACAAACCGATATCGGAGCCAAGAAACGTTATGGCAGGATTACGTCGAAGATTCGCAAGCAGCTCGATCATGAACTAGCCATCATCGAGAAGTTGGGGTTCTGCGGTTATTTTCTCATTGTCTGGGATATTGTGAATACCTGCCGTGAGAAGAATGTCATGGTGCAAGGCCGTGGCAGTGCGGCGAATAGTGCGGTGTGCTACTGCCTGGAGATCACGGCGGCGGATGCGATAAAGCATGAACTGTTCTTTGAGCGCTTTCTCAGTGAGGGGCGTCATTCCTGGCCTGATATTGATCTGGACTTGCCAAGTGGTGATCGACGCGAGTCTATCATCCAGTCTGTTTATGAGAGATTCCGCCCAAACGGTGCCGCCATGACGGCCAATGTCATCACCTACCGTGGGCGAAGCGCCATGCGAGAGATGGGGAAGACGCTTAATTTGCCTGAGGATACCTTGAAACGTTTCTCAGACCTCTATGGAGGGCACGGCATCGCGGATACGGGTGAGTTGCGCAAGCGGATCGGGCTGGCTGGCTTGTCTGCGCAGCATCCAAGGCTGCCAGCGCTGCTTTCGCTCTATCAGAAAGTGTATGGTTTGCCCCGCCATCTTGGGCAGCACTCAGGAGGAATGATCATTTCTGACAAAGGTCTCGATTCCGTGGTGCCATTAGAACCTGCCTCCATGCCGAACCGTGTGGTCGCCCAGTGGGATAAGGATGATTGTGAGGATTTGGGGATCATCAAAGTCGATCTCCTGGGCCTCGGCATGATGTCCGCACTTCAAGACTGTTTCGAGCTTTGTCGGACACGCGGAAACGGACGCGAGATCGATGGCATGGCGGCCATTCCTCCTGATGATCCTGCCACTTACGACATGATTCAGAAGGCAGATACCATCGGCCTCTTTCAGATCGAGAGTCGCGCCCAGATGGCCACGCTTCCAAGACTGCGCCCAAGAAGGTTCTACGATCTCGTAGTCGAAGTCGCGATCATTCGGCCAGGGCCCATTGTGGGAAATATGGTGCATCCTTACATTGAACGAAGGAATGGGCGTGAGGAGCCTGACTACATTGATCCGCGTTTTGAGCCCGTGCTCAAACGCACCTTAGGGGTGCCGCTTTTTCAGGAACAGGTTCTGCAGATGGCAGTGACCATTGCCAATTTCTCGGGATCGGAGGCGGAAGAGTTGCGCCGTGCGATCAGCTTTAATCGCTCAGAAGAGCGCATGCAGAAAGTGCTTCTTAAGCTGCGTGCGGGGATGGATAAGAATGGCGTCTCGAAGGAAACCCAAGGGCGGATTGAAGAAGCCATTCATTCCTTCGCGCTCTATGGTTTTCCAGAGTCGCATGCGATTAGCTTTGCGCTGCTTGCCTATGCGAGTGCGTGGCTGAAACGGCATCGAGCGGCTGAGTTCTATGTGAGTTTGTTGAACAACTATCCCATGGGGTTCTATTCTCGAGCTACCTTGGTCAGGGACGCGAAGGCTCACGGCCTTCGCGTTAAGCCGGTGAGTGTGATCGATTCCAATCTCGAATGTAGAGTGGAGGCCGACGATATCATTCGGTTAGGACTTTCTCAAACGAAGGCGCTCAGCCGTAGTACGGCCGAGCGTTTGGTCATGCTCCGTCAGGAACGGCCTTGGAACGACTTGCCTGATTTCTTGGCGCGTGTGCGCCCGAATAAGAAAGAACGTCGTGTCTTGGCCAAGATCGGGGCTCTCAATGGATTGGCTGAGCATCGTCGAGATGCGCTTTGGAAAGCGGAGCAACGTGTCGTGCAGGGTGACTTTTTTGCTAAGGTGGCCAATGACACGACGACGGAACTCCCGCCGATGTCTTCCATGGAACGCCTCGATGCGGACTATGCTGGTCTGGGGCTCACCACCGGACCACATCCCATGGCCTATGTGCGCGAGCACTGTCAGGCGGCGAACATCTGGAAAGCGAGTGATTTAGAACAAGGGCGAGATGGCCAATCGATCGTTGTGGCAGGCTTGGTCATTTGTCGTCAACGGCCGAGCACGGCCAATGGGCATCTCTTTCTCAGTCTCGAAGATGAGACTGGGGTCTCGAATGCCTTTGTGCCAGCACCGACCTTTGAGCGCTACCGATTGGTTATCGTTCAAGAGCCCTTTCTTAAGATTCACGGGCGTCTTCAACATGCAGACAATGTCACTTCAGTGTACACACACCATGTTTCGCGTATGCCTTTCAAGACGTCTTTGGGAACGGAATCTCATGACTTTCATTAGCCTTTGGGCAACGGAGTGAAAGAACCACGGAATACACCGAAGCCACGGAAGAAGAAACGTGAATGAACGCGCATGGGCGCAAAACAAGCGTTGATCTAGAGGGAACAGTGTGCTGAACTCCAGACTGGGTGTTTGATGTGTCCGAATTGAGATTGGTTTGTACTTAACACATCGAATCTGGGGTGATTGACTGCAAGCCGGTAGCGGGCTTAACGTTCTGTTTCCTCACCAAACCCACCAATATTTTAGACATGCGAATTATCCAAGGATTAGTCTCTATCATTACCGCGTTATTTGTCGGTATCTCTGCCGTTTCTGCTGAAGAATCTACCTCTTTGGTTGGCGAGTGGAAGATCTTCGCGGAGAAGCCTCAAGGTGGTGGCACGGCGGAGTCGACGATGACGATCGAGAAGAAAGACGAGAAGTTCGTGGGCGTGGGCACGACAGAAGATGGTCAGGAAATGGAGATCAGTTCCGCGACGATTAACGGCAAGAAGGTGGAGATTGACTTTGGGCTTGATTACAATGGTCAGGATATCACGATTCGGATCAAGGCGGAGGAATCTGAGAGCGGCAAACTTGCTGGCCGGTGGCTCGCCTTGGATGCGGAAGGGACTGAGTATATCGACGAGGCCTGGAAAGCGGAAAGGACGTCGGCGCCAGCGCCTGAAGAGAAGGCGGAGCCCAGGGATGGTGGATCTATTGTTGGCAAATGGAACGCCAAGTCGACGACAGATAACGGGGATCTTGCATCTGTGGTGACGTTCACAAAAGACGGTGAGAAGTTTAAGGGGAACTCCAAGTCAGAGCAGGGGAGCCTTGATTTCGATTCTGTAAGTGTGGAGGGCAAGGAGGTCGAAATCGAGCTGACCTTGGATTATGAAGGCACCGACATTCCTGTCACCATTCGTGCGGAGCAGACCGATGAGGATCATCTCAAAGGCATGTGGCTTATCTTTGACGCGAGTGGTCAGGAGGCAGCGAGCGGCGAGTGGGAAGCTGAACGTGCGCTCATGTTAGATTTGGCGGGTAAATGGAATGTTGTCGCTGCCACAGACGACGGAGATTTAGAGTTCCAGTCTGTTTTCGAGAGGACAGAGAGCGGCTACAAGGGAACGTCCGAGACGAACGACGGAAGCATGGATTACAAATCGATCGATGTGTCTGATAATGAGGTGAAGCTCGGCCTACCGTTTGGCGATGGTTCGGTCAAGATTGAGGCGAGCTACACGGAGAAGAACAAGCTTACAGGTAAGTGGCACTACTTCGAGAACTCGGATACCGAAGCGGCGAGTGGTGATTGGGCCGCTAGCAAAGTAGTGGAAGAGGTGAAGATGCCAACCGTCGTTGGCGAGTGGGCGATCGAGATTGACTTTGGTCAAGGAGAGCCTCGTGACTACACTTTGAAGATCAGTGAGGAAGACGATGCCTTGGGTGGCGTCTTCATTAGTCCTCGTAGTGGCGAGACTAAATGTGATTCTGTTAACTTTAAGGAAGCTACCTTCGGCATGAAAGTCACGCGCGAGGTGCAAAGCATGGATATTGAATTTGTTTACAAGGGGAAGCTCAAAGATGATCAGCTATCCGGCACCGTGGTGCCGACGGGTTACGAAGACCAGTTTAGTGGTACCTGGACCGGAAAACGTAAGTAAGCGTCGCCATCGTCATTGGATTTCTGCCAAATCCAATGACCATCACTTTCGTTTGCGCTTGCCCTGACGAGTGGTGGCTAACATCTCGGTCTCGTGGCCGAGGTCGCCTTGTTGTTTCATCCAGAGATCGAGCTTCGTAGACAGGTCGGCTTTCATGCCGGTAAGCTCAGGCTTGGCGATGAGATTGGTTAGGCAATGGGGATCGGTGTGCACGTCGTAGAGTTCTTCTGCTGGACGGTGCTGGTATTTTGCAGTCATGGCTTTGGCATGCGCGTCGCCTGCTTCAGCGCGTGCGGTCCAGGATAACCAGAAGTCGGCTTTGTCGCCGCCGGGGCGGGTGACGACGTTCTTGAACGGGGTTTCAGGATGGAGATTGCGGATGTAGCGGTAGCGCTTGGTAGCGCAGGAGCGGACGCCGTAGGCTTCGGAGCCACTGTTGATGCCACGGGTGGTGTGGAGACCGTAAGTGTAGCGTTTGTGTTCGTAGCGTTTTCCGAGGAGGACGGATAGGAACGAACTGCCGTCCATGGTATTGGGTGTTGTTAGGCTGGCCGTTTCGAGGAAGGTGGGCGTGATGTCGACATACTCGACGAGGGCATCGGAATGCGAGCCAGGGGCGATCTTGCCTGGCCAGCGGGCGAGCATGCCGGAGGTGAGGCCGAGTTCGAAACAGGTCCATTTGGCGAAGGGAAAGCCGGAACCTTGTTCGGATACGATAATGACGAGGGTATTGGAAGCGACGTCGTGTTTGTCCAGCAGTTGCAGCAAAGCGCCGCACTGAGAATCGTAGTAGGTGATTTCAGCGAGGTATTTGGAAAAGTGATCTCGAGTTTCAGGCGTATCGACAAAGCTCGGAGGCAGTGTCAGAGACTCGGGTGGGTAAGCAGAGGCGTCGCCTTTGTCATAGGGCGTGTGCGGTTCGTTGGAGCAGGCCATGATGCAGAACGGCTTGTTGGCGGCTTTGGAATCGGTGATGAGCTTGTCTAGATTCGGGTAAGGACTGGCCGTTGCCGGGTCGGCCTTTTTAAACTCGTCGTCATACTCGAAGGGGAATGATGCTTTCGGCGCGATGTGCGTCTTGCCTGACAGAGCGACACGATAACCTACGTCTCTAAGATAGTGCGCAATGGATTTGGTGCCATCATAGACACGCGTGTGATTTGGCCAGGCTCCTGATTTCACAGGATAGATGCCGGTGTAGAGATTGTGTCGTGTGGGCGAGCACATGGGGGCCGCTTGGAAGCAGCGTGAGAACTGCATGCCCTCCTGAGCGAACTTGTTCAGATGGGGGGTCTTGGCCTGGCCTCCGTAGACTTCCATGTCCAGGTAAGTGCAGTCGTCGGCGATCATCAGGACGATGTTCGGTTGGGCTGCATGGTTGTGCAGGATCAGTGCGAGAAGAAAGAGGAGAGAGCGCATGACTGGGAGAGTGCCCATTAAGAAGAATGGGCGTCAAGCAGTTGCCGAAACTAGCTGGGGCTGAGATGCCGATCATGGCCGTTATCTGGGATCGCGCGCCGGTGGCCGTGCGAAAGGTCGTGGAGGTGGTGAATGCGGTAAGAAATGCTCCGGTTGCCCGTAACACCATACTCAAGCAGATGCAGCGGCTGGAGGAGAAGGGCTGGTTGCGCCGGGAAGGTGAGGAGAGACCCGCGTGCTATGTGGCGACGTTCGGCAGGGAGAGCGCAGAGCGTCGAATGGCGGCGACCCTGCGTGATTCCCTCTTTGGTGGGTCTCCGTTAGCATTGGTGCGTTCGTTGATAGGCCAAGAGAAGTTGTCAAAGGACGAGATTGCCGAACTGAGAGAGCTCGTTAAAGAGGCAGCTGGAAAGTCGAGAGGCAAGCGATGAGTACCTTTAGTCTAGCATTGGGTTAGTGAAGCAGTGTTGTGATGCTGGTGGTGATCGGGCTGAGTGTGTTTAGAGTGTGTATGAGTGCCAGTGTGGTGGTAGTCGTTGAGGGACCAAGATGGCCTTGTGGGTGGACTTGGGTTTGGGGTGGTAAGAGTTAACTTGGTAGATCCGGAAAACTCGAAGAAGACCGTCAACACTGACAGTGATACGAACTCTAGTAGCTCTTTGGCGCCGGTGGCTAACCAGTGGCCGTTTCCAGGCGAATCTGTGATTCAAGTGCGGATGACAGACTCTTGGGAGACGATCGACGGCAAGCCGCCGGCATTGCTGGATCGGTTCTATGGAAAGCCGACTCCAGGTAATGGTTGGTTTCGGCTAGAGGACATCTCGCCCTTGCCGATTCAGAAGCATGAAGAGGTGTGTCTTCAAGCCAGCCTTGTTGTTAGTGCGGTAAAGATGTCTCGACATCCGTGAGGCTAATCACTTTCCCTTTGATGTCCGTAATCGTAGCGTTCTCGGACAGGTTTAGTTTAATGCGATTAGGAGTTTCAGGGGCCTCCTGAGGTTTTGGAGTCATGGTTGGCTTCATACCCTTTTTTGGTCGTATGCTTCTGTGGCAATAGGCTCTCCTGCGGCGGGATCTTCAGCGGGAGCGGGCTCGATAGCAGGAACAACGCCTGGGATTGTTGGCTCGTCTTGTCCGAGGAGGCCGAGGGTGGTGGTCCAAACAAGTAGGGTAGCCAGCGAAAGCGTCATCATTTCCATGA
>Ga0222717_10001863_pt1 | contig 16840 bp, 19 predicted proteins | sample C33_18DmetaG_FD_165053 | JGI IMG/M metagenome (GOLD analysis project Ga0222717, IMG submission 165053) | Estuarine water microbial communities from San Francisco Bay, California, United States - C33_18D | ecosystem: Environmental > Aquatic > Marine > Unclassified | place: USA: California...
ACTACTATAACAGCAACAGAAACTGGAACTCCTATGGCTATTATAGCTACAACTACAGGTGTTACAGTAACGAGTACTAATACTGGAACAAGCACTACGACTTCAACGTCAACAGGAACATGAATCAATTACTCATAGGAATTATACTAGTCTTAGGTTTAGGTAGTTACTATCTTTATACAGAAAATCAAACTCTAACAGCAAATAATAGAGCGTTAGAAGGAGCGGTAGCAACACAAGAAGAAGCTATTGCTACTATGCAAGAAGATTTCACCTTACAAACTAATCAGTTGCAAGAGATGACACTAAAGAGTCAGCAAGCACAGTTAGAACTAAACAGATATGGTGAGTTTTTAAAAAATTACGAACTGAGTGATAAAATATTACAAGACCCAGTTGAAATGGAAAGGAAAATAAACAATGGAACAAAACATGCATTTGAAGGCATCGAAAAACTTAGTGCTACCGTTGACGATCTTGATGATGGTCTCCAGTTGCAGCCTACTCCCAACTAGGGAAATACAAGTAACAGCAAAACCAATGGAGAGAACGATTGTTCAACCCATTATGCCTAGAGAAATCTCTCTAAGCAACCCAACTTTTATAGTGATAACACCAGATAACTGGGAAGAACAGTTAGCACGAATAGAAGAACAAGAGGGAGAATTAATATTCTTAGCTATGACTATACCAGATTATGAAGTTATGTCTATGAATATTCAAGAATTAAAAAGATATATCACAGAATTGAAGGATGTAGTAGTTTATTATAGAAAAGTTACTACTCCTCAAAAAGATGAGAGCAAGTAGACTTAAAGTTTGCAATAGTTGCCCTCACTTAAATAAATTTAAGGTGTGCAAAGTATGTAAATGCTTTATGCCCCTTAAAGCAAGGATTAAGAGAGCCGAGTGCCCTCTTAAAAAATGGGAGAAATAAATGGATATGGTAAATAAATGTATAGCTTGGTTAAAAGCTAGAGTATCAGAAAGAACTTCATGGGATGGAGTACTTCTAATCTTAGTATGTGGTCTAGTATTGTTTACTGGCAGCGTAGCTAAAATCTTAGCAATAGTTGGTCTAGTATACGGATTCTGGACTTGTTACAAGGCGGAATAAATTATGCCAGCAGGAAAAGGAACCTATGGTAAGAATAGAGGCCGTCCTAAAAAGAAAAAACGCAGTGGGAAGAAAAAGAAAAAGTGACCACTCAAGCAGTTAGAAAGAGTGGCGTACCAGTATATTCGTATACAACAGCGTAGGCCACTTCACTATATAAAGACAAGGAAGGCACTATGGCAGTAAAAAGAAAACGAAGGGTTAAAAAATCATCAAAATTAAAAAAAGTGGGCGTATCAGGTTATAATAAACCAAAGCGTACGCCCAAGCACCCTAAAAAATCCCATGTGGTAGTTGCCAAAGTTGGCAAAAAGACTAAAACAATTCGTTTTGGTCAACAAGGTGTGCGAGGAGCAGGAAAATCTCCAAAATCAACCGCACAAAAGAAAAGAAGAGCCTCATTCAAAGCTCGTCACGCCAAAAATATAGCTAAAGGCAAAATGTCAGCAGCATATTGGGCAAATAAGGTAAAATGGTAGAAAAAATTAAAGACAAACTTAGAAAAGTTTGGAATATATTAAACGGTTCAGATAAAAACATGGATGGAAAGGTAGATATAGATGATGCAATGCTAGCAGCAGAGCGAAAAACAAAAGCCCATAGAATTCCTCGTAGAAAATAACCAAAGTAAAATAGGAGACAAAAATGTCATCATTTAAATTTTTAGGTGCGAATGCAGCCTGTGGTACAAGTGTAGGTGCTGCTTCAACTTTTGAAGCCGCAACTGAAGTAAGACTAGTAAATACAGGTGCTGCAGAAGCTCTTGTAACTATTGCAAATTCAGCAGATGTTACACTTGCAAGTTTCACACTAGAAGCACTAGACAGCATCGTAGTAAAGAAAGGCAGTTCTGATCAGATATTTGCAGCAGCAGCTACAGTATTAGGCAGCCCATGTAACGTAGGTGGCTAATGCACCAAGCTTTACAAGAAACAAGAAATCAGTGGCTAGACGAAGTTAAGCTGACAGCTACTGATACTCTTAAAAGAGTAAAATATAAAGCTGAGAAACTTGGTCAGTTTAATGCAGAAGATGATTCTGTTATAAACTTATGTATGGGCTATCTATACTTACTCAATATGTGTCAAGAAAACGAACTTTTTGTTCAAGATGAACCAAGTTGGTACTTAATTAAAAACATAAACAAAGAAACAATTCATTAATAATGTTAGAAGTAAGTAGAAAAGACGTTTTGAGTGATGCGTTAATGGATTTTGATACTGAATCAAGATTTATTAAATTGCCGATTCACAGTTATCTAGACTTATTAGGTATTACACCTAATAGTGCTCAAGTATCTCTTATCAATGCAATAAATAACCCAAAATATAGATTTGTTTGTGCCGCCATTTCTAGGCGACAGGGTAAAACTTATATTACAAATGTCATTGGACAGCTTGTATCTCTCGTGCCAAACTCTAATATCTTAATAATGTCACCAAACTATGCTCTGTCTCAAATTTCATTTGATTTACAAAGACAGCTAATCAAACACTTTGATTTAGAAGTAGTAAGAGACAATGCTAAAGATAAAATAATCGAGCTATCTAATGGCTCAACAATAAGAATGGGATCAGTTAATCAGGTGGATTCAACTGTTGGTCGTTCTTATGATTTAATCATATTTGACGAAGCTGCATTAGCAGACGGTAAAGACGCCTTTAATGTAGCATTACGTCCAACCCTAGATAAAGAAAACAGTAAAGCAGTATTTATTTCTACTCCTCGGGGAAGAAATAATTGGTTTGCAGATTTCTGGCAAAGAGGGTTTAATGATGAATTTAAAGACTGGTGTGCTATAAGAGCCACCTATCATGAAAATCCAAGATTTAGTGAAGAAGATATTATAGAAGCAAAAAAAGCAATGTCCCAAGCTGAATTTGCTCAAGAATATTTAGCTGACTTTAATACTTATGAAGGTCAGGTTTGGAACTTTAGTTTTGAAGAGTGTGTAGCTGATTTAAGTCAACTAGATACTAGTAAGATGGATGTATTTGCAGGACTAGACGTAGGATATAAAGATCCTACAGCTTTATGTGTGATAGCATATGATTGGGACGAAGAAAAATATTATCTTATAGACGAGTACATGGATGCAGAAAAAACTACTGAGCAGCATGCAATACAAATTCAGGAAAGAATTCAAAAATATGGTATTGACTATATTTATATCGATTCAGCAGCTCAACAAACACGATTTGATTTTGCTCAAAATTATGATATTTCAACTATTAATGCGAAAAAATCTGTTTTAGATGGTATTGGACATTGTTCAACCATAGTAGATAATAACAAGTTAATTATAGATCAAAGATGTGCTAATACTCTTTCGGCAGTAGATCAGTATCAATGGGATCCAAACCCTAATTTGATGAAAGAAAAGCCAAAACACAATATGGCAAGTCATATGAGTGATGCGTTAAGATATGCGCTGTACACTTTTGAGACAACAGCGACTAGTTTTTAATTTTAGACCAATGAAAAAATAGTTGTTGACAAGAAGGTAAAAATTTGGTATAATTTTATTAATTAGGAATTTATGGATTTAAAAAGGGATTTAGTCAAGTACGTTAGAGATAAAGCGAAAGCTAAATATAACAAAGACACTCAGTGCTTTATCTGTGGAGACACAGAACATTTAGACTTTCACCATTTCTACGGAATGACTGAGCTTCTAACAGGGTGGCTCCAAACTAATAAAATTACGATAACATCTGCCGATGAAATAATGAATATCCGTGAACAGTTTATTGAAGAATATACTAATGAGATATATAACGAGGCTGCTACTTTATGTAAAACTCATCACATAAGGTTGCATAGTATTTATGGTAAAAGACCAAAGCTAGTTACAGCACTTAAACAAAAACGATGGGTGCAGAAACAGAGAGATAAATATGGCATGGTATGATAGATTTTTAGGCATCAATAGAGAGGAGAAATTAAATCCTGCTCAACATTACATTGGCCTAGAAGAAGGACTAGCAATAGATACTCGTGAAAAGAAAGATAATTATCGATCAGCTTACGAAGAATTAGAGGTAGTTAATCGCGCAGTCAACATGATTGTTGACGATTCCGCTGATATTAAATATAGGGTTGGTACTAAAGTACAAGGAAGTTCACCAGTTGTAGAAAATGTTCGAAGAACTCGTGTTGATTTGTTACTTAACAAAGAACCAAACCCTTTTCAAGATATCAATACCTTTAAGAGAAATCTAGTTATTGATTTGTTGATTGATGGAAACATATTCATTTATTATGATGGTGTCCATCTTTATCATCTACCTGCACAAAATGTTACCATAGAAGCGGATACCGATACCTATGTTAGCAAGTATGTATATGATGGTCAAATAGAATACTCCCCAAAAGAAATTATACATATTAAGGAAAACTCATTTTATTCAATATATAGGGGAGTACCTAGACTAAAGCCAGCGTACAGAACAATGTACTTAATGGACAGCATGAGAAAATTTCAGGACAACTTCTTTCAAAACGGAGCAGTCCCCGGATTAGTACTTAAAAGCCCTAATACACTTTCTGAGAAAATCAAAGAAAGAATGTTACAAGCTTGGAGTACAAGATATAATCCAAAAAACGGAGGTCGAAGACCTCTAATCTTAGACGGCGGCTTAGAAGTAGATAGTTTAACTAAAGTAAACTTTAAAGAACTAGACTTTCAACCTTCTATAGCAGCAAACGAAAAAGTAATTTTAGAAGCATTAGGCGTACCGCCGATTCTTCTAGATGGTGGGAATAATGCGAACATTAGACCTAATCATAGACTTTACTACTTGGAGACAGTTCTCCCTATAGTAAGAAAAATAGCATATGCCTGCGAACGCTATTTCGGATTTGAACTAGTTGAGGACGTTACTAATGTTCCAGCTCTACAACCGGAATTACGAGACCAAGCTGCATATTATGCTACTTTGGTTAATACAGGTATTATGTCACCAAACGAAGCAAGAGACGCCTTAGGAAAAGAGCCTTTAGAAGGGCACGATGACTTAAGAGTTCCGGCTAACATCGCGGGTAGCGCAGCAGACCCCACAGAAGGTGGAAGACCACCAGAGGAATCAGAGGAAAACAATGAATAAACCAGCAGTATTAAAAAAACTAGTTGAATACTTTGCAAAAAAAGGACATGTTATGTCCACGCACGAGTATAAAGCTGCAGATGACACTCCTATGAGATTCATCGTAGCAAAAAGAGCTTTTGGCTCATGGAATCGTATGACGCAGATGGCAGAGAAGCAGCTTGCCCTAATGGCACCAGCTCCAACTCCAGCCCCCGCACCAGAACCAAAAAAAGCAAAAGCAAAGCCAGCTCCTAAAAAAGCTGAAAAATAGGTAAACTTATGTCAGAGAAAATTTTTCATTGGTCATCTACATTTAAATCACTCGGGGAAGACGACGATGGTTCTGTCAATATCAAAGGATATGCCAGTACTAACGCAACTGACCGCGCAGGTGATGTAGTTGAACATGATGCATGGACAAAAAATGGTGGATTGGATAACTTCAAGGGTAACCCAATAATCCTATTTAACCATGACTATAACAAACCAATTGGTCGAGCAACTTCATTAGAAGTTTCCGACAAAGGTCTCGAACTTGGAGCAAGAATCTCTAAGTCCGCAGGCGATATCAAAGATCTTATTAAAGACGGTGTACTTGGAGCCTTTTCTGTCGGTTTCAGAGTCAAGGATGCCGATTATATTGATGAAACTGACGGGTACAAGATTAAAGACGCCGAATTATTCGAAGTGTCTGTTGTTAGCGTACCAGCTAACCAGACTGCCATGTTCTCGATTGCGAAATCATTCGATTCTCAATCTGAATATGAGGAATGGAAAGCTTCTTTTTCAAAAAAAGAAAGTAAACAGGCTCATGTAATGGACTCAGTGAAGGCTGAAGAAATTGATGCGCCACAAGCCGTGGGTTCGCCCACTCAACAACAGGAGAGACTTATGTCTACAGAAAAAAATACTCCAAATGCTGATGTCGACTTGAAAGCATTCGCCGAAGAGGTAGCAAAATCAACTGCTGCTAAAATCGCGATGCAACAAGCTGAACAGAAAGCAAAAGAAGTAAGCGAAGCTGAAGAGAAAGCAGCTGCGAAAGCCGCAGACCTAGCTGAAAAAGAAGCTGAGCAAGAAAAAGTTAAAACAATCGTTGAAGTCGGAATGTCTGGAGCGGAAGCTCTTATTTCAGACGTTGAAAAACGTTTTGAAGGCAGACAAGAAGGCCTTGAAGAGATTGTTACCTCTTTGCAAACAGAACTGCAAGAGAAAAAATCTGAAATCGAAGCAATTCGTGAGTCAAAAAGAGTATTCGGTGATCGCTCACAGAGCGGTGACTGGAACAAAGCGTTCGAAACTGATATCAACGATGCATGGACCATGGGTCTAGCAACAGGTAAAGGTTGGAACACTAAATTGGCAAATGATGTTATGGAAAAAGTTAACGCTCATTCAGGTGTTGGCGTTTCATCAGCAGATTTTGAACAAACAGTATCTACTAATGTCGAAAGAGACATTCAATTAGAGCTCACATTGGCTCCTCTATTTAGAGAAATTCCAATGTCATCAGCAACTCAAATCATCCCTATCTTACCAGATTCTGGATATGCCGAATTCTTGTCTACACAAGCAATTACAGGTACAAATCCTCATGGTAACTTAGCACAACGTGGAGATACTTATGGTACTCCTTGGGGTGGTATTGATATGGCTGAGAGAACTCTTTCAACCAAAAAATTGGTTTCACAATCCTACTTAGGTAATGAAACTGAAGAAGATGCGATCTTACCGATTCTTCCTTTAATCAGGGAGTCTATTGTTAGATCTCATGCAAGATCCATTGAAAATGCTATCCTTTTGGGTAACAACGCTGACGGCCAATTTGGCACCAGTGGTGCGTCTTTTGACGGCATATGGACATTAGCTGAAGCAGATAGTGATGTATCACAATCCTCTACAGCAGTTGCTACTGACACTGTTACAGCGTTAGAACTTCTATCTCTTAGAAAAAATATGGGTAAATATGGAATGAACCCAAGCGATGTAGTTTACATCGTATCACAAGGCGTCTACTTCAACTTATTAGAAGATGCTGAGTTCCAAGACATTAATTTAGTAGGCGATATGGCTACTAAAGTACGTGGTGAAATTGGATCAGTCTTTGGCTCTAAAGTCATTGTCTGTGATGAATTCCCAGTGCAAGCAGCGAACATGCCTGGAGCGATTGCTCTATACGCAAAAAACTATGTAATGCCAAGACTACGTGGGGTAACCATTGAGTCTGATTACGAAGTTGCTAACCAGCGTAGAGTTCTTATTGCTTCTCAAAGAATTGGCTTCACCGATCTTATCGATGGTGCTACTTCTAAGTGGGCATACCAATACAAAGCTAGTTAATAGCTTACGTCGAATTTTGGTGGGGTTCATGCCCCACCAACTTTTTTTAAAAAATTATGGCAAATTTAGTAACATTACAACAGTATAAAGACTTCGCAGGACTTCAAGGTGTTCAAAATGACGCAAGGATTAATGTGATTATTGCTTCCGTAAGTCAACTTGTAAAAAGTTATTGCGGTATAAGTTTTGTAGATAATTATAGTAGTGCCAAAACCGAGTATTTCGACATACTCGATTCTCATACAGATAGAGTAATGTTAGACGAAAGTCCATTAGTCGCTGTAACATCAGTACAAGAAAGAACTGACCAAGCTAGTTCATATGTAACCCTAATCACAGAAAATTCTGATAGTAGTGGAAAATATGAGTATATAGTTGATACTGTCTCTGACAGTGTAGTTAGGACTCAAAGCACTGGTACTAAATACTTCCCAAAAGGAAGAAAAGCTGTAAAAGTAGTTTATACTGCAGGATATAGTTCAACACCAGCAGACTTACAGTTAGCTTTATTTGATTTAATCAAATATTATTTAAAAGATGAAAGAAAAGAAAGAATGCAAATTGCAGGAGCAATGGTAGAAAATCAAGTAAGTTCTAGTATAGTAGGTAACACAGGGTTTCCAGATCATATCAAAAGAATACTTGATATGTACAAAATATTAAAATAGTGCCTGTTAGAAAACGGATAGCTAGTGTTCAAAAGAATGCAGAAATAAAGTTAAGAGATATTGGTTTAGAACTGAGTGATGTATTACAAGGGGATGCTAATAGTAGAAGAGAAGCTATAGAAAAAAGAACTCAAACTCCTATAAATGATTTCGTAAAATTTATAGACCTTATGGGAAAAGGAGAACTACAGAAAGTCAAAGAATGGATAGATACAGCAAATATAGCATCTAATGCAGCAGGTACTCCGGGAGCATTAGATACTTTTACACTAAGAACTACTTATAATGAGATTGCAGATTTAGTTGCTAAAAATGTTCAAGTAAGTCATCAAGGATCTGGAATACTTACACAACGATTATTTGTAATGTATATTGAATTAAATAGAATATCGCAAGCAGATGAAGATTGGTTAATGGCAGGGAAAAACTCAACAGTAAAATTACCAAAACAAAATGTTCCTGATGGCATTAAAACTACATTTAAGTCCACACAAGCACAAGCAAAAACTTTAGCTGAAAAAATTAGACAACTATGGATTGCTTCAAAAGCTGTAACTGAAATGAATATAAAAGATTTTAGTGGTGACAGCATACAAGATATAGATAACGCTTTAGAACAATATTTTGAAAATGAAGATCAAGACAGTCATCTTATAACTAAAGTTAAAGAAGTAGATAGTTTAACTGGAAAAATACATCAAAGAATTGCAATAGAGCATCAAAAAGCACGAAGTGATGCTGATAAATTACTAGGTAAATCAAAAAATCTAGCTTTTGATAAAAAGAGAGATACTGATTTACAAGGAGTACTTAATAAATATGCAAAAGATTTTGGAGATATAGCAGGTTCAAAAGCTATAACTAATGAAGTTATAAAACAGCTTACAGATGTAGCTGTAGGAAAAAAGAAGAAAAAATATAAAAGCAGTTCAGAAATAAAGTTAGCAAAAAATAAGAAAAACAGTAAAAGTCCTAATGCTAAAAGACTTAAAAGAGCTATATCAAAAGCAGGTAAACTAAAAGTGCCGCCTCTTGCAGCAAAAGTAATGCAAGAAGCAGGATCAGAAAAAGAAGATCAAGTAAGCGTCGTAAGACTGAAAACCTTAATTAATAAAAGATTATCAGCAGAAGTTAGAAGAAATATGGGAAGACCAGCCTTAATGAATAGAACTGGTAGATTCTCAAATAGTGTCGAATTATTAAATTTAAGAGAGACACCAAAAGGAATAACTGGAGATTATACATACCAACTTAATCCTTACCAAACATTTGAAAACACAGGCCAAAGAAGATGGCCTCTAGGGTATAATCCTAAAGCCCTGATTACAAAGAGTATAAGGAATTTAGCAATTCAATATACCGAAACAAAATTTAATAGACTTAGGAGAACATAATGTCATCTACATATAGAACAGCAAGAAAAAAGATAGTAGATTCCCTAGTAAAAAAACTACAAGGAATTGATGGACAATATCCATACAATTCAAATTTATTTAATAACGTTCATGGGCATATGGTATTTTTAGATCAAATTCAAGAATATCCTAAAGTTTGTATAGTAGCAGGAGACGAAACTAGACAGTATCAACCTAATGAATTTAAGTGGAGATTCCTAAGTTTAGACATAAGAGTTTATGTTGAAGACCAAGAAGATTCACAGGAAGTCTTAGCACTTTTAATGGAAGACATTGAAAGAGTATTAGACGAAAATGATGTTTTGACTTATGATGATACCGTAAGCCCAAACTTAAAAACGACTTCCTTAACGTTACAATCGTTATCGACAGACGAAGGTGTTATGGCACCTTTAGCGATAGGCGAAATAACAGTAGCGTGTAGGTATTAATCGAAATTACATAATAGATAAACATCTAGTAATGTACTTTCAAAGAAAATAATAATAGGAGAAAGCAATGGCTTTAAATCTATCAAGAAATACTAAAGTATATGTGAGCTCTGTAAATGGAGTAGGTGCAACTGGCGGCATAAGTGGTTGCCATGTATCTACTGCGGGAACAGGCTATGCTGTAGGTGACATCGTAACATTAGGTACAACTAGTGCAAGTGGTGTTAACTTTAAGTGTATCGTAGCATCTATTACTGGTGGCGGTTCAACTGGCCCAGTAGCAACTATCTACGTTCCTAATAACTTTAGGGGTTCAGCATTCGCTGATGGCGAAACTGCAACCGAAACAGCCGTAGAAAACTATGCTGGAACAGATAATTCTGGCGCTTCAGGACTAATAGTAACTGTTGACGCTATCGCAGGAACAACAACTGCTGATGGTTCAAGAACAGGAACAGGTACTTTCAAAGGAAACGAAGTAGATGCTAACACATTCAGAATTGGTGTATTAGACGGATATAGTTTTTCACAGGGTTCAGATTCAAGTGATGTAACTATTTCAGAAGCTGGTGCAGCGCCAAACAGGGGTTCAAAAAGATTCAATGACTCTTTACCACCTGCAGAATGGTCAATGGGTACATATGTACGACCATTTGTTCATGGCTCAGCCAGTTTTAGAACTGCATTAGATCACGATTGTGTAGAAAATATATTGTGGGCTGCTTTGTCAGGTACTGCTCTACCTTCCGACTCTTCTGGGTCAGGAAAAGGTGTAGTTGTAGGTACTACTGCTCAAAACGGTTCTCAAGTAACTTTTGGACAATCAGATGTTCACGAACTTATGAAACTTAGCTTGTACTTCGCACTAGAAAATACAACATACAGGTTAAACGATGCTCAAATTAACCAAGCCGAAGTTGATTTTTCAATTGACGGCATAGCATCAGTAACTTGGTCTGGAAACGCAACAACAATCGACCAAGTAGAAGAAGCAATAGAAGATCCTTCTAAGTATATCATTCAAGGAACTTCAGAAGCAACCCCAGCAGCTAGGGAAGCAAGTACTGCAGGAACAGGTGAGGGTAATACAGATACTTATACAGAAACGTATAACTTTGTAGATACTACTGGTCCATCAGATGCTGATTATTTAAGAAATAAATTATCAACATTATACCTAGATGCAGATGCACAGGGTGGCGGCTCAGCTTCTAACGGATTAGATGACACAACTTATGATATTAATATTACAGGTGGTTCTCTAACCTTTGCAAACAACGTTACTTATGTAACACCAGAAACAATTGGTGTTGTGGATAAACCTATCGGTTCTTTCACAGGTGCTAGATTAATTAGTGGTTCTTTAACCATGTATCTAGATACTAAATCAAATGGTTCAAACCAACTTTTAACAGACTTAGCCGGTGCAACTGACCTTGTAACAAACTCTTTTGACATGAGATTGTTCATGGGTGTAGCCGGTACTGTTGCATCAGATGGTGACGCTATGGATAGTGGAGACTTCTCCGCACCAGGTGTTGAATTTAATATGCCAAGAGCTCAGTTGTCAATACCGACAATTGAAGTTGGCGACCTAGTTTCTACTTCAGTAGAATTTGCAGCTCATGGCTCAGATCTACTAACAGGAGATGAAATTACAGTCAAATACTTAGGATCTACTTCGCATACTCAATCAGGATATGCTTCTACAGGTGCTCGCGCCCTAGATAGTGCCTAAGTCTAATGTCATATAGTTTTCTCAAGGAGAGTAAGCTATACCTCGTATATGGCGGGAACAAGTATAGAATATATACTACTTCCGCCATTACGTTTTCTCAAACATTTGCGGAAGATTCGTACCCAGTAAAGACTTTGCACGATCAATCAAAAATGTTCGAGGGATCAACAATAACAAAAGCTAATCCAGCTGATTTTAATTTTGTTGTTCCTTTAACTGCAGAAAAAGATGAAAGCATAGTCATAACTTTATTAAGTGACTTGAATACAACAACTGAGGCAGGGATAACCACTCAACAACTCAAGTCATTTGATATGTATGTACAAACTACAAGTATTACATATAAACTAGAAAATGCTATTATTACACAAGCAGACTTTAATTTTACTGAAAAAGCACAATTTGCAGTACAAATTACAGGAAAGGGAACTAAATTAACAAGAGCTGGTGATGAAACATACACCATTCCTGGAAGTCTTCAATCTGAATCTTCCACAAGAACACCTTTACTAGTTTATCCAGTACTTACCTTTGATAGTTTAGACATGAGCGCTATTCTTAGCGTGTCTTTGTCTATTACTACAGAAGTAGCTTATACTGAATATGATAATCTTCATGAAAGTTTATTAGTAACAGGATCTAGTAATGCGATGTATCCTAGTACATATACGATAGGAAAGCGAGTTGCATCGGGAGCAATCGAACAATATCAAACGGACAATAATATAACACAATTTGATGATTTTAGTACTAGTAGTAATTTAATTATAAAAGCAGTAGAATTAGGAAAAGCAACAAGTGATAATGGATTTTTTCAAATACAATTAAATCCTGTATCATACACGGCAAGACCAACAGTAGCAGATGTTTATAAACAAAGCTATGATTATACTTCTACTGATAATACAGCACTCAGTACACGAATCACACAATATTCTTAGGAGAATAACACAACATGGAATTAAAAAGCTTATTAGTGGATATAAAAACCACTTGGGCAGAGTTTCCCGGACTAAACGATTTTGAAGTCGAACTGGCGAACCTATCCCGAAAAGAACTCGTAGCATTACGAAAAAAATGCACATCAAATACCTTTAATAGAAAAACAAGGGGTTTTGAAGAAACACTCAATGATGAAAAATTTGTAAAGGAGTTTACAAAAGCAACAGTAAAAAATTGGAGAGGCTTAAAATTAAAATACCTTGAAGATTTAGTACTAGTTGATTTAGCAGGACAAGATGGTGAGGCTGAAATGGAATACACAGAAGCTAATGCTCATCTACTTGTAGAAAACTCAAGTGAGTTTGATAACTGGCTCAACGAGGTAGTCTTTGATTTAGAAAACTTTCGTACAGGAAGCAAAGGAGACAATAAGGAAGCGCCTGAAAGTATATCTGAATAATGATTCAATAGGAATGACAAAAGACCAGTATCTCCGAATGGTAGAGCAGACTGGCGAAGAGATCGACTGGGATAGATGTCCCGCAGACATCGAAGACTTTCCTGATAGTGTACATATTGCACTTGCTATTTACAATTCTTTAACAGATAGAGTATATGCTGAAGTCGGATTTACAGGTAAAGATCTCACTTATCTAGAGGGTTTATACAACTTATATAAAATAGAAAGTTATACAGAAAAAGAATGGATATTTGAGTTAATTTTATTTTTAGACTCACATCATATATCCGAGTCTCAAAGGCGAATAAAAGCCGAGTATGAGAAAATTAAGAAAAAATAATGGCTAAAAGTAAAGTACTAGTAGAATTTCAGCTTGTCCAAAAAGGCAAAAATTTTGCTATACTTCAAAAAGAGCAAGAAAAACATAATAAAACTCTTGATCAAACTGATAAAAAAACCAAAAATCTAAATAAGTCTCAGGCTAATAACTATAACAGACAAAAACAAGGTGTTATTCAAACAGCAAATAGCACTAAAAACTTTTCTAAACTTTCACAAACGGTAGGCGGCGACGGAGGAGGTCCTGGAGGACTTGTCCGTGCTTATGCATTATTAGCCGCCAACGTATTTGCCCTTACAGCTGCATTTGGAGTTCTATCCAGATCCGCACAAATTGACACCTTAAACCAATCTATGGAAGTACTAAGTACTACAGGTGGAACATACATCAAAAATTTAGCTAAAGATATGCAGGAAGCTTCAGGCTTTGCTATTGATTTAGCTCAATCATTTAGACAGGTATCACTAGCAGCAAGTGCTGGACTCAATACCTCAGAAATCGAAGGATTAACAAAAGTCGCAAAGGGAGCAGCTATTTCTCTCGGTAGAAACTTGCCCGACGCTATGGACAGAATTTTTAGAGGTGCTATCAAGTTAGAACCTGAAATTCTCGACGAGATCGGACTCTTTGTTCGTGTGGATGAAGCCGCACAAAAATACGCTAGGAACAATGGTAAAGTTGTTTCTGCACTAACACAGGTGGAAAAAAGACAAGCATTTTTAAACGAAATATTAGAACAAGGTACTAAGAAATTTGCGCAGTACGCTGACGAAATTAAACCTGATCCTTATGTAAGATTAGGAGCAGCTCTTGGAGACATTGCACAAAGCGGACTAAGTCTATTAAACAATGTATTAGGTCCTGTATTAAGTTATTTAGCAGAATCAAAGATATTATTAAGTGCAGTCTTTGGAGCCCTAGTTTTTGCACTATTAAAGAAAGCTATTCCTGCTATGGGATTGATGACACAACAGACAGCTACATTAGCACAAGAAAGAGCTAACGCTGCCAGAGAGTATGCTGAAGGAGTATCAAATACTGCGAAAAAGAATATTGCTGTAGAAGAAAAGGGTTTGGTAAAGTCAAGAAAAATCATGAAACAGAAGCAAAGAGATCAAAAAAGATTTCAGTCGAGAGCAAGTAAACAGCCCGATATGGCTAAATTCGATAAAGAAAAATTAGGCTCATTAAAAAGAAAAAAACTGTTAGAAGAAAGAATAACTCTCCTTAAAAAAGCTCAAAATGACTCAGGCAGTAAAAACCAAACACTAATAGCACAAGAACTTGAAATGCTCAAAGAAGAAGAAAGAATTGAACAAAGACTTTCAAACCTGAGAAAGCAAACAGGCGTAGATAAAGGAAGCCTAGCAGATAGACGACAACAACAATTAGATAGAAAAGCAGGTGGTACAAGCATTATAGCTACGGCTACGGGTATAGGTGAAACTTCTGGTATGAAAGAGGGGTGGAAAAACTTAACTGAAGAGATAGGTAAGGGATATGATACTCTTGATGAAAAAGGAAATAAGGTAAATAAACAATTTACTGGTCTGCAAAAAGCCGGGCTGAAGGCACAGGGTGGCATGTCTCTACTTGCTGGAGGAATTAGTAAAGCAATGATGGTGATAGGGCCTTTTATGATGATTCTGGGGCTGTTAGCACCTCTACTTGCTCTAATAGGTAAATGGATGGGCTTTGGAAGAAAAGAAGCAGTAGCCTATGGAGAATCTCTTGAACGTTTAGGAGATCAGACGGAGAATCTTAATAAGCGTTTTAAAACACAAACAGAGCAATTAAGAAGAGGAGATTTAAGCTGGGTAGAGTCCATTAAAGCACAACTTGCTTTTAATAAAGGACAAAAAGAAACAATGGAAAATTTGTTAAAAGTTGATGAGGCTTTTAAGGAAGTTCAAAGAACTATGGGATTCTTTACAGGTTTATGGGACAAGATTAGCGGCAGGATTCTGACGGGTCTTAAAGGAGCTCCTATTCAAATAATGGGTAGGGCAGAATCTAATAGACAACTTGCTATTATTGAGGCAGGAACTAAGAACATGGTAGGTGCTTTTAGAGGTGCTAATGAAAGTTTACAACAGATATATCTTGATGGGGTTGAGGGCTCAGTACATGTAAAACAAGCAGTTGATAACCTTGTAGTATCAGAAGATGCGCTATATAATACTAAAGAGGCATATTATAAATTAATCAAAGATGGAGATGAGGGATCGAAGAAGAGGTTAGAAGATATACAAACAATTGAGGCTGGCGGCATGAAGACAGGCTATATCCGTAACGCATTCAAAAAGGAATTAGCGAAGGAAGGCGCAGATGCAGAATTAGATTATGTGCTGGCCATGGAAGAAAAAGAGAAGATGGATAAGAGACTGCTGGATTCAGGTAAGAAGCTTGTGCACAATGCTGATACTTATAAAAATATTTCTAAAGACATTATTAAGCAAATGGACATCGAAATAAAGCTTTTAGAGAGACTTGCATCAGCTGCAACGGGTGCTTCTGAATCCATAGGTAAATTCCAACAAGCCTTTATGCCTAAAACAAAAGTTGACGATGTACTTAGCAGCTTTAAACAATTTGAAAGTGCTTTTGCAGATATTAAGAAAAAAGGAAAAGATGGATTTATTGACCCTGAATTAGCTTCAGGGTTCTTTGAAAAATTTGCTGACTCTGATAATGCTTTTGGTTCTCTATTTAAGAGCCTCTTCAAAGCAGTAACAAAAGATGGCGTAACGACGATGGAGCTTATTGATAAGACAGGAGACGCGGCAGCAGAAGCGTTTACAAACGTAAGGAAAGTTTTAGATCATTTTAGAGATGGAATATTAACAACAAAAGTTGAAATACAATCTTTAAAAGCAGAACAAAAAATGTTAACTAAATTGACTATGGGTGGATTAGAAGTAAATACACAAAGACAGAAAAAATTCACAGAAGAACTAAAGAAAACATATAAAGTGCAAAGACAGCTAACAAGTGTTGCATTTGTTTCATTTGGCTTAGGAGTAGAAGAAGCTGGAGAAGCTGCAAAATTACTGGCAAAGCAAGAAGATATTGGTGCAAAAAGACTGGTATTACAGGAACTGCTTAATGCGGAAAAATTAACTGAAAATCAATACTCTCAAGCTAATGCTTATATAGAGCAAGAAGAAATGAAGAGAATAGATTATTTAGTTGCGGTGGAGCAAGAAAGTCTACTAATAAAAAAAGAAGGGCTGCAAGCACAACAAAAGATAAATGCTGCCCAAAAAGAGTATTCAAATGCAAAAAGAGCAGAGTTAGAAGT
>Ga0222717_10001864_pt1 | contig 16839 bp, 24 predicted proteins | sample C33_18DmetaG_FD_165053 | JGI IMG/M metagenome (GOLD analysis project Ga0222717, IMG submission 165053) | Estuarine water microbial communities from San Francisco Bay, California, United States - C33_18D | ecosystem: Environmental > Aquatic > Marine > Unclassified | place: USA: California...
ACTAAGATGAGTGAAGAAGAGTTTATGGAGTCTGAGTATAATACGGAAGGAGATTGGGAAGACTTTTTGAAAATGAACGAATGTATAATTATTAGATAATAAAAACAATTATGAACAAAGAAGAAAAGATGATGAATAAAGATAAACACATATGGGAAGGTTGGACAGTTGGAGACTTTATAGATGAATTAGAACCGAGTTTTAACACAATCCAAAGGTCTGATGGTTTTTGGGATGCAGTAGGATTTGAGTCTAAAGAACAATTAAAAAATTGGGTTAAGTCAAATCAACCATACTACAAAAAACATATACCCGAGGTGTACAATTATTTTTTAAACAAAACAAAATTATAACAATATGATATCAGATAAGATACAGTCAATAAGTGTAGAGTACAGAACATTTAAGAAATCAAACACAGAGATAAGATGGTCTAAAGGGATTAAGAACAGTAAAAGCAAGGAGTCTGAAATAGATAGAGATAAAGAGATAGTGTTCTTAAAGAGCGTTTGTAAACGTGAGGGCGTAAGTTTCCAAGCAATGAAAAATATATTAATGATATGAAGAAAATAAAGCGAATGTTAACTATATACTTCCTACGCAAGTATATCAAAATAGGAATAATAACTGAGGAACAGATAAAAGAATTATGAAGGATAGATTAATAGTATGTAAAGATGGGTTTGTATTTATAGACGTAACCGACATCGCAGGTACTCTTTGGGGTACAGAGGATTTGTATGCAGTAAATGCAGAAGACGAGACCGAGTCTCTAATTGAGGATAAATTAGAGTTGAACTATTGGCTTAGAAAAAGAACACTTAAAATATGTATGGAAGGTGGGCATTTACCTAAGAAGAATCAATGGTGGTCTAATTCAGAGAAGATTACCCACGAAGGGTATATTTATGTAAGAACAAAAGATATAATAAAATGAAAGTATTTGATAGCATTTATACGGCTGATGGATTTGAAATCTATTGGCTACACGAACACACAGACACCACACTACAATCCCCCGAGAATGACTTGTATTATGACTACCATAGTTTTTACGAGGCTTGTGAGGATATAGTACAGAGTGGTGCTGACTTTGAGAATTATGTTTTTGATGATGACGAATTAAAAGATATGCGAAATGGAAGATAGAAAGAAAATAAACCTATTTATACTTGGACTTGTATTATTCCAAGTGACGATAATTCTACTAACTTTTGTGTTATGATTAGTAGATTTATTGTTTTTATGTTTATGATTGGGTCGGTGGTATGGACTGCCGACCACAATCTAACAACGGAGAGAACTATCATCTCTGTAGGCGAGGTTGACACCTTGTCTGATTGGGATAGGCTTATCAACGCAATTATCTACGTTGAGAGCAGAGGTAATGACTCTGCCATTGGCGATAGAGGTAAGGCAGTTGGATGCCTACAGATACATCCTATATGTGTGAGAGAGGTAAACCGAATCCTACGCAAGAATGATATACCATTGGTATATACATTAGAGGATAGATATAGTAGAGCCAAATCTGTTGAGATGTTCAACATCATATCAGAGGAGTATGAATGCTGCGAGGAATACACGTTTATAGAGTATGCAGAGATAGTAGCAAGAAGATGGAACGGAGGTCCGATAGGACATAAAAAAACAACAACAATCAAATATTGGAATAAAGTACAAAGTGTACTATAGTACACTATTTTTAATTAAAGAAATAGTTTGGGTTAACCCAAACCACCCCAAACACCTAAAACAATTTAAAAAAAACAATTATGAGTAACATGAGCTATTGCAGATTTGAAAATACTGCTGCAGATTTACAAGATTGCTTAGAGGCAATCGAAGACAGAAAAATTAATGATTTAGGTAGTCAGTATGAGGTAGATGCCTTAGAAGAACTACTTAGGTTATGTGAAGAAGTTGTATCATACAAAAATGAGATTGAAGATGCTATTGTGGCGAACAATGAAAAAGATTCTGATACATTGGATTAGGCTTGGAATCTACATATAATTAATATATATTTGAACAACAATTAAACCATATAATAAAATGAGCAAGATTAAACAACTATTAGATGACATAAGACCCGAAGAATACTACTCGCAATATGCCGATTCAGATTATTGGTACAGTGAGTGGGAGAAGATTAACAGAGAGAGAGTAAACAATTCAGATAAGATTGTATTAAAAAAGAAATATGAAGAAAAAGAGATTTAATTTTTATGTAGATGTTATATTAAATGAGTTTGATATATCAAGAGATGTGTTCTTTAGAAAGACAAAAGAACGTGAGATTGTAGATGCAAGACAGATGCTTTATTGGACCTGTCACAAAAACAACTTTTCAATAGCTAGTATAATTAGAATGATGAGTGAAAATGGATATGACATTCAGTATCCATCAGTAAGACAGGGTATTGATAGAATTGGTGAAACTAAAGATAAAGATTACAAAAAATTCAAAAAAAAGATATGTTCAGTTTAGATGAAATATTCAACCAAGCGTTTATCGATAAGAAGTCAGCTAAAAAAATTGCGACCGGATACCAATCTGCAAGTCTATTAGACGTTAAGGTAGTAAAAGATGACTATACTCACAAAATTAATTTATTAAATACAAGTAGGAGATACTACAAACCTATCACTGAATCTGAACTTTTTCATTTCAAAGAAAAAGGTTGGAGATGTGGGGTATATGTAGTAACCTTGTCAAACTATCGTTCAAAACTTGACAAGGTCGAGAGGAGTATTCGAGACGAAGTTAACGGGAAGAGTAACGAAAAATCAATAAAACAATTAAAAGCAACAAGGGAATCCTTGATGTCTGATTATAACAAATTAAACAACAAATTAAATGAGCAAACAAAGTTATGAAGTCTTGTCAGCTATCAGCGTAAAAGACAAGGTAGAAAGAAAAGGTAGAATGGATTACCTATCGTGGGCAAATGCGTGGCATTTACTTAAGCAAAAATATCCATTAGCACAACGTACTGTATACGAAGACCCTGCAACGGGTTGGAACTACTTCTCTGATGGGAAGAGTGGTTGGGTGAAGGTTGGTATCTCTATTGAAGATATGGAGCATATAGATTACCTTCCTATTATGGACTTTCGGAACAAAGCTATTTCAGCAGATGACATTACATCTATGGATGTAAACAAAACAATTCAGCGTTCAACTGCTAAGGCTATTGCAATGCACGGATTAGGTCTGTCACTATGGAAGGGTGAGGATGTTCCCGAGCTGTTAACTAAAGCAGAGACTGTAAAGAAAATAGGTCTTAAGGTTGGTGATGCTAATTGGGAGAAGGTAAAGAGATATGTATTGCAGAACAAGGGTAGCTTAAATATAGATGAGATTGTTGTCAATCTATCTAAGAAGTATACTATCAATGCAACTACCAAGAAAGAACTTCAAAAGCTACTTAAGTAATGGATGCAATTGAGATGTTAAGAGATGATGCCAATTACTATGGTGACTTCGGTAAGCAGTACCTATCTAATTCAGATATAGGTACTCTACTGAAAGACCCTAGTCAGTTTGGTGTATCGCAACCCGACAATCAAAACTTTGCTAAGGGTAGATACTTCCATCAGTTAATACTTGAGCCAAGTAAAGCAGAGGATGTTAAGTATGTTGAGGTAAGTACTAGAAATACAAAAGTGTATAAGCAGTATTGTCAAGATAATAACGTACCTTATGTGTTACTTGAGAGTGAAGTTATAGATATCCAAGGTTTAGTTAAGAGGATGTTGAGCAACTACACGTTCTTTGAGGATATCAGAAACAATGGCAATGAGTACGAAGTACCTGCAATAGGAAAGATATTCGGAGTTATGTGGAAAGGTAAGGCAGATATTGTACACCCTGATATGATAATAGATTTGAAGACCACATCTAACATAGATGACTTTAAATGGAGTGCAAGGAGATACAACTACGATAGCCAAGCGTACATATACCAAACATTGTTCGGTAAGCCATTAGTATTCTACGCAATAGAGAAAGGTACAGGTAGGATGGGTATATATAGACCAACTACAGAGTTCCTTGAACGTGGAGAGGATAAGGTTAAGAGAGCAATAGAGGTATACAAAAAGTTTTTTGCAGACAATGCAAAGGAAAACATTAACGACTACTACATAGAGGAGGAGTTAATTTAATTATGATAAGGTAGGCTCGTACTTCCCAATCGTGCCATACCTAAATTAATTGGGATAAAATTTATATAATTTATTATGTCAAACGAGACAATTTTTGCAGATGGATTCATCTTCAAGAGAAAAGAAAACGCACCTGACTTTGTTGTTGGGTCACAGTCAATCAAAGTAGAAGAAGCAATTGCATTTCTACAGCAAAACCAAAAGAATGGATGGGTAAACCTAGACATCAAACAGAGTAAAGGTGGTAAATACTACTGCCAACTCGACACTTGGCAGCCTAAATCAAAAGATTTTAAGGATGAAGTGACCGAAATGGTCAGCAAATCAGAAGATGCAATGCCATTTTAACCAAAACTAAAAGTCAGATAATAAGGGAGTTATAACAGCTCCCTTTTATTTGAATCTAAAAGTGACCATTTTTTTTCCTATACTACTACTACTACTACTACTATATATATTTTATTTTTTTTTGTTCATAATAGGTAAAAAACGGTCAAACGGTCAAACTAATTGAGAATCAACATTTTAAACGTCACAAAACAGTCACTAGCATGTCACATAAGGTCACTATATTTAAAAACATAAAAGAAACACAGACACCATTTCACGTAAAGGTTGGTGTAATCCTTGATAGAATCAAGGATGGGAAGAGTAAAGAATTAGTAAAGAGCATAAGGTCTGAGAAGGACAAGAACAAGAGAGCAGAACTTAAACAGAAGTTACCTGCTATATGCTTTAGCGGAACTTTCAATAAAAGAAACGACAAATCATTGGTTAATCATAGTGGTCTTATTTGTTTGGACTTCGATGCATACGAGAAGAAAACCATAATGAAGGAGCATAAGGATAAGATATCAAAAGACAAGTATGTATACTCTGTTTTCGTATCCCCTTCGGGTAATGGTCTAAAGGTATTGGTTAAGATACCTGATGATGTAGATAACCACATAAATTATTTCAATTCACTTGAGGATTATTTTGACTCACCATACTTTGACAAGACATCAAAGAATGTAAGTCGGGTGTGCTACGAGTCTTGGGATAACTTAATCCACATCAACGAAGATTCTGAGGTGTACGATAAGATAAAGGAGAGGCAGTATACTGAGGTTGATATAACATCCAAGATAGCTACCTTACCAATCACTGATGAGAATAAGATTGTAGAGATACTTGTAAAGTGGTGGGAGAAAAAGTTCCCAATGCACGAGGGTGTTCGAAACCAAAATGCATATACACTTGCGATGGCATTCAATGAGTACGGTGTTAATAAGTCATTAGCATCTTATGTACTAAACCAATACGAACAAACAGACTTTTCCCTCAAAGAGATACAAGCAACTATAGATGGTGCTTACAACAATACAGATAAGTTCAAGACAAAGTTCTATGAGGATGATTCGGCTATCAACTTGGTTAGGCTAAAGTTAAAGAATGGAGCATCTAAGAAAGAGATTATTGAGGAGTTAGATAATAACAATAAGTCGTATCCTGAATGTGATGTCGAGTTAGTTATTAATCGTGTGGAGGAAGAGGGAACTAACATAAAGTTTTGGTCTAAGAGTGATAAGGGTATAATAAAAAATATACCAATACTATTCAAGAATTTTCTAGAGGAAAATGGATTCCATAAGTATTCACCCGAAGGTTCGAATAATTTTGTTTTTGTTCGTGTTATTGAGAATTTAGTAGACAATACATCAGACAAGGAGATAAAAGATTTCATTCTTAACTATCTGTTAGATGTTGATGACCTTTCTGTTTACAATCACTATGCTAATAAAACAAGTTTATTCAAGGAAGACTTCCTTACACTACTATCTACTATTGACATACACTTTGTTATGGATACAAAAGATACGTCATTCCTATATTACGAAAATTGTGCAGTCAAGGTAACCACAAATGATATTGAGACAATCAAGTATCTTGATTTGGATGGTTATGTTTGGAGAGACCACGTTATAGATAGGAACTTTAGGATGTGTCGAGACTACGATTGTGATTACAGAACATTCATATCAAGGATATGTGGGGGTAGTCAAGATAGGGTAGACACCGTAGAGTCAACAATTGGTTTTATGTTACACGGATATAAAAACCTTTCATCTTGTCCGGCAATAATACTAAATGATGAGGTAGCAAGTGAGAACCCTGAAGGTGGCACAGGTAAAGGAATATTTATGAATGCATTGGCTCATATGAAAAAGTTAGTGGTTATTGATGGTAAATCATTCAACTTTGAAAAGTCATTCCCATATCAAACCGTATCTGTAGATACGCAACTGCTATGCTTTGATGATGTAAAACGCAACTTTGACTTCGAGAGATTGTTCAGCGTAATTACTGAAGGTCTTACATTGGAGAAGAAAAACAAGGATGCAATCAAGATACCATACACTCGTTCACCTAAGGTTGCGATAACAACCAACTATGCTATACGAGGCACGGGCAATTCATTTGCGAGACGTAAGTTTGAGATTGAATTACACCCACACTATAACAAGCAGTACACTCCATTCGATGAGTTCAAGAGACATCTATTCAATGATTGGGATTCAGACGAGTGGTGCTTATTTGATAGCTATATGGTGAACTGCCTAAGTAGCTATATGAGAACAGGTCTTATAGAGAGTGAACTTGTAAACGGTAAATACAAAGCATTCATATTGGAAACGTCAGAAGACTTTGCAGAGTGGTGTGGAGTAAAGACGGGTGAGAGACACCATATGCTCCCTACTGAAGAGAGAATACACCTTAACAGACTGTATGTTGAGTTCTGCGATGATTACCCTGACTATGGAAAGACAGGTAGTATTAAGTTAAGCCGGACAAAGTTCAATAGTTATGTTAGAGCATATGCAAAATACACAACGGGTAACGACATAGAGCAAGGCAAAGACAATCTTGGTAAATGGTATATTATCAAGATATGACAGGGCTATTTAAAGTAACGGCAAAGAAAGGACGAAAGATAATATCTTCTAAAGTTTTTGGCAATGATAAAAAGCGTGATGTGTTGCTATCTCGATTAATGAATCGTAAAAAAATAGTACACGCTGATAGGGGTAGTTGGGAGCTATTAGATGTAAAAATACAAAAAGAAATAACTATGGATAGACAATCAAATAGTGAGTTTAAGTTTAGAGAATATCAAAGAACTATCATCTCTAAGGGGGTGGATGTCCTAAAGGATAATCGCTTTTTGTATTTAGCTATGGAGGTACGCACAGGTAAGACCTTAACAAGCCTTGGTATAGCTGATGATATGCGTGTAGGTAATGTACTATTCTTGACCAAAAAGAAGGCAATAAGTACTATTGAGTCTGACTACGCAATGCTCAATCCTAAGTATAGGCTAACGGTTATGAACTACGAGAGCATACATAAGCTACCACAAGATATGTGGGATTTAATTGTATGCGATGAGTCTCATAGTATGGGTGCGTTCCCTAAGCCAAGTAAACGTGCTAAGCAAGTTCGTGAACTTATAGCTAAAAACAATCCGTATGTGATACTTATGTCAGGTACACCAACTCCTGAATCATTTAGTCAGATGTATCATCAGGTATATGGTATACCAAGTAACCCATTTAAGAAGTACAAGAACTTCTATAGGTTTTGTGATGACTATGTGGTGATTACTGAAAAGAAAATAAATGGCTTTCGCATAAGAGACTATTCTAATGGCAAACAGAGCATCATTGATATGATGAAAAAATATACCATTAGTTACTCTCAGAAGGAGGCAGGCTTCAAAGTTAATACCCGTGAGCATAAGCTGTATGTGAAGATGGATGATGTTACATATAAAGTAGCCAACAAACTTAAAAAAGATTTAGTAGTTGAAGGTAAGGACGAAGTAATACTTGGAGACACTAGCGTAAAGCTAATGACTAAGTTGCATCAGATATACTCAGGAACGGTTAAGTTTGAATCAGGCAACTCAAAAATACTTGACTTAAGTAAAGCGGGCTTTATACACGATAACTTTGGTGATGTGAAGGTTGGTATCTTCTACAAGTTTAAAGAGGAGTACAACGCCTTAAAAGAGGTCTACGGGGATAATCTATGCACAGAGCTAGATGAGTTTAATACAACTGATAAAACCATAGCCCTACAGATTCAATCAGGTAGAGAAGGTATTAGTCTTCGTAAAGCTGAGGCATTAGTGTATTATAATATAGACTTTAGTGCAACAAGTTATTGGCAGAGCAGAGATAGGATGACAACTAAAGATAGGTTAGAGAGTGATGTGTATTGGATATTCGCTGAAGGTGGTATTGAAGATAGGATATACAAGGCTGTATCTAACAAGAAGGACTATACATTAAAACACTTTAAGAAAGATTTGCTAACTTTGAAGTGATGAAAAGCAAAAGAAACTCTCGTGCCGGCAAGCACCCATCGTATGATAAGAAGGGTATGTCTGATGAACAAATCAAACGTAAAAGAGAATACGATAAAAAATACAATGCTACCAAAAGACGAAAGAAGTATCGTTCTAAGCTAAACGCTGCCAATAAGAAAGCAGGTACATATGGCAATGGAGATGGTATGGATATGAGTCATACGAAGAGTGGACGATTAGTTAAGGAAAAGCGAAGTCGCAACCGTGCTAGAAACGGTCAGAACGGTAAGTCGACAAAGAAATGACCGAACAGCAGATACAAAGCAAAAGGATAAAGGAATTAGAAGAGCAAGGATATTATGTTCTAAAATTAGTTAAGACAAATAAAAACGGAATACCCGATGTCTTAGCTATACATCCTGATGCTGCTGTCATATTTAGCGAAATAAAAACTAAGACAGGTAAGCTGTCAAAACTACAGGAGTATAGACTAAAAGAACTAAGTAGCTTTGGCTTTAAAACTGAAATTTACAGAGGATAAAAAATTAAAACAACAATATGAATAGACAAGACATGAGATTAGAAGAGATAGCGGAAACCGTCCGCAAATATTACAAGATTGAGAAAAAAGACTTTATAAGTGAAAGTAGATATAGATACTTAGCAGAGCCTAGACAGATGTACTGCTATATATCTAAAAAAAGATTAAATAAGGTTGGACTTAAATCTATTGCAAGGTTCATAGGTGACAGAGACCACTCTACTGTCATACACGCCATAAGAAAAATAGACACCCTTATTGATTTTGAAAAGGAAATGCAAGAAGATTATAAAGAGATAAATAAAATACTAGACGATTATGACGAAGACCCGATAGAAGTAGTTCTTGAATTTATCCGCAGAACCCTACCTATGGATACAGATTTAGCTTTAGAAATAGAAAGAAAGGTTATGGAACTAAAACAATGAGCACACAATACGAATTATACCTAATAACCCTCAGAGCGTTGTCTCTTATGGACGAATTGAACCTTCCTGAGAAGGGGATTAAAAAGTCTATGAGAGGACTCAACAGATTTGCGGAGGAAGTGCAGGAGATGATGGAGAATGCGAGCAGCGAAGCACATCAGAGAAGCGTACATAACTTTAATGTAGTATTAAACTCGATAGATGACGAAGTCCTAGGGCTTCCAATTGGAGAATTAATTATAGAAAAATAATTCGGCAATAAAGAGTATATTGGGGGTATGATAAAATCGTGTAAAGTAAGTATAGGTGTAGTATTAACAATCACACTACTAATTTTTTCTACGTTTACTTACGCACAGATAAATGATACCCTTAACGTTAAAACTCATGAAAAGATAAACGTAGAATTTGCCTCTTGTATTGGGATATATAACTACCTATCTATTAGTGTAGAAAAAGAATTTACTCAAGGTAGATTTAAATTTGGACCAAGAGTTGAATTTGTAAATCTATTAAATATTGAACAATACACCGCTGAAAAAAAAGATTATGAGATGATTGCTCAATTGAGAATTAGATTGCTTCAGTTAGAGTATCAGTTAACAGATAGATTAAGAGTAGGAGTAGTACCGATTTGGATGAAAGGACCTTTACCTCAATATGGTTTTTATCAAACACCTTCATCCGTATACGGTCATATACAATTAAAAGAAGGGTTTTCCTTAGAAGCAACGTTAACTAATACGAATAGAGAATTAATTGAAATATCATTACGTAAAGTAATTTAACCTTTAACATCAAAAAAAATGAAAGAATACAAATACTCAGTAGGAGAAACTATCCAATACAGAAACCTACCTCACAAGGTATTCAGCAGAAGTAAGTCAGAAGGTAAGAATAGATACCTACTAATGAGTATTCATCAATCAAATAGTTTTGTTGGAGTATATGAGGATGAGGTGGTTTTATAATAAAAAAAATCTATTTTTGTATTTATGAGTATGTCTTCATACGATAAAGAAAGGTTATCTCACATTAATTATAAAATGCGAGTTATAAACGAACACGTAGATGATATATATGAGTTTCTAGTAGATAGAGATTTTGACGATTTGGGTGTTGTTCTTGTTGAGTTAATTGAGGAGTTAAGAGAGATTCAGTTATCTATTACAGATGAATTATAAAGATTTTAGACCAAGGCTAAAAGGCAACAAGAAAGATGCCTATCTAAATTTAACCAAAAACGAAAAGCGTATACTTATCGTAGGTGACCTTCACGCACCATTTACCCTTGACGGGTACTTTGAGTTCTGCAAGGACACCTATGCAAAGTATAACTGCAATCAAGTAATTTTTATCGGGGACATCATAGACAACCACTATTCTTCATTTCACGCAACAGACCCGGATGGTATGGGAGGGGGTGATGAGCTTGACTATGCTATTGATGATATTGCCAAGTGGCGAGATGAGTTTCCAAAAGCAGATGTATGTATTGGAAACCACGATAGAATAATAATGCGTAAGGCATTTGACTCTCAGATTCCTTCACGTTGGATTAAAGATTACAATGATGTGCTTGGAACTAATTGGAATTGGGTTGAGCAAATTGTATACGATGGTGTACAATACGTTCACGGAGAAGGAGGTACAGCTCGAACTAAATCTAAGAACGATATGATGTCAACCGTACAAGGTCATATTCATACACAGGCATATACCGAATGGAATGTAGGTAAGAACTTCAAGATATTCGGAATGCAAGTAGGTTGTGGAGTTGACAGCAAGTCATACGCAGCAGCATACGCTAAGAACTTTAAGAAACAAGCGATAGGATGCGGTGTAGTATTTGGTGGGCATACAGCGATTAACTGTATGATGGAGTTATGACGAAAAGATTTGAATCAAAAAAAGATTTGGATAGAGAGTCCAAAGCAATAAAAAAATTCTTAAGTGTGTTCAATGGTTCGGCAATCAAGCTAGGACCTCACGATGTTGACTACAGGATATTCGATGAAAACAAAAAACCAATATGCTATGCTGAGGTGAAAGGTAGGATACGAGATATGAAAGATGCATACCCACTACCGATAGCTGCTAGAAAGTTAGTTAAACTAGCAGACAAAGAACTAGAAGGAGTTATTATATGGGCTTGCAATGATGGCATTATATACGGTCAGCCTTCTAAGTTAAAAGGAGCTGTAAGGTACGGTGGAAGAACTCCAAGACCCGGTGCAGCAAATGACCAAGAAATAATGGTATATTACGATAAACAAAAAGAATTAAAAAATGGCAACATACGATGATAAAATAAGAACACTAGAGGTACTCAGAGATTCTGATGCGATGATTGTAACAGGGTTTGGAGAAGCTCTAATGGGTTATTGCGACTTTAGAGGCAATCTAGTGGCATCTTACGACATAGATAAGTGTATAGATATAATAGCACAAGATATGCCCTATGAGGATGCCGTAGAGTATTTTTACTTCAACATACACGGTGCGTATATAGGAGAGGGTTCACCAATCTTCATAAGACTAGACCACAATATATGAGCAAAGGACCAAACTACAAAGAGTTCGTTATAGCTATACTAATTAATTCAGCTATAATTTTGCTCGCCTTGAAGTTAATCTTGTAACTTTTTTAGGTTTAAAATTATTCTTCATTTTCTTTGGCTTTAATCTAGCAGGCAGGTTATCTGAGCCGTATTCCTTTTCCCATCTCGCTGCAATGTCAGGGAGATTTTTATGCATATATCGTCTCTGTGCTTCGCTTTTAAATGGCATAATTATCTTCTTGTTCTTGAACTTCTTGTTTTTCTCCTCGGTCTTTCTTCCCCTCCACGAAATGCAGGTACATAATTAATATCTCCCCCTTCTTTTATTATTTTATTTATTCTTCTTTGTAAGTTTTTTAATCTCTTTTCGGCTAACTTTTCGTCATATCCTTCAGATTTAGGACCGAACTGAACCTCCCAAAGTGAATAATCATTGGTCTTCATATCTTTTTCATTTTCGTATCCCATTAGTTTTTCTTCCATAGCTTGTTTTTCTATTTTAGATTTCTTTTCAGCTATAGTTAAATCCTTATATATATCCTGATAAACCATCTTTTTTACATCTCTATAGAAAGGAATCATATTCAAGTTACCAAATATTTCAAGAAAAAGTCTATCTGTTTTTTCTCTGTTTTGTCTTACTATTGCTTCAGCTTTAGTTTTCTCAGGTGCAGTAGCCTGTTTTAATAGAAAGTTTATTGACTTCATATAAGGTGTAAGCGGACCTCCTATTTTCATTATCACATCACCTAAATCAGATTGCTGCTCTTCTCTTCCTGTTTTTTGAAATAAGTTAAATTGTATGGCATCTTTATATGGGTCGTAATCTCCATTTCTTAAAAACTGCAATTGCTCCTCATTAAACCATTCGACCCCCGCATTTATAATACTTTTAAATGCATTGCCAAAATCTCTTCCTAATATAAGTTGAGTGAAAGATGAAGCAAGTGATTGACCAAGTTTTTGATAGAATGATTTCTCATCAGCGTATAACAACTCTTCATCCTCAACTTCGTCTCCGAATATTTCATTAGAAATTTTTAACATAATCTCCGTTAGTATACTCATAGATACGGTGTAGAGAGTCATACGAACAGTAACTGCTGCTAATAATGCTGCCCCCTGCTTTCTACTCATTTCTCCTCTTCCTACCATAGCATATATACCTGTTCTAGCTGCTGCATATTCAAAGTGCAAGAATTTTGTCATAAATTTATTAAAGACATTATATCCTTTTATTATCGTAGATTGATTAGGTTTTACAGTACCTTTAAGTATACCCATAAATGGATTATCTGTAGCACCGGTTTGAGTGCTTTTATTGTCTGCTTTTTTCTTAGCAGCATCCAATGCCTTGGCGTTTTCGTTCATATACGCTTCGTCATTTTTAAGTATTTTTTGAAAGTCAGGAGATTTACCTGTTATTTTTTTAAACTCAACATCAAAAGTACCCATCCATAGTCGCTGCATAACAATCTTATCGGGAGTGGATATTAATTTATCAGCAACTCCTTCTATTGCTTTATAGGACGATTTTAATGAAGCATCATACTTACCTATAGTAGCAGATTTGTTTACTAGCTTAGTTAGAGTATTCATAACTGTGCCCCTCATCTTACCTGACTCTCTCCCCTGTGTTTTATTTATTAAACTCGAGTCTACTAACTTGCCTGAAAGCTCATCAAATCCAAAAATTCTTGATGTATTTACAGACCCAACATTATTCATTATTATAGAGCCATTATCTGCTGAAGTAAACTCTGCTAGCTTCATACCTCTAGCAAATTCTGTAGGAGAGTTTATGGCAGCAAAAGCTAAGTTACTACCAAGTTCAGCAACAAATCTAGGTGCACTTGCTAGCATAGTTCTATAACCTGTCTTTGTCATATAGTTTAATACATCATCTGCAAACGAAGTTTCGATAAACGTTGTATCTAAAACATTACTTAATGCTTCATTAAAAGCATTTTCTATCGCATTCAATGTATTTAATTGTTTTTTTGAATTTGAATCTATCAACTTCCTAGCATCTTCTAATGTTTTGTATGTTCCTCTTATGGTGTCTGATAAATGATAATCCATAAGAAGTTTTTTAGAACTATTAGATACAGATGAATATACATCCATATTTATTGCACTAGGCTCGCCTGTTCTTTTTATTAATAGCTTTGACTTTGCGTTTGGTTTTAATGAATTTTTGTATGCTTCTGATTCAATTATTCCTCTTGTTTTTGTGTCTTTAACTTCAGGTAGAACATTCAAAGAAATATAATTATCTAAAGTTTCTATTGGCTCTCCATATATGATATTAGAAACATACTCAGCCATTGGTGTCATACTTTGATTAATATCCGTAATAGTGTCTATAGATTCTTTTTCTGCTTTGTTAAATGAATCATATAGTTTTTCGTTATCAAAAACATCATCTACTGTGTAGTCTTTTAATATGTTTTCAAATGCCTGTATATCTCTTTCATCATAAAAACCTTTCAGTTCCTTTGATTTTTTTATTGTGGCATTTAAGATATCTGAAGCACTATTTACTTGTTTACTATCCGGGTTGCTCAAAAACTCTCTCTGAATCATATAAGCCATTTGTTTAAATGAAGATGTTGTAAACTTATTTGAGTCGTATCCAAGAGATTTAAACACCTTGTCCTGTGCATTTTGTATTCTTATGTTTACAACATCGTTTTGGTTTTTATAACGAGAATACGCTTCTGCTATTGGCTTAAATACTGTATCGAATATTGTAGTGGTTTTAAAGTCTCCAAATAAATTATCTATATATTTCAGAGGATTTCTTCTAATCATCTCATCTGTACCTTTCCTATTATTTGTAGATTTCCTATTGGTGAATAAACTTTTAACATTACCTATAAATTTACTTATAGGTAATGGTTTTGCTTTTTTTATAGAATCGTTCGCTAAATTTAAGGCTTTGTTGTTTGATGATATATTAGTTGAAATCTTTTTAGCGTAGCTAGTAAAGTATCCATTATTAATATTGTCTGCTATTTTTGATATATTTTTTAAATCATAGGTTGATAGATTTTCTAATCCTTTTGTTTTTAGTAATTTAAAAAAGTTATTAGCATCGTCTCTCTCTAATCTAGTGTCTAGAGAGTCTATTGATTTTTTATTAGGTTTAACTTTACCTATTTCTTTTATTAAATTTTTTCTTTGTTTTTGTTCTTGCTCTTCTGTTTTGATTTTAACTTCTTGGTCTATTTCAGATAAAATTTCATTTTCATACTTGTCCATAAGCTTAAATTCATCTAGACTGATAACGCCTTCAGCAAACATAGAATCTATTGTCTGAGTATATGTTTGTTTTTTTTCATATTCAGAATACTTTTTTATTAATTCAGGAAGAGCAGAATACTTTTCATTTAACCCTTTTACGACATTACTAACCATTTCTTTTACATTAGATATTTTATCTAAAGAAACTACTGCATCTTTCTTACCAAACATTTCGATTAATGATTCGTAATCACTTAAAACAGATTCGGGTATTATTGATGCATCTGTATTGAATATTTTTCTAATATTAGATATAGAGCTAGAAAGCATTCCTGCTTTTTTATTAGCCGTATTTTTTGCTATTTTTCTTTTTGAGTTTAAATCTTTTTCCTTAGCCTTTTCAATCAAAACATCCATTGTTTTTGATTGTTCAACAACTTTTCTTTTTGTTTCTTTAGGCTTTGCTTTTACAGCAGGTTTCTTATCTGATATCTTTTTTATTTTTCTTTCAGCCTTTTTCTTTTCTTTTTGTAAATCCTTGATGTCATCTTTGTAATCCTGAATTATAGATTTTTGACTGTCTTTATAGTCTGACTTTTCAGCTTTTAATTCATCAATACGTTCTGCTTTGGACTGCTTATCTATTTTTGACGAACGAACTTCTTTTATTTCTGAATCAATACTAGCTATTTTTTCTTTTGTATTACCCTGTTCAATTGAAATCTCTTCTTGCTTTTCTTCTATTTGACCATCAATGTCTTCCATTTCAGATAACAACGAAGACTCTTCTTCAGTAACTTCAGGTGTAGCTTCCTCAGTAATCTCGATTCCGGTTTCAGGGGTTATGATTTGGTCAGCATCTACTATCTGTCCTTCGCCAAATAATTCCGGGTCAGCAGGTGCGTTGTCAATAATGGATTGAGCATCTCTTTTTGATGTTGCAATAACAACTTGACCTGTTACTTTGTTCACGACTACCCACTTTCCATTTTCTTTTGGAGGACCTAACTCTTTACCATCCCTGTTATCTACAATCTCAAAATCTTTACGCCAAATCTTTTTATCGGTCTTGTTCATTTCGTACCTAACCTCTTTAGGTTCAGGTGCTACTTCTACTTCGGGTGCAACTTCCTCAACAACATCTTCTGCTGTTTCTAGTATACTATCATCCTTTATAATGTATTGCTCTTCAACTATACCTCCTGCATCACGAGTGATTAGTTTTACAACCTGAGCATCTGAATCGTCAATTAGTTTTACTTCTTGCTTTCTTACTTTACTTACAGGTTGATTTGTGTCTTCTACTTTTACTACGTCAATCGTAGTCCCGGCAGGTACTGTGAATTTTTTAAGTGGCTTGTCTCCTTTGTAATTACTAGCTAATTTCTTATCAACAGCAGCAAATTCACCTTTCTCTTTTTTGTGTGCCGAGAAAGGCTTGCCATCTTTTATTTTAGGCTGCATACCTTTAAATAAGGTTTGCTCTTCAGTAGTCGTTATTCGTTCTCCCGGAGTCTTAGCTTGCTCAAGCTCAACCTTTAC
>Ga0222717_10001871_pt1 | contig 16770 bp, 19 predicted proteins | sample C33_18DmetaG_FD_165053 | JGI IMG/M metagenome (GOLD analysis project Ga0222717, IMG submission 165053) | Estuarine water microbial communities from San Francisco Bay, California, United States - C33_18D | ecosystem: Environmental > Aquatic > Marine > Unclassified | place: USA: California...
CGGACACAAAAGGCGGAGGACGTGCAAGGTATGCGGGGATGCCAATCAAGAGGCATGGGATGCGCTATCCGAAGACGAACAGCAGAAACGATATGCCGAGATCAAGGGCTATATGGAAAATCAGAATGACCAATGATGAGCGACCCGAAAACAGACCCTGAGCGCATGAAGAAATGGGAAGCTAACGCCCTGCCTGTTCCGTCAGCGGAACGCTTAAAAGGTAAGGGTTCGTCTCCATCGCCTTGTTCTGCGTGGATGCTCGGAGAGCTTGAATCGCTGAGAAACGGAATCAAGCAAGCACTCGATGAGATGCTTCCTAAGCTCGATGAGAAACCACGCAAACGAAGCATCAGCCGACTAGCCGGCTTCTCCAATATGATCAATCTCTAGTAAAAGGAGTCACCTGCCTTTGAGTGGTGAGTTCGCAATGCAGAGCACAATAACCAATGTTTGAAATAATCGAATACTACGGAAGCAAGCTGATCAAGGCTTGTTCTATGAATCGCCGTGACTACAACGCCTATCGTGGTTGGGAGCTTCCAGCCGACGAAAATGGTGACGATGAGGGGTATCTTGTCGAGTATGTTGACTCACCCAATAGCAACCATGAAGCTCACGAGGGCTATATCTCTTGGTCGCCTAAAGACGTGTTTGAGCGTGCTTACCGTGATAACGGAAGTCTGACCTTTGGAGATGCGATAATCGCTTTGAAGCAAGGAAAGCGCGTCAGTCGATATGGTTGGAATGGAAAAGGCATGTTCCTTTTTCTGCTTCCCGCTTCCGATGGGATTCCTACAACTGCTATTCATGATCCCGCTTTGCGCGAGGTCATCGAGTCACAGACTGGAGGCGACACCTTCGATGCTCTCGGAAGCATTCGGATGTTTACTGCTGACAAGAAGGTTCTGACGGGATGGCTTGCTAGCCAGACTGACATCCTTGCCGAAGATTGGCAGGTGATCAATTAACCAAAACGGTGGGGAGCGCATACCTATCACGCTTATTTTAACCAAACAAAAAACCAATATGTCATCATTCAATAAAATAATGCTCATGGGGAATGTCACTCGTGACATCGAGCTTCGATATACCCCAAAAGGAACAGCCGTGGCCGATGTCGGCCTTGCGGTCAACAGGACTCGCCAAGGAGACAACGGTGAGAAAATCGAAGACGTCACCTTCGTAGATGTCACCCTATGGGGAAGGACTGCCGAGGTCGCTCACCAGTATTCAGGAAAGGGAAGGCCGCTATTCATCGAAGGTCGTCTCCACATGGACACCTGGCAGGACAAGAGCACTGGCCAGAATCGAAGTCGCCTGAAGGTGATCGCTGAGAACATCCAGCTAATCGGTGGGCATTCTAGTGCTGATACTAATTCAGCTCCAGCTCCAGCTCCTCAACAGCAACAGCAACAGCTTGCACATCATACCGAGGTAGAAGTCCTCGAAGGTGATGACATCCCTTTTTAACAATCCCCCGCAATAGCCGGTCGTCCTTAGCGGGCGGCTGAAATGGCAGGTCTAGTATAGTATTGCCGAACACCACTCACTAAATGTCATATACTCCATATCAAATAACAGGCGGGACAGTCCTTGAGAAATACAAGCAGTTCGTCGCCATTCGCCAGCCACAGATCGAAGCCCGCTCCGCACTCGCCAGTGAGTATGGAGCCACGGACATCTGGGCCACCCCCACGCAAGTCTACGGCCTCCGCTTCATTAAACACACCCAGCCAGAAGGATGGGTCACACCCAAAGGCGGAGACTCACACACCTACTGGCCTCCAGGCAACACCGAGGAAGGCAAGCAACTCCGCAAACGCTTCCGCTCGCTCCCGCTCTCCGGAGCCTGCGAATTCCAGAAACTACTAGGCATGGGCAGCCTTATCATGGACGGCCTCCGCATCCAAACTACATGGGCAGAGTCCATCGAGCACGATGGAGAAGAAACCATCATCGTCCATGTCCCTGCCTGCCGAGAAGGCAGAAGCGCATGGAAAAAACACTGCCTCAGCAAGCAAACCATCAAACTCAAAAAATCTAAATACCTCGCACTCAAAGGAGAATAACTCACACCTCCCATTGCTCTAGCAAGGACGGGACGGCCTTCAAGCCTTTCAGTTCCATTCGTGAACGTATCATACTCACCACACAACGCACCAACCAAGAGCTCTTACCCTTCAACGCACCCTGACTTGCCAGATAGCAGGCAGAAGCCTCACCACCCACGATGAGGCTTTTTTCGATAAATTTGAGATCATCTTTATTCAATCCACCTAGAAGCATTGAATTCAGTTCCAGTAATATGCACAGCAAACGATTTTTCATAACTATGCACTTACTGTCAATATCCCATTAGCCATATCGCTCATGTGCGAGTGACAGCACCACCTTACGAAAGGAATCAGCAAAACCACGCGGAGGCACCCAACCATGCACGCTCCTGAGAGCGTATCCGTTCAGGCTGTATCTCAGATCATGTCCGGGCCGGCTGGAGTGGAAGTCCACCAGATTCACTTTCGCAGCAACACCCAGCACCTCAGCAGCTAGATTCACAATATCCAGATTACTCACCTCTGACTCCCCAGACACGTGAAGTTTAAGCGGCCGATCTATACCCTCGCAAAAATGAGACACTGCTACATGCTCGATGATATGATGAATCGCATGTGCATGATTTTCAGCGTGCAGCCACACCCGGCTACCACTCACGAACTTACCGCCATCAAAGGCACCATGCACCGTAATCTCATCGCCAGCCACCAGCTTCTTTACCACCATAGGTATATACTTCTCATCATTCTGATTTTCCCCGAAATTATTCATCGTATTAGTAATCACCACAGGCACCCCGTAGGTGCGCCAGTAGCCGATCGCGATACTCTCCTGCGCACTCTTGCTTGCCGCGTAGGGATTGCTTGGTAAATGCTCTTCCCATTCAACATGACTATGCCCAGCAGGAGCAGCACCATAGACCTCATCGGTGGATACCTGAATAAACACCTCCGGCTTGGCACGCCGCGCATATTCCAGCATGTTTAAGACCAGATCCACATTATTGCGGATGAACTCTACCGGCTCAGAAATTGATCTTTCAACGTGGCTCCCACTCGCCACATTCGCGATGTAGTCCACCTTTCCTATTCTGCGTTCCAGAGCGTCTGGGATAGGAGCACGCAGATCATGATAAAGCAGCGTCAATCGATCCTTACACTCCTCAACAGCAGAAAGGAGCCCGTGAGTATCCGTGGCATAATTCAGACCATCCAGACACACTACGTCCCAGTCTGTATTATCAAGCAGATGCACCACAAGATGGTGCCCGATAAAACCAGCCGCGCCGGTTACAAGGATGCGTTTACGTTTGTTCATACAGCTTACCGTCGTTGTCAATATCGTATGACTCGCCGGGCTCTTGTGGATACCACCCACGCGTCCATTGACGTAGGTGGCCGATACACTCACCAGACTGCTCATGCCCGGTTATGATGTGAACATACTTCCCCTTTTCCGTGCGATGCCTCACCACATGATCACACGGTGCGTGAGGAATCGCCGCAATTTTAATTCCAGCAGGATACCACCTATGAAAATTGATATATAGATCCTCGGTGCCAGCACCATCATAGCCACTCCAGTCACACAGAGCCATCGCCTCCTCATTCATTAGAGTGCAGCCAAATCCGCTCCATTCACACGGCACCACAGCACCCTTGCCGATAGCAGGATAAGCATTATCAAACCACCCGCGCCGTCTCCACTTTCGCCCGTTTAACTCAAACACATTCCCGTTAGGCGGCACACTCTCGATCTCCTTATCAGCATCCTTTAGAGCATCGAGTAATTTCTGTGTAGGCTCGATCCCTGCTTTCACCACCTCATCGATCTCCGATCTCAGGCCGTCCCGCTTTTTCTGAAGCTCCTCGGGAATGTCTTTTTCATCTTCGTAGAAACATGGCAGAATTGGCCGCTCAGGCACCCCACGCCCGCACAGAAACGGGCCGCCGCCTTGGCTCGGGTATGGACACGCAGCCACACCGTAATATCCACGGTCGAACTCAAGCATATCCAGCATACAGCGAAGAGCATTGGATGGTGGTAATACATCCCCGTCCAGACTCAGCAATCGATCAGCTCCCCAAGAAATCGCCCGCCGTGTCGCCAACGTTCTCATCTGGCCGATAAGCAACTGTGTGCCACGATCATAATTCTTCTCCCCTGGCACAAGCTCGCTTCCACCAAGCAGCTCCACCTCCGCATCTGGCAGAAGCTCACGGTAATGCTCATCCGCATCCTTCAGACCATCACATCCATCACCTACCAGCAACACCAGCAACTTAAACTTTCTACCGTCGCTACACGCTGCTTTCACGCAGCTCTGTATCCTCCGCGCCTGAGCCTTGAGTGCATAGGTGTAGCCCTCGGTGGCCGTCGTATAAATTGCTAATTTAATTTTGTTTGTTTTCATAAAATGATCATTTCACGGTGTATCCCACGCCTTTGCCATATCCAGCCAAGGCACTCACCAGCAGCTCTTGCTCGATATAGAATTCATCACCGTTAGGCATCACCGTCGAATTCTCACTGGCAGTAAATAAGTAGGTGCCAGAGCCCACCTGTGAGCCATCCTGATTCGTGGTAATAGAATACACACCCTCCGGGAATAACACTGTGCGATCTCGGCCTAGACTATCCTCCTTTTCAAACGAGTAGCTGTATGTAGTCATAAGCCCACCGGCACCCATGCCACCACCTCCATGCCAGATTTGATAATCAATAAAATCACCCGTCACAAGATGCGCAAGGTTTAGCGTGTAAGTGGCCTGCTTAAAAGTAGCTGTGGTGGTATCCACCGTAGTCTGCGTAGTAGATGATGCGGTGCCTGGCAATGCAGAGGACATGGTGGTATCCACTGTGCCCACCGTAGTCTGCGTGCTAGAGGAGTAGGTGACCAGCATTGTAGATGACGTGGTGGGATTCACTGTGTTCACTGTAGTCTGAGCGCTAGAGGAGTAGGTGGCCGTCAACTTGAAGTCCATAGTAGTAGTCACTGTGCCCACCGTAGCCGACCAACTAGAGGAATAGGTGGACTGAAATGTAGAGGCCGTGGTAGTAGCCAACGTAGTCTGCGTCGTAGAGTAGTAGGTGGACTGCAATGTAGAGGCTATAGAACTACTGCGCCCTGTGCCCACCGTAGTCTGCGTCGTAGAGTAGTAGGTGGACTGAGAAGCCGTGGTGGTGGACACTTTGCTCATCGTAGACTGCGTGGTAGAGGAGTAAGTAGCCAACAATGTAGAGGCCGTGGAGAATAATGCGGAGGAGCTAGACCACGCATACGTGCCATACCCAAACGGCATATTACACTTGTCAGTTAGAATCAGATTGCCACCACTAACACCGATTCGGGATCTTTTTAAATCTCTCGTTTTGAACTCCTGCCACGATGCAAACGTATCACCAGCAATGGATACATTCACCCATCCATATTGTGCATTGTCATGCAGGCTGGTATTACCACCAAAGCCCAAATATCCAGAAGCGTTTACAGGCGTGATCACCGTCAATACAGGACTACCCATCCATGCCGTTTGAGCATACTGGTGAGCCACCTCACTGATCTCAATCACGGAATCCGCTCCCGTGTTCTCCTCGTTTGCATACACCTCATACCTCTCTTGAGTAAGATAAGACGTATAGGCATTAATTCCCATTATTCGAGAATAAGTGCCGCTGTAGCTCGTATCCGCAGTATGTAAAAAACTCTGCCGGGACTTTGCCCAATCCTCATCCCATGCGGTAGAAGTCACCACGGACTGTTCAGCAAAAGTGTATTCATTCGTCACGGATCGATACCCCATGAAGTTAGAGCTACTGCCAGTGATCGCGTAGGAGGCCAGCTTGCCCGTGCTGGTGGATATCATGGTGGCATTCACCAGTGCAGTTGTCGTGCGGCTGCCGTGCCAGGTGTAATACGTTGATGATAGAGTATTCTCAGCCACATTCACCTTGGATGTAGTCTGATAGGTTTCCTTGTCACTACTGAGTAAGTGAGTAGCCAGATCCACCAACGTCACCGAGTAGGTATTAGTGCCCGTGCCAGACTGATCGGTGTAGCTAGGAAATGCCGGATTATAATCCTTCTTACTGGTTTCCACCTCTTGAATTCGCGAACTCCCCTGCACGCCACTACCTCCCGTCTCCCACACGTTCCCATCGATCCACTTTGTCCAATTATAACTGGTGGATTCCACGGTGCCCGTATTCGTGCCATTGCCCGTCGTGAGAGTGGTATCAAACCCCAATGATGAATAGACGGACATGTAGGTATTATAAACCGTCGAAACCGACACCGAGGGCACCACATCTTGAAGCTCAAATGATGTAGCGGAAACCTTGCCATACAGATCAGTAATCCTGTATGTGGAGCTGCCTGCAAAAGTGGCACCGAGAGGTTTCAGCGTCCATGCATTCTCCTGAGAACTCAGATACACCGTGGAGTTATAAAGACGCTTGAGCGAATACTTTTGAGCCGTAGCGCTGGCCACCGTGCCCGTTTCTTGACTCAGCGTCTGCGAGCTAACAGATTGAGTCTCACCCACATCCGTGATCTGATGTGTATCTGATCTGGTATATTCATCCCACGTCCACGTCGATGTGGATTGCGTGCCACCCGTTCCCGTTGTCACTTTCTCCGTAGTGGACGTGCTGGTAGTCGAGCAATAGTAAGAATAATCATATGCCGTAGTTTGCCGGGTAGATCCTATCTGCTGGCTCTGTGTGGTATCTACTATCGATCCCGTGCTGGAGCGCGTGGACTGCGAGGTAGTAGATCCTGAATTGGTAGTGGAACCTGAATCACCCGTAGTCCCGTAGGCCCGAGTAGATGATCGGCTGTATGTGCTACTATTTGACGATGTTCCACAGTCTACTGTCTGCCCCCACTCCTCCGTTTTAGTTAGAGTTTTATTGATAGGAGGTAAGGCGCCAGTTCTACTATGTGAACTACCACTGGATGACGATGTGGATGAATCCGTTTTATTATCACCGTTGTCGATATCACCGGAATAAGTCTCACCACCCGCAAACAATCCGATCTTGCTGAAACTATTGCTTTTTAAGCGGCTATTGTTTCCCGTTGTATTAGATGAAACGGTCTGACTCTTTGATGAAGCCGTATAGCTCCTACTGGAGCTACCGGATTTATTATACGTCGCCTCGGTATAATGATCCTCCCTAACATTATGAGTCTTACTCTGAGCTGATACCTTCACGTCACAATCCTTTCACAATGTATTTCCACCAGATATGATACGGAAGCTCGCCTAGCGTCACCGTTGACTTAGGCTCATGCAGAGCATCAAAAGATTCCACGCTCAGATTCTGATTCCACGCCATGCAAGCCACACCCTCCTTCACCGTGCCAAGGATGATTTCCAGCGTGGACGGCAAAACGGACTTGGACATAGGATCAAGATCACCCGCAGCCGGTATCACAGATTCCAGCGAGTAATCTATCTGACTTACCTCACCATCCGTAAACGAAACCGTCGCCACGATGTAATAAAGATTATCATACGCCGCCAGGGATAAAGGCTGATTCCAATCATCATTCAGCACACCATTGATTGTTCCAATATCGAGATAAATTTTCCAATCAGGATCGTCCACCGTGCCCTCATTCACATAACGAGGAGTCCACGGGATACACCCTTTAGACACCACCCCACTCCGCCTCGCTCGCCGCATCCTTATCCCTACGCCACCCCGACCACGGGATACGAATTGCCCAGCTTCATCGCGTATATTCTCACCCGCCCACAGGAGCCTTAAAACCTCCTGGATCGCATTGATACGCCCTGCGGATGCCACATACCGCACATCGTCCCCCTTGGCCACAGGAGTAAGCTCACCCAAAAAATCACTCATCGCCATCTCCGTAAACTATCGAATTCCAACCTCCCGGCCCACTCAAGCGCCATGATTTACGGTTCCTTGCGCTGTTGCCACGGACACCCGTGCTACTCAATCCCAAATATAACCAATCTCGCCCACTAAAAGTAGGAGGATTACCCTCGGGTTCCTCAATGACCACCTTCCCCCCGGTAGTCTCCATCTCTTCCGTCACCCATGTCTTAGTCCATGTGATATTATTCATATCCACATACCCATCCATTCCCCCAAACGACAAATCAGGAATATCGGGATTCTTAATTAAAAACCGTTCAAACACACCCAGATCATCATCACGGGTCACATCCCCCTGCGCATCTACAAAAATCGCACCATTCTTCGGTTCACTGGGCTTACCAGCGATATCCGTCTCAAACTTTGGATGCGACTCAATCGGCTCACGCCCGCTTCCATATACTAGCTCATACTGAGGTTCAGGATCACCCAGCACACCACGGAAATCCACAGACACCAGCCAGAAACCTGGAGTGAACCTAACCTTACGACGCTCAAACAGCAGGTGGTCTGCATACGGGTGCGGATACTTCAACCCAGGCATTAAATTCCACATTTGTGGCGGAACCTGGAACACGCACGTTCCACTCTCCTCGCCGTAGATATCTTGCACAATGTCGCCGCTGTGCTTCAGTATCAATCCATCTTTACCATGTCGTGTCTCAGCCATACATCTCACCCCTCATGTCAAAACCAAGCTACCTATCCAAAACTTAATAAACCCCTGTAACATCTACCTTCTCTTGATCCCTGATCTGCGTGAGTAAGGATTCCATCTTCTCCAGAATCTTGGTATTCGGATCACGGCCACTTACACCACCGCCACCACCGATCTGAGCCAGACTACTTGCCACTACATTCGAGCTACCCGCCTGCGCTTTCAGAGTATCCATAGCACGCTGGGCCTGATCTACCTTAACATCCCTGTTCGCTAGATTATCAGCATCATCACCACTAAACCCATCATCACGATATTTCTTTTGCAGCTCTTTACGCTTCACCTCATCAAGCTTACGCTGCCGTGCCTCTTCCAACCTAGCAGCCTCACCCGACCTGCCTTGTCGCTTCAGTATAGAAGACTCTAAGCCGCCATCACCGGCCGCCCTAGTCCGTTCCCGATCCAAGGCAGACGCGCTCTCATCACGCTTCCTCTGGCCTGCACGCGCAGCTTTTTCCTCAGCCATTACAGCATCGACATACTGCTTAATCTTCGCTGGATCGCTTGTAACACCCTCGGCCTCCTTATTGAGTTCACGCTTACGCTGGGCATCGCGCACTTTGTCAGCCTCTTCTCGTAGCTCCTTGCTGCGTGTTTGATCACCCTCACGCCTGGCTGCCTCACTCTTACGGCGTAGGCTTCTCTCCGCCAAGCTACTCGCCAACCTCATGCCACGCTCCTTAGCCTGTTCGCGCATCTGCTCACCACGCGCCTTGATAATCTTTAATTGAGATTCATACTCAGCCTTCCCTATCGACACCTGCTCACGCGCCATCTCCAGCTTTTCACGCGCATACTCGATCGCTTTTTCCTCAGCCGCCATCCCCCTGCTTTGCAGCGCAGCCACGGCAGCAGCCGCATCTATCTTCACCCGCGCAATCTCGTTTTCACGATCTTTCTTGCCCTTTTCCAGAGCCCTTTCAGCCTCATAAACATTTTTTCCACTGGCATCATCTTGGCGCTCAGAGCGTAATCGCTTCACTTGCGTTTCTGCATTCTGCGCCTCACGCGGGCTGTTAAACCCACCATGCTTTTCCTGCAATCCCTCCATCGCACTTAAATCAGCACGCGCCTTATCCAGATCCCTTCTAGCTTCATCTTTCGCCTTTTCAGACTCATCGTCATCACCTTCAGCCACGCCATCCAGAGCTTTCTCGGCTCCCCCGACTGCTTTACGCGCTGCTTCCACTTGTTTATACAGAGACAGCTTCGCCTCCAGCCGTGTGATCTCAGAGTCACTCTCCAGAGCCTTAGCCGTCTGCGCTCCCGCACCACTCGCAGCCTCCATCTCGGCAAGCTGCTTTCTCTTTGCAATCAATTCACCGGGATTCTTTGCCACCCTCTCCCTACGATGATCCATGTCAGCTTGTGACTTGAAGCCCAATTTAGGCGCACCAGCCAGATCCTTCTTCTCCGCCTCTAACTCCGCAAGCTCCTGCCGAACACGCTCAATCTCGGCATTATCCTTCTTACCCACTTCATCCACATCATTCCTGCTATCCTTTTGCGCAGCCATATCAGCCTTGGCCGCTGCCTGTTTTTCCTTTGCTTCGCGCATTCTCCTCTCAAGAATCACCACACGCTCATCAGCACCAGCATCCTGAAGCTCCGCATCACGCTTCATATCTTTTACATCCTTACCATCGCGGTAAGCTCGTTCCTCATCATCCATATCCGCTGCATTTTTACGCAGCCTAGCCCTCGTAAGAACATTCGTTGCCTCAACCTCTTTACGCAACGCGATAATCTTATTCTGTGCCGCTACCAGCATATCCTGATTGCCCGCTCTACGCGCTTCAGCCTCCTCCCGATACGCATCACCCAGCTTTGATAATACCTGGGCCTCATGTTTGCGCAGATCGATCACTGTCTCAATCCCCTTGCGTTGCGCCTCCAGACTACTTATCACATCATCACTGGCCTGCACATAATCCTCCAGCGCCTTAGTGGCATCCCCCCACTTGTTGGCCAAATGCAACAACACCGCACCCAGTGCCAGAAACACAGTCATCGCCAGCATAATCGGATTCGTAGCGATCGCAACAGCCATCGCACGGATCTGAACGATTACAAAGCCCATCGCCTTACCCACCACACTCAGCGCACCACTTAGAACCCCCGTAGCCGCCGCCAAACCACCAGTCTTAAATGCCGCCACCGTAGCCGCTGCACTCATTTTAAGATGAGAAACAGCCGTTGCCAGCGCACCACTACGCACAGCACTTAATGCCCCTATAAGCTGCATTTTCGCAATGGTCAACTTACGCGTCACGGACGCATTCACATGCATTGCCACAGCATCCGCACCCATCGTTACTATTTGCCTCTTCTGCGCAGCCGTCGTCAGAACCACATTCACCAGAAATCTTCCCAGAGCGGCACCCGTAGCCAGCACCACAGCAGCATTAAGCACCAGAAATGCGTTAGCCACCAGCTTTAAGCCACTCTCGAGCCCGGGTAGACTTGTCACCATATTCATCATCTTGGCTTTCCCTTTATCCATCCAGTTTCCCAGCGTGCCGAACTGCCGCCCCGCATACTCAATCACTGGCGTAAGCTTCGCCCATGCCGCAGTAGTCGCTTTCACTACTGCCTTCTCACCCTTCATAAAACCCTTACTGAATCCAGTTTTTGCAAGATCCTTAGTATCCTCAAGCGTCGATTGCAGACCCTCAAGCTCCAAGCTCAAATCCTTCATCGCACCCTTGTTATTAGCCAGCTCGGCCTCCACCATCTTCCAGATAGCTATGCCGCTCACCCCTGTTTTCTGCATCGCCTCCAGCGCATTACGTGTCTTACCAGAAATAAGCCCCATCTCCTGCAAGCGCATCGATGCCTCACCCACGGGACGCCCACTCATCAGACCGTTGTAAAGCCGACCTACCGATCTCGCAGTCTCGTTAAACTCCACACCAGCCACCGCTGCCGAGTCACCCACAAGCTTCATTCCCCTCTCATTGGATAGAGCTCCCTTCGTCAGAGTCTCCAGCGTTTTATTCGCCTTTACCACACCCTCCAGGCGGAAAGGAGTCCGTGCCGTAAAATCATACAGCTCCTTCACACGCTGCTTTGCCAGCTCCACGCTACCCAGCAATGGCTTAAACTCCAAAGTCATACGAGAAAGAGCACCAGCTCCAGCCATCCCCACCTCCTTCCACTTACTAACAAGCTTACCCGTCACCGCCAGCAAGGCCACGGCTGCTCCAGACACCAACCCCATTGGCCCCAAAACCCGAGTCATAAATACACCCCTCAGTCCACCCCAGAGAGCCTGCGCCTTAGTAGCTCCAGCCGCCAGTAAAATCATCGGCTCCGCAAGATCACCCGCAAAATCCAACCACTGCCCACGCAGTGCTTTTAACCCCTTAGCCTGAAACTCTACATTGGCCTTGATATTTTTTTCCGCCATACCACACACGGCATGTCAAAGCATGCGGATTGACAATCACCCCCCCTCATCAGCCTCCTCGGCCATCTTCTGTGCCAGAGCCATCGCCCTATCCGCTGCCATCCCCTCCTCGAACTCTTCATCCTGTTCACTCTTCACCTTCATATCCACTCCGCGTAACCTATATACCCCCGTCATATACCACTCCGCTTCACCCGGCCCCAGGTTCCAAACAGTGTCAGGAGTCCACCCAGTTCCTCGGATCACAGCGCACACTTGATCCATAATACTTGGAAAATCTTCATACGTCGTCCCATCTTTAGTCTCCATCGGCGCATTGTGAGTATTCGGCCCACACACATGATCCTTCAGATACTCCTCCCAGTTATTCGCCTCACGCTCATGGTTCACGAACACAGAACGCAGCGCAAACCACCACCCCTTCCAGCTTCTCCAGCCACCAGCTCCACCCTCGATCGCACGCTCCACAGTGCCATACTTACACGCACACACCCTGCTCGCCAGCTCCAGATCAAGAATACTTATAGAACCGCCCATTACCAAAGGGCTCTCCATCGCCTCCAGCCAGAACCGATGATACAACGTAAACTTCCTCAACCTCCTACCCATCACACGATGATTCGTATGTGCAAACGCCTCAAAAAACCTTTCTTTATTTCGTTCCATCCCATCATCACCCACATGTCAAAAGACTTACGTAAGCCTTTTCACACTTACCCATAAAAAGCCAAGTGGCGTAGCCATTACAGCTACACCACTTGAAACACAATACGCACAAACAATTTTTTATTACGATGAGGCGATCGCAGCGGTGATGCCGTCATTCTGGCTACCAGTAAAGGAGCACTTACGGTATTCCTTGGACTCTACATCTACATCACGGCCCTCAATCACATAGTAACGGCTTTCAAAGGTGAACGATGCCGCATCATCAAATTTAGTCTGATCCACCAAGTATCCGTTCATCGTGAAAGTCCTTGCAGACTGAGCTACAGCCTTAGCCGCTTTTAGCCCGTCCTCATCTTCCGCATGAGCAATATACTCAGGAGCAGCAGAAATTTTCAAAGTTTGAGGGATTAATCCAGTCGCCGTAGCGATTGCTAGAGCGACTCCATCGCCCCATCCAAATACATAAGTCGAATCACCATGTTCTTGTATAGCCATGCCCCACACAGCATGTCAACCACCACACAAATCACTCCGCCACTTTTGATCTGCCGCACCCAGCTCGGATCACAAACACATCTCCAAACACATCATCCTCGTCGTTAATCGCATCCTCGACCTCCTCCACCACAAACCCGTAAAGAATAACATCCAGCTCATCATCTTTCCCGCAGTGTGGCATATCATCCAGAGCTTTCTCAAGCTCTTCCACACGCACATCATGAGCGTGACTTGTGCTATCAGCCACCTCACTGATATGCACCACCCTAACATCAGCCACATACGCACCACTCTTAGGCGTCGTTTCGGCCAATCGCTTAACCACCACCACACTCATCGGCAGCTCCACACTTGGATCACGCCTCTTAGCCACTACAGAATGACCCACGCGGCCATTTAACTCATCGGCCAGAGCACCCGCCAGCGCGTCCTTTACTTGCTTCTTACTCATAAACTCTTCAGTGCATCTTCCATTCCATCATCCACCTTATTTCCGTAAATGTTTTTTACGTCCGACTTACCCAAAGCCATCGCCAGACTTTCCTCAGCATCCGTTTCATAAACGGATGCACCCTCACGGCCACCCACTTCATTCCCTGAGTTAATTTCGTGCTCCACCTTCTTCCCCTTACTAAACAATAATTTCCCAGCCCGGCCTAACCTCGCTAAGAAACCACCATCATCCAGTTTTAACTTCACCTCGAACATCTACCACTCCGCCCATGTCAAGGCTCACAGACTATCAAAACATCACAGCACGCGCCATCAGCAGTATTCCACCACCCAGTAACGCAATCACTATCCCTACCACCACACCCGTTTTCCCCTTAAATTCCAGCGTCGATTTCGAGTCACCCTCAAGCTCATGAATACGTTTATTGTGCCTGTCACGCGCATCCTCCAAGCCATTCACACGGCCGTTGGTTCTAATAGTTTGCTGCTCAATTCGGTTTCGCTGATCCTTCGCCTCATCTAACTTGGCAAATAGCACGCCGTTGGTTTTACGTGTCTCAGCCATATAAGAGGTGAGTGTGCTAGTAAGTAAATCTATTTGAGCCTGCATTGCTAATTCTTTTTGAGTCGCCATTGTTACACACTTTGATTATTGATGCCAATCTTTGATCGTTCGCACAGTCTTTATGTGACGCCTCTTGCGATACACACCCTGTCCCTCACGATCAGCTTCAGATCCCACGGCTGCATTAGCAGAGGTATTAGCTTCGATTGTTATCAAATGACTGCCGACCCGCTTTTCCACAAAGCCAGTATGAGCTATACGCTTCCTAAGCGCATTATAAATTCCAAACGTTTCGGCTCCCTGAATCTCAGTGCCAGAGTTCACACGCCTACCACCCTTTACAGTATCCGGGCTCCACGCGCTCTTGGGATACGGATTATCCTTACCCAAAGCCTCACACCCACACCAGTAAGTAAACGCTGCACAGTAGGGATATCCAGCCGTCGGATCCAACCCCACACTCGCAATATACTTCTCCACCTCCCCGTCATTTTTTCCCGTGCGCTCCTTAATCCCCACTTGAGAACCAGCCACCTTCAATACCTTCTCACGCGCCGTCAGCTCACGCGGGGGTTCTGGCTGTGCATCGGCCGGCTTCTTCCACACGCTCGCAGATGCCAGGATCAGCATTGTGAAAGCGACAATCTTCATACCCGATAATAGTTAGAGTCAATAAAATCAACAGTATCGCCTAGCTCATCGCTATCAGGAACATTGAGACTATCACTACGCTATGCCCCACAAACACATACACACGGCCCCTAGCCGCTGCATCGTCCATACTTAGCCAATCACGCCTAAACGCCGTCACACGCCCCTTGCCGTCGCCCAGATCGGATGGCTTCGCAGCATAATGATAGAATGACCTAAACGCTACAAACAGCGTAATCCCGTAACCCATTAAAGCTGCAAACACTTTTAGAACACCTAGAATAGCCACATGCAGATACCCGCCATCGAGCACCGCAGTCGTCGGATCCACAAATCGGAGAATCGGCTGAATCGCAAAAAATGCACTCACCAAAAATAACACCACAAGCGTCTCCCGCTTCACAGTCATTACCCAGCGTATAATACGATCGATCATACACCCCTCGTTATGTCAATTCCATCTACCCTGTAAACAGAACCTTACGCGCCACATTACGCGCAAACGCCGGTGGAGCCATAGTAATACTAAGATACACCAGCCCAGCCACCCACAGCACGGACGTAAGAAGAGATGCCCCTATACACCACTTCCACCAAGAATCCGCCCAGTATTGATTTTTAGCGGCCTTATCGCGCATCGCCTCCATCTTTTTCTCTTGGCTTTTTACCGCCGCTACCGCGATAGGATACATGTCCCTATATGATGCCAGCTCATTCTTGGTCATCCGAAGCTCAACACCCTTCTCAAACAGCTCGGCAATAGTCACCTTATTTGAAGCATCCGCCATTTTGAGCTCCTCCTTTAATGTAGAAATCGTTACCTGTCTCCGCTCATCAAGCTCACCACGCTCCTTGATATCCGCCTCAAGTCTCGCCACCAGCACTCTGGCAGATTCCTTCACCGCGATCACCCTCGCATCCACATCTTCATCCGTCATACGCATCTGCTCACGCAGCTCCGCGATCGTCAGCACTTGCTTCTGGTTGAGCCTCTGTGCCTCCTCCGCCTCACGCTCGGCCTCATCCACCTGTTTGCCTAATCGATCCAGAGCTTCATCCGTATCCCGGGCTGACACGCCCGCAGGCTTCAAGTTCACATCCGCCGACGGCTTCGGCTGCGCAGCAGCCAATACAGCGCCATCCGTTACAGGCTTGCTAGAACACCCACTGAGCGATACCAATGTCGATGCCACACCCACCCAGAACAGCCCCATCAACAAAACTATCACCAATTTACCGAACCTGTTTTTTGTGCTCAGAGTCATACTACTCGCCACATGACAACTAAACCCCACATCCACGCGCCGTCTTCTGTAGCTCCACCTGGAGCCACTTCGGGCAATAATCGTAAACCAGTTTGTTCTCTCAAGAATATACAGCACCGTAGAGCGGCAACATCCTATTCATCGTATTGTTTGGTCGCCAAAAAGTATTCATCCATTTCCTCTTCAGTGATATCAAATGCGGGGATTGCAATCATCGCCTGAACTAATGAATGCCCACGCTCAATAGTAGAAGCATGTTTCCATCCAGCCTGTGTTGCAACTCGCGTATCTTCGTCGGGAATGCCAGCGATGACAGTTTCGATCATGGCGGTTTTACCCACAATGTCTAGGACAGCCTTTAGCTTCCACATGTCTACTACGTCAGGCACAACTGGTGCAACCGCAGGAAATGGTTCTGGTTCTGGGAAAACATGACCTTCAACTGGAGAGAGTCCCATGGCGGCTAGAAACTCCGCTTGAGAGTCATAGAGATCAATGTCAGCCTCACGTCCTGCTGGGATGTGAACCCGTGCTGGATCAATCTCGGTGACTGTGTAGCGGGTGTGATTGACGGTGA
>Ga0222717_10001876_pt1 | contig 16747 bp, 19 predicted proteins | sample C33_18DmetaG_FD_165053 | JGI IMG/M metagenome (GOLD analysis project Ga0222717, IMG submission 165053) | Estuarine water microbial communities from San Francisco Bay, California, United States - C33_18D | ecosystem: Environmental > Aquatic > Marine > Unclassified | place: USA: California...
CAATAATATGATTATCATGTGTTCTATTGGATTTAGGAATATCATTTTTATCAACGTATTTATTACATACTTTAAAGTTTCCTCTATAATTAGGTATAATAGGTGTTTTATTTTCAGGAAAATTTCTAGAAAATATTTTACTATTTTCGGTGGCAGATTTTTCATAATTACATAGCATTACTGGACATGATTTGGAATCATTATTTTTAGAACATCCTAAAACTTCATAATTATCAAAATCAGCTGGACAAGGAGATTGTACATGATTTTGTTTATTTGAATTATTACAATCGTTTAAATAAAGGCAACTAGATTTATCTCTGGTATTATAACTACAGTATAAACTACTCATTTATAATATAGTAATAAAATATTAATTTATTGAACCCTTAGAATTAAAAATTTTCAAAAATTTTCTATAATAACTTCAAGATTATTATAATAGTTTTTTAGGTACTATTGATATAAAAGAATGAATATTATCCATTATATCATATTTGGTATTTTTAGTTATGAGAATAAGTGATAATATTAAAACAACATTTGTTACTCCATGATTCATATCCTCAATATTATCTCTATCTTGTTTTGTATTGAATAATATATCCATAATATCTGGACCAAAGTTAGTATTTGAATCTTGATGATGTTTTACGTGTGTAGGAACTTTTAAAATATGATAATTTATCATATGGAAAGATGTATATAAAAATGTAGTAAATAGGAGCACGTCATTATCTAATAATTTCATGTTAAAAATATCTTCTACAAGCATATTCACTATAGCAAGTGATAAACCACCACTACCAAATATATTAACAACTGTTTCAATTAATTCAGCATACCAAGTAGTATTTATTTTAGGATTATGGTGAAAGCCATGGAAAAAAGTCATTGGGGGTATATTATGAGCCACAATATGAACAATATAAGCCCAAAAATAAAGAACACCGCCTGTGAATATAGCTCTAGATATATTTTTATTAATTGATCCTATTATTATACATGCTATAACAATACTTAGATTATAAATCATATTAACTCTGAAAAATTTTAGAGAATTTTTAATGATTCCGTCTTCTTTTTTATAAATAATATTCTTCATTATGTATATTTTATATCCATATAATTTTTTAAATCATTTTTTACTAAATAAAATAATATTTTAGTTCCAATTATTGCTCCACATATAAAAATATATTGTAGTTGGACTTCAAATTTACGATTACTATTGTAGTTAATAGGGAAATACCTGTTAAAAAAATCTACTACGCTATCACCCCAAACTTCTTCTTCAATTTCTGTTAGTGGGCAATTATGAACAACAATATTAGCAATAATTAAACCAATACATACAAATAGAGAAAATCCTAATACTTTTATATCGAAACTAAAGACTGAAACTAAAAACATTATATTAATGATTATAAAATGTAACGTAGATACTATAAAACCTTTAGCATATTTAAATACTGTAGATTCAGCAAAATTTTTTTTAACGGATGTGTCGAGTTTTTTAAGATTATCTTTTCCCATCTTATATATAATATTAAAAGATTAGAATAAAAATTTGATTATAACAAATTATTACAAAAAAAAGAATAATTTCTATTGATAAACATGGATATTGAGGATTTTGGTCAAATTCCTATTAATACTATTGAATATACTAAAGAAGACAACTTTTATAAATTACATGAAATTTTTAATAAAAAATATGCATCTAGTTATAGATATACGGATGTAGTTCAATCCCAAACAGATCCAGAATTTCAAAAAATCGAAATAGTCACTAGTATACTTGATATGTTTGAGAAAGTTATGCCAGAAGCACATAAAACTAAATTTTCTAGTTACAAAGACTTCAATAATTTTTTCAAAGATATGAGACATTTATTTGGTAAAAAATATGGAATTTTATGTAATACTAAAAAACCAGTATTGTTGGCTCATTATAGAGAACTTGCTAGACAAAAGCGAATTAAGAGAAATTATGATATGGAAAAGTTTATGAAATTGTGTGGTTCTCGTAGCAGATCAGGAGTTATAAGTGTTACAATTTTTACGAGTGGGGAACTATTAGGTGAAAATGGAGGTAAATCTAATAATAATACAATCAAAACAGGTGGATGTCCTATGGATTGTCATTATTGTCCTTTCGAAAAATTGGAAGTTGATGGTAAGATGGTAGCTATTCAACCGCGGTCTTATCTTAGCACCGAACCAGGAAATATGCGAGCTACTCAAAATAAACATCATCCTGTTGGTCAAGTTTACGACAGATGTCGTCAGTTACAAAATACAGGACATATCTCCAACAATCCAAATGAAACGTCTAAAATTGAAGGCATTATATCAGGAGCAACATTTCCATTTTATCCTGAAGATTATCTTAGATGGTTTACTACATGTATGTATTATGCATATAATACATTTTATGATTGGGAAGAAATGAGACCTATGAAGTCGTTAGAAGAGGAGAAAATTATTAATGAGAAGGCTGCTTTAAGAGTAATTGGATTAACAATTGAGACTCGTCCAGATTATGTCACACCCAAAACAAAAGATGGAAGTATAGATTTTTCCCAACTTAAGCTATTCAGAGAACTAGGTGTTACTCGAGTGCAGATTGGAGTGCAAAGTACAAAGGATAGCATTCTTAAAAAAGTAAATCGTAAATGTACTAATGAACAAAACAAGCTAGGTCTGAGGAGATTGAAACAAAATGGATTTAAGTCGGATATACATATTATGTTGGACTTGCCTGGAAGCAGTCCTGAGATTGACATGGAGGTCATTGATGAGATTGTAGATGATCCTGATTATCAAGCGGATCAATGGAAGATTTATCCTACTGAAACTACACCGTTTACAAAGATTCGCGAATGGTATATGGCAGGAGAATATAAGCCATATGCGGAAGATAATTCAGAGGGGACAGCTTATAAACTTATTAGTGTAATAAGTTATGCGATGTCTCGTGTTCCTGAGTATATCAGAATCAACCGAGTTGTTAGAGATTTTCCACATAAATCTATTGATGGTGGGTTGAAATATACGAATGCTCGCCAATTGGTTAATCAGAAAATGAAAGAGAATGGTCTTATATGTAAAGATATTCGTGAAAGGGAGATTAAGAATAAAGGAGTAGATTTGGAAGATATTATATTGAATGTCAAACACTATAAGAGTTCAGGCGGTGTAGAATATTTCATATCTTTCACAAATAACAGGAGAGATACACTTTATGGATTTATTAGACTACGACTTAATCTAGATATGAGTGATGTAATGGATAGTATCAAGGGATGTGCTCTTATTAGGGAACTTCATGTTTATGGAGCACATACGTGTGTAGGGAAAAAGGTGAAAAACCGTGCTCAGCATATAGGACTGGGTTCTTGTTTAATTAACAAAGCTGAGGAAATAGCTACTATTTGTGGTTTTAAGAATATTGCTGTAATTTCGGGAGTAGGTGTAAGGGATTATTATCGTAAGCAAGGATATATTGTTGGCGAGGACGAATATATGTTTAAAAAATTACCAGATTACTTCTGGTTTATGCTTCATAGGAATTACTTGAATGGAATTTGGGAATCGTTCAAAAGTATTCTAACAATTATGTCAATAATATACTTATCACTATTCATATATTCGGCCTATCTACATAATTATCGTAATAAATAAACATAACTAACTCTGAAAATTATATTTAAGGTGTGGATATATATTATAAATGTATATAATATATATATGAGTGAACTCATATCCAAAGAAGGTAATATATTAAACCTAAAATACGGAAGTAGTGTGTCTTTATCACTATTAAAAAAAGCTGTAAGTCATCCAATTAATGCCACAATTGGTGGATTAGTAGCATTATGGGGAATAGGTATTGTTCCTCCAGGTAATATGATTAAAAATAAGTCAATAAATAATCCTATGGAATTATTTATGTTTTGGTTTGAACTTTATAATAAAACCTATAACTAGAGTCTAAGTTTTTTATTTAGTCTGCCTCCCCAAACTATACTAGATAATTATAATTAATTATAGAGTATAAATGAAAATATATTTTATTATATTAAATGTTATTAGATATAATAAAAATTGTGTTATTGACTTTCTTAGTTGTCTATCTTTATAATAGATTTACTGGTAAAATAAGAGAAGATTTTTTGAATTATAAAAAATGTAATAAACTTATATTAGGAAATCGATTAGATTCAATATTTAAGGAGGCAGGTATTAAAAAAGATACTGAAAAATGGGATTTATTCATACCATGTGGTTATACTAATGTTGAAAAAGAATTAAAAAAGTTAAAGGTCTTTAATAAGACTCAACAGATCTTTGCTATAGATGGATGTGATAGAATAGTGAGTAAATACTATCTGTGGAAAAATTTAACATCAAGATTTGGTAGTAATTATTCGCAGTTTGTTCCTAAAACTTATGGTAATGATATCAAAGGTATTGCCAAATTATTAACTAATCACAAAAGTGGTGATAAATATATTGCTAAAAAGGATGTTCAGGCACAAACAGGATTATTGATTATTAATAATATATCAGAGTTAAAACAGGTGATTATAGATCGTAAATATCTTGTCATCCAGGAATTATTAAATAATCCTTTTTTAGTTAATAGTAGAAAAATAAATATTCGAGTATATTTTTTAATAGTTTGTAAAAATGGTAAGATAGATGCGTATATTCATTCTAATGGGTTCATGTATTATACACCTAATAAATTTAATTATGATTCAAATGATAAAAATTGCCATATTACTTCAGGATATGTAGATAGAAAAGTATATCAAGAAAATCCATTAACATTAAAAGATTTTTATAAATATTTGGATAAGAATGGTCACAGTTCTAGTAATTTCAAACATAATATTAAGGATTTATTTAAAAATATTATGAAAGCAGCTAATATACCTATATGTAATACTAAATCATTAGGTAATAATGTAAGATTCCAATTATTTGGCGCGGATGTCGCACCAGATAACAATTTGGAAGTTAAGTTGATTGAAATAAACAAAGGTCCTGATTTAGGTTCTAAGGATGATAGAGATAATCAAGTTAAAGATAAAGTAGTTAGAGATGTATTTGATATTACTGGTTTGATAAGAGGTAAATCGTTTAACGAATTTATAAAAATATGATAAGATTATATAAACTTAAAGATGATTAATTATTATATAATTAAATGAGTTCAAATCAAACAGTTTTTACACGGGATGAAGTTTCTAAATATTTTAAAGAAAATAAAACAGAATTACATATCTTAACACCTTGTTATGGAAGTATGGTATTTCTACAATATACTTCATGTCTTATAAATACTATTAAATTATTAGAAGGTGTAGGTGTGAGTGTTGTTCCACATTTATTAGGAAATGAGAGTCTTGTCCAGAGAGCCAGAAATAGACTTGTATCGGATGCTTTACAATTTAAAAGCATGACTCATGTTCTATTCATTGATGCGGATATAACATGGAATCCAAATGATATTTTAAAACTATTACTTCAACAAAAAGATGTGATTGGTGTCGCTTATCCATTTAAACACTATTTTATGGATAGAATTAAACCTGAATTTTTAGAAGAATTAAGCAGACGCAATCAAGGTCCGTATAATAAAGATATTCCACAAGAAAAGTTTATGATACATAATTTATTGAAATATAACTTAAACTATAAGGATGATGGTGTTACAGTTGAAAATAACTTATTATTAGTTAAGCATGTTCCCACAGGATTTATGATGATAAAACGACATGTATTTGAACAAATGAGCGAACGATTTGATATTAAATATAAATCATTAGAAGATAATGGAAATGATAGAGTATTTCATGCTTATTTTGATTGTTGTATAAGAAATGAGAGATATCTTTCAGAAGATTGGTTTTTTTGCGACCGTTGGAAACAAATGGGTGGTAAAATATATGTAGTTCCTGACATAACTTTAAAACATACGGGATTATGTCATTATGAGGGAAGATTACTATCTCATATAAGTTAAATATATTTTATATAACTATATTATATAATGTATAATTATCAAAAAGCTGGTAGTAGACAATGTATTCTTTGGCAAAAAGAATATATGTCAGATGTTTGTGTTAAAATTAAAGGCTACAATGATTGTCTAAATCTATGTGAAAATCATACATTTTTGAAAGATTTATTCTTTAGTGATACTTTTACTAATTTATTTGATATTAGTAATTTAATAGATGATATTGAAATTTTTGTCAAAAACTCGGGAAAATCATGTGAGACATTTCAAAAAAAAAAATGGGTTCCATGTAAATCAGATTGTTATACACAAATACATGATATGGTTACAAAAGAGATAGATTCAACCGCGTATATGCTTAGATTAATGTCTAATAGTTTGTTAAAAATATCTGATGAATTTACATTTTATTTTGAATATGATGGAAAGTCACTAACAGGAGTATGGGAAAATGATAAAAATAGATTCAACATTAAAACAAATGATAATTCTAAGCCAAGAGCAATTCTTGGTTTCGGACCAAGTGCGTCTGGAAAAACATATTGGGCTAATAATATTATTAAAATATTTAATGAACAATTATCTGGTAATTTTCCAAAAATTTTTATGTCAGTAGATGGAGGAATTTGTAGAGAAATGTCCGAAGTTTATCAGACAGTTATTAATAAAGTAGAAAATAGTTCTATGGGCGGGTTAACAAATCTTGTTACAGCTGGATTAGGAAGAACAAAGACAATATTTAAAGCTGGTAAAATAAAGAAGTCTCTAAATAAGTATTTAATTGAGCAGAAAAAATCTGGAAATAGAATAAGTATTTATGCTCCCATTACATTAGGTGGTTGTATCAGATCACTATGTAAAAAAGACTATAAAGCATTTTTAGATATAACCGACGATAATGATTGGATAGGTTTAATGATATATCAACATAAGACAGGATTAGACTGTCCATATAAAAATAATTATAGGTGTGTTGGTTGTACTGAGAGTGGAAAAATGCGCGAACTTGGAGAAGGAAAAAAATATAGCAGTGGAGCATATAATAATTCAATCAGAAATGGTTTTATAGCAATTAAAAACTCTAATTTCTGTAGACTATTGATACATAATTCTGGCGGATATAAATATAATACTAAATCAGGACAAACTTTATTCTCAAAAACACTAATAACCGAATATCCTATAAATGGTGAATTTAAATTTGATAAAATAGATAAAAAATACAATAGTGTATTCATCCAACAAGGAATTGAAAAATGTTATTAAATAAATAACTATAATATACTCATTATAATTATTTACAATCTACCTTTAGGCAAGCTTTTTTACACCATTTACTATTGTTGTTATAATTTTCACCATCACATAATCCCTCTACCCAATCAAACCAAGCAGCAGCTTTTTCTGACTCTTCTATAGCTTGAATACCCAGACTTCTATCAGCAGTATAAAATGCTTTTCCTTTTACTAAAAAAGAATGAACTCTGGCGTATCCCCATTGCTGAGCATTTGCTCCTGGACGATGACCAGTTCTCCAAGCAGCCATACCCTTGTCAAAAACTTTTTTAACTATTTCTAGGGGAACACCTGTAAGTTCAGCTTTTGATTCTAAAGATGTTGCATTAGGAAAAAATTTCTTCCATTGTTTTGTATATCTAGAGGGTTTTGTTTTTATTCGCTCTCCATCTCTAAAGTCTGTTTCAAAGTTTTTATAAGCGTTAGGATCTTTATGGTCTGATTTAGAACCTTCTTCAATTCTTTTTAATCTTTTTTTTGTTTCTTCAGCATTTAAACCTTCAAAATATTTATTAGGTGCATATACTTTAGCATTATTTAATATATCCTCCTTATCTTCACTACTACCTCCATATTGATTCATATATTTATTTATAATCTGTCTTCCTAATTTAGAAGTTATTTTAACTTTATTACTAGTGAGAGGGTTTACTATAATATCATAGTTATTCATTATATAATTTATAAAAGAGAAATTTATATATATTTAAAGATTTTTAATAATAAATATACATCGATGAAATCTTCAGATAAGCTTTATAAACCTCGCAATTTAACTAGTCCTATAAATACTAATACAGATGATACTTCGGAATGGACAACTGTGGAAAATTCCAAAATCAAGAAGCCCGAAGTAAGAAATAAACTACAGGAAAAAAAACGTCGTAATCTTGAGTATAGACTTAATAAGACAATAAATGATTTTCTTGACTCGGTAGAGGAAAATAATAAAAAAATTTTTGTGATGACTTTATTAGAAAAAAATATACAAGCTAAAGATGATAGTAGATTAAAAACAGACTTGAATAAAATATTATATGATCTAGAAAAAAATTACGAAGCTATCAAGACATCAAGAAGCTTTGGATACTTTAACAAAATCAAAGGATATGTAGATAATAATATCTCAAAGTTAAATTATTTAGTTAATAAAGATAATCTATATATTTTAATAGGTAACAATTTATTAACTGATAAGGAAGGTGTTTTATTATCTAGTAAAGCAGAATATGAATCAGAAATGATTAAGTTTTCAATGGAGCTTAAATCCAAGGAATTAGCACTTAAAAAAGAACCAGAAACTGTAAAATCTGAAAAACCTAAGAGACATGTATTTGCTTCCAATAGTGCCAAAGTTAAATCAAATAAGTCATTCGCATCTCTATTTAAATAAACTAAAATTATTATTTATATATTATTAATAATACTTTTACTATATTGATAAAAATATGTCACCGCCCTGATCTCCAGGTAATTTTCCTAATGTAGGAATTTGACAATAATTATTAGGAATAACTGACATTAGGTAATAAAATAATGAAATCACCGAACCATTAGTATAATCGTAATTAGGATAACTAAGTATTGCTCCTACAAAAGGTGAATTATTTCCCCAACCAGCATCTGCGACCGATTCATCATCCATTCCAGCATTGATTATTATACGATTACGCTTATTGAAGATTTTATGTATTTTAGGAGAACAACTTTTAACTGCGCTGCTTTTTAGACCTCTTGTATTAAGCGACATACCTGAAAAACAGCAATCTAATAATATTAGAATATGATTACAATTTAAATATTTAATCCAATTTGAAATATCATTCATTGATATTAAATCTCCTGGTGTAGATTGTTTAGGAGAATTTATTGGAACTATAAATCCATAGTCAATGTCAGATATATTTAATGTAATCCCATGTCCATGGAATGATAAAACAAGGAGATCATTTTTCACTAATTTATTAAATAATTCCGTCTTTAATAGCTTTTCTATATTATATTTATTAGCATCGCTACCTAATATAGTATCGCCTTTAAAATTAAATTTATCTTTGAAAAAAGTAGTAAGTGATATAGCATCATTTTCGGCACAATTTAGTTTACTAAAGTATTTATAGTCATTAATTCCAATCGAATATATATATTTGTTAGTATAACTCAGTTTATTTGTTTTATCAAATATGGATAGTATCTTTGTTGAATTTATTTTCGACCCTCTAAGTTTTGATTTAATATTATTATAGTAATAAATCTTTAAAAATAATAATCGGTTATGAGAACTAATTAAATCTTTATATAAGTTACGTTGTAAAAATATTTCTAATCTGGAACTATTTATTTTTAAAACCTTACGGTTCCGTATAACACTTTTTAATCCTTCACATTTTATTATAATAGTATACCTGTTTAATTCAAATATTTTTATGAAAAATTTTAACCATTTTTCCATATAAATATTGTTTTTTAGTTATTTTTAAGCCTAAACAATTGAATTCAAAATACTCTTACCTATAATAGGATTTTTTCCTAATCCGAATTTATAAGCAGTATCTTTATCTTTTCTATCAACATTATAATTAAGATTTATTTTACCTCTAAGTGGTTGTGTAACAGGTAATCCTTTATTAGCTCTGATATAATCATTTTTTTTGTCGAAATATCGAGTAATCATTGTATAATTAGGAAACATGTTATAATACACATCTCTCGCAAAAACCGCAGGTCCTCTGGCACCTCGCCATAAACCACCTACTTGGTCTCCTACCCATCTGCCTGGATTTGTTACCATATCCATCATACCAAAATCTTCAACACGAGGTTTTATTAAAATAGAAGTTATTATCAACACACTTAACAAGATAAAAACAATATTATTAAACTGACTGTCCATTATAATAAAATTGAGAAAATTATATTTAACAAATTATGCTTTTTTATATTAATCCTAAATCTTTTCTTATTTTGGTGGCAGAAATACTTTCAGTATAAGGTAAATAGTGAATATTTATTTTATTCTCCACAAATTTCTTTCCAGGAAAGGTCTGATTATCCGCACCTCTAATAAATACTGAATTTTCTTTGTTATCAGATTCGGATATAATTCCTATTAATGCATCTGTAGGATCAGTTGAATTAATTATAAAAATTCTGTCACAATATGGTTTTAAATCCTTTAATCTATCTTCAAGTTTTTTATGAGCATTCTTTGGTAAATTTTTAAGCTTTTCAATACTGTCATCATCATGAATACCTATTATTAACTCTTTTCCAAATTCTCTCATTGTGGTTAAAATTTTCTTATGACCATAGTGAAATTGATCGAAGCAGCCAACGCTAAATACCCGTTCATATTTTTCTTCTGAATTGATCATATTATTAGTATCAGAAAAAACATATCGTTCCTATTTATTGAAACTTAATAAAGAGAAATTTATAGTTTTACTATTGATTTAGGCGACGTTGCGTAATAATATCCACCTTTTCCTGGTTTCTTAGGTGTTCTCCAATCATCACCATAATGTTCCCTTAAATATTTTTCTGTATCTACTGGGATATTCACAGGAACACCATTAAATTTAACAGGTTTAATATTGAAATCACTTACTCTATATTTTATTTGCTTCACATAATCAGGTTTTCTATAAGATGCCCAGTATATATATTTTTTATTACCTATTTGTTCATGATTGTGTACAAATATATCTATCTTCGCATATTTACCTATAGGACTTTTAGGTAGATAAAAACTCATCTCGAAACCTCTTTCAACATCGCCTAGATTTCTGTAATTATGAAATCCTTCCGCTTCCATTTCATCTATTAATCGAAGTGTATAATCTTTTCTATAAATACCCACATCCAAATCATAATCATGGTCAAGAATTTTACCTTCTCTATAATATCCTAATAAAGTTCCGGACGATAAAAAAAAAGGTATATTTAATCTATTCATAACTTTAGCTGTTTTAGTAAGAATATCAGTATATATTTCTTGTTTAAGCGTGATAAACTTACTTAGTGGCATACGAGTTTTTGTTCCAAAGGTTTCTATATTTTGTGTATTAAATTTTAATATAGTAAATAAAACAAACGCACATAAAAAAATTGCTAGTATTTCTTTCATACTTATATAATCATTATATAATTATTTCTATTTATGTAAATTTATAGCTACATAATAATAATATCTACCATTACTTTTAAAGTCAGATCGAATTAATTTTGTAGTTTTGATACTATCCATCATACTTCTTATTTCAACATTTTTATCCTTTATTATAAAACCTAATTTAGTTAATTTACCATCTCTCTTACTATAAACTGCTACAGCATTAGAATCATGTTTATTATTATCTTCTTTTATTAGCATTAATTCTTTATCATCTTTATTAGGGGTAATGCCTAAAAATTTACTCCCTACTAAAGGAACGATTTCGTCAAAATCAAAACTCATTATTCTTTATACTTGACAATAATAAGATGTTTTTTGTATCAAATTTAAATTCTATAAAAACAAATACAGTTAATCTAATTAATATTTATCATAATAGTTACATATTATACTTAATTCTAGTATGTCTTTTTGTTGCAGTTTATCTATAATGGTTACTAGAAATTTTGTATTGAATATAATGTATTTATATGATTGATATATAGAATCAATATCAATATCTTTAATTCCCGTATAGTTTTTATTAAATAGTTCTTTGATTATATTCAAATTTTTACTACCAGTTGATATACCGTTAGTATTTTTTTCACCTATTATCTCATAATTCCGTATAGATAAAATATAATCTTTGTCTAAAAAATGTGAATTAAAACCATTTTTTGATATAATTATATAATTAGAATTAGATATTTTATCAATATTACATTGTATAAAAAATAATACATTCGATAAAAAAATAGAATATTTAGTTTTCATAGTAATAATAGGTAAAAATTTATTGCCGGGAAATTTATCCGAAGCAAGCGATATATCGTATTTATAAATAGCGTCAGATAAGTTTTGTTCAATTTCACTATTAAGTGAATCGGTGAAGTATAAATATTGTAAGTTTTTGGTAAATGAATTAAGATTTATACCAAAGTATTTGTCAAATAAATTCAATAAATTATTGGTTACATCTCCAAAATTAATGCCTAAAATTAGATATTTATCATGGGTTTTATTATATAAAACTACTATATTTGATATATCTAAATCTGATACGTCTAAATCATTAGATATAATTGTTTTATTAAAATTATTTACACATCTATAAAGTAAACACGCATCATTAATATTACTTATAATAACAAATGAATCTAATGATATTTCAATACGTTTTTTCATAATATTAGAAGCATATTTAATGAATATGAGTGATTTAATAATTTTTAGATAAGAAGTAAAATCAGCTATTTTATTAAATCTAATAATAAGATTATTGTGATCTAATGTATACATAAATTATTGTTTATATTAATATCTAAATAAAAACAAATAAAATATTGTTATATTTTAATAATGGAAAATCTCAGTATTGATGTTTTAAAAAAAATGTGTTTAACCCCTTCACCATCTAATAATGAAGAACCTTTCAGTGATTATATTATGAGCTTAAAATTTAAAAATTTTAAAGCCGAAAGAGCACACGATGGTTCAGTAACTTTTCAAACTAAAGTGTCACCTGGTCGAAAGACAGTATTACTCGATGCTCATATTGATCAAGTACATCTTAGAGTTGTAAAAATATCAGATACAGGGGAGCTTATTGTAAAAGCAGTAGGTTTTGATATGGATATTCTTCTTGGAAACAGCGTTACTCATATGAAAAGTGGTTTACAAGGTGTAATTGGTTCATTTCCTCCCCATTTAAGATTAGGAAATGGTCCGAACGATAGAAGATTAGGGTATTGTGATATGGGATATACTTACGATGAAATGATTGATTTAAAAGTAGAGCCAGGAGATGTAATACTTTTTGATATGAATTTCTCAATATTAGGAGAAACCAAAGTTGTATCGTCAGGTTTAGATAATAAAATTAGTGGATTTAATTTATATGAAATCATGAAATATTTTGATAACAATATGGATGAATTAAATTATAACCTTATTGTTCATTTTTCATCTAGAGAAGAAATAGGATTAGGTAGTTTTAGCACTAATCTAAATAAGAAAATTGATTATATAATTGTTTTAGATTCAAGTCCTTCATCTGATCAAGTAGGTGTACCTAATAAATTAATAGGAGATATTAACCTTGGAGGAGGACCTATATTAACAAGAAATTATGAAGATACATATCAATTTGGATTAAAAATTCGGGAGATCGGTAAAAAATTAGATATTTATCCACAATTAGTATTTAGTTCTGGATATGGCGCTTCTAATTCTAAAACTTATTCAAAATTATTTAATTCAATGGTTCAATATATAGGAACACCTATCAGATATATTCATTCACCATTTGAGATGATAGATTTAGATGATGTAGTAATGATAAAAGATTTAATTATTGAAGTTTTAAAAACAGAGTTGTAAGTAAATAAATTATAAATAAATTATTAACTAATAGTAATGTTAGCTAATAATATATTTAATCTGAGAACTAAGATTAAGATAAAAAACGATAGGTTTAATATAAATAACTTAGATTATACTCATATTTTAGAATCTCATAAAATAGAACCAGTTATTACTAAATATAAATTACCGGTGATATTACCCAAAGAATTTAGGTTTTCTATAATAAATATACCCAAGTACACATTAGTGTTATTAATTAAAAATGAAGCAGCTTTGTTTAGTGTAAACGCTTATCATGAGTTACTTGCTAATTCTAACATTCAATTATTAATTACTGCTTCTAATAAATTTTTGAGTTGTCTACCTATATTTTATAATAACTTATATGATGAAAATACCAAACAAAAATATATGTTATTTACTGATAAATTATTTAAAAATATTCCTATTAAATCAGTTGATATTAACAAATGTTATATATTACATAATGATTATAGTATAAAAGACCGATATAACTGTTTTTTTGTTAATAATACTAATGATAATATTAAATTAGATATGGAGGAATATGAATATCAAAAATTCACTACAAATTCTATTATGTGGTTTTTATCTAAAATATTTGATAATACACTTCATAAATATAATTCATCTGATTTAATGATATGCACTAAAAATTTGAAATATCTAGAACATTTTCAATATATATATCTTAATGACGAAATTATTAAATATTTTGATATATATTTTAGTTGGTTTAATTTTAGTTATTCAGATTATAATTTACAACTCAGCGAGTTTATACTATTGATATTATCATTTTATTTTAGTCAAATATCAGACTACAATAATTTATTTATAGATTCATTTATAAATAATACTACTAACGATACAATCGGATTAAAAAAAGATAGCTTACTTGTTGGTATTCAAGTTAGAAATAAAACGAATGGAGATTTTTTCGATTTTATAAAACTTATCAATAATAAATTTGGAGATATATCTCTAGATGTAGATAGATATTCAGACTATAGACATCTGGTATTACTTAAAAATACCGATAAAGAATATGCACACAATAATATATTAATCAAAAAACTCAGATATGAACCTGAAAATATTGATATGATAAAACGGTCTTATCCATTTAATAATATTTGGATATTTAATTCAATTAATGATTTGAAGAGCATAAATTATAAGTTAGATGATTTTCCTAATAAAAATCTACAAATTAAAAGCGAAGATAGTAATTTTTATAAAATATATAATTCAGGTAACAATAATAAATATGAAAAGGAGTATATAGATAAATTTATTATTAATTTTAGAGAATATAATAATGATAATATAGAGGATTTTGTAAATAAGATAAGTTATTTTAAAGAAAAGGTAATAATTACTGTATTGTTAGATATTGGAGATAATTTTAATTATTTTAACTATTATTATCGGAAGTTAGGATTTAATATCATATATATTAATCTGTTTAGTATAAAAATAGATAATATTAGTAATATTGAAAAAGATAATATAATTATTTTAAATAATAACCCCAATTTATTAAAATGTAAAAATATTGTGTTCATCAAACCTAATTATTATTATGATAACATAGATAATTTATGTAATTGTAGAATATTTAGATGTCTTTATTTTAAAGATATAGGTAAATCAAATAACAATGAAGGAATATACAATTCATCTGATAACTTATTAGATTACAATAAAATCTATATAATTAAAACTAAAATGAGTATAGGAAAACGTATAAAGTTAATTAAATTCTATAATACTATATTATATAATGAGTATTCTGGATTATTTCAGTATTAGTTCAAACACGCTATATTATACACCTATTGTATTATTTGTATATATTATGGCTTTAGAATTCGGTAGTGGTATGGGTAATATATGGATAAGAACTAATCATTTAGGAAATAAGTCATTATCATTTGGGGGATTATTTCAATTTTTTTATAAACCTTTTACTAATATGACTCTTTGGATTTATCCTCAAATATGGAATCTTAATCCATATATATATTGTTACACAGCTTTAAAAATTATAGATATTATATCTAATAATCACTTAAGTACAAATTAATTTGATATAACTAATAATGAAACTTCGTAGTGGGTTTAGTTATGAATCTGATGTAATATATGTCAAAAAAACAAGTAAACAATATTTTTTCTCAGACGATATAAGTATATCAAATGTATCATGTTTAATTTGTATGGAACAATATAAAAAAGGTGATAAAATTACAAGTTGTAGTAAAAGTAATTTATATAAGCATAATTTTCATTCTAAATGTTTAAAAGAACATATTAAATGCTCGGCACAAATGTCTGGGAATTCTATAGGTCCATTTAATTGTCCATATTGTATGAATAAATTAAATAAGTTTGAAATTGCTGTTAGAAGAATGTAATATTAAATACTTAAACAAAATTTTATAATAGTATTAAATGAGCGATTATTATAAAACTTTAGGAGTTGAAAAAAATGCGTCAGATACTGATCTGAAGAAAGCGTATAGAAAATTAGCAATTAAGTTCCATCCTGATAAAAATCCTGGTAATAAAGAAGCAGAAGAAAAATTCAAAGAAATATCAGAGGCATATGAAATTTTAAGTGATAGTTCCAAAAGAAAAACGTATGATCAATTTGGAAAAGATGGTTTAAATAACAATGGTATGGGAGGAGCTGGAATTAATCCAGAAGATATATTTAAGAATTTTTTCGGTGGCATGGGTGGCATGGGCGGTATGGGTGGTATGGGCGGTATGCCATTCAATATGTTTAATAATAATATGGGCGGTGGTGGTTTTGCTCAAAAAAAGGGTCCTAGTAAAAAATATGAGTTAAAGATTAATATTGAAGAAAT
>Ga0222717_10001877_pt1 | contig 16746 bp, 16 predicted proteins | sample C33_18DmetaG_FD_165053 | JGI IMG/M metagenome (GOLD analysis project Ga0222717, IMG submission 165053) | Estuarine water microbial communities from San Francisco Bay, California, United States - C33_18D | ecosystem: Environmental > Aquatic > Marine > Unclassified | place: USA: California...
TTAGAAGTGTGTGCGACAATTTCTTTATTAACCTAGCCGTCCACACTTCTCTTCTTAAAAATTTACAATTTAAAAAAGCTAAGATTTTAAACTTTAAAATCTACACACCTCTAGCTACATTAAAATATAATTTCGTAGAGGTGAGCGGTGGTTTTATTACAATTATGTTATAAGTCAAGGCGTATATTGCCAAAAATACCAAGCAAAATAAGGCTTTTTTGACTATCACGCGTTGCAATGCTCAACTAATTTTTGTAAAAAACAACTATGACGATAATGCAAATAATCAATAATTTCTTTCATACAAAATTGAGCTTTTTTTCATTAAATAATGTAAAAAAAATTAAAATACTCAGCACCAACCCCTTGCTTGTTTTAGGTTTTATAATTTTTTTTTCTGTAATTTTTTTCTCTATTTCAAGTCTAGTAAATAAAAAAAATAAAGATAATGAAAATAATCTAGTAGAAATTACAAAGACTAGAGAATTTTCTAACTTAACAAATTATTTTATTTCTAAAATAAACAGTCCTTATGAAGAAGTTAGTTATATTATTAAAAAAAATGATACTATAGAAAAAATATTAAAAAAATATAAGATTAAAAGTGAGGATATAAAGAATATATCGACAAAATTGAAAGCGATTAAGCTTTCAAATATTTACGCAGGAAGAAAACTTTCTTTAATTTACAAAAAACAAGAGGATAAATTAAATACAGTTGTAAATCTTATATACCCTGTCACCAACACAAGTAGTGTGGAGGTAAGAAAGTCTCAAAATGCTTTTGTAATTAAAGAAAATATTTTACAACTTTATAAAAAAGAAGTTGTTGTAAGAAATGTAATTAAAAATAACTTATATAGCTCAGCAATAAATGCTGGGGTGGAGCCAAATATTATTGTTGAATTTGCTAGAATTTATGGCTTCGAAGTAGATTTTCAAAGAGATATAAGAAAAGGTGACTGGTTTGAAATTCTTTATGAAAAATTTGAAGATGACAATAAAAAAGTAAGAGACACTGGTAAAATAATTTACGCATCCATGTTTGTTAATGGAGAAGAAATTAATCTTTACAATTTTAAATTTAAAAATGAAGAAGAATATTATGATATCAAAGGCAAAAGTATTACCAAATCTTTAATGAAAACTCCAATCAATGGAGCACGTTTGTCATCTGCTTATGGTATGCGAAAACATCCGATACTAGGATATAATAAAATGCATAGAGGTACTGACTTTGCGGCACCTAGCGGAACACCAATCATGGCATCTGGTTCAGGCACAATTACAAGAGCGAGATGGTGTGGCGGTGGAGGAAACTGCGTAAAAATAAAACATAACTCTACCTACGAAACTATTTATGCTCACATGAAAGCTTTTGCTAAAGGGGTCAGAGAAGGCAGAAAAGTCAAACAAGGTCAAATAATTGGTTACGTTGGCTCGACAGGAATGTCAACTGGGCCACATTTGCATTACGAGGTAATCGTAAATGGTAAAAAAGTTAATTCCCAAAGATTAAAATTACCTTCTGGAAAAATTTTGAAAGGTGAAGCAAGAGAAAATTTTGAATTAGAGAGAATAAAGATTGATCTTAAAATTTCTGCATTAAGATAAAAGTAATTTAATTGGCGTTTTTGGATAATTCTTCATTATTTAAATCTGAACTATTTTCTTGTGATAAAGGTTTTTCTTCAATTTTTGTTTTTTCTAAAGAATTTTCTTTTCGTTCGTTCAATTCATTATATCTTCTTAAATAATGATCTGCATGTTGCAAATAATTTTGTGCTAAGACCGGATCCCCATTACTCTGAGCATCTTTAGCTAGTTGTTGAAATTTTAACATTGTTTTTTCAACATTATGAATATTATTCATTGATCCGTTTCTATTAAAACTCATATTACCGTTATTATTTAAGCTGCTTGAACTGCCTGAGTTCATCGATCCAGTTCTTCTTCTAAAGTTGTTTTTTTGTTGCCTGGGTCTAAAATTTCTTCTTCTGTTATTATTCATGTTAATTTCCTATTTTAGTTGAAATAATGCTTCTAATATTATCTTTGTAATCTTGGATAGTATGTTCAATTCTAAAATTCTTTTTTATTAATATTTCTGAAACTTTTTTATACTGCTCATTTCCTATTTCCAAGGCGAGCATTCCTTTAACTTTCAAGATATATTTAGTTTTGTAGATAACTTTTTTAATAAGGTCAAGTCCATCATTTCCTCCATCTAATGCTATTCTTGGTTCATATTTTTTTATATCTTCTTTTAAATTTTTAAGTTCATTGCTTCTTATATAAGGTGGATTAGAGACAATAAGATCAAATTTTTGATAAAATTCACTATCTAATGACTTATTTAAAAACTTAATCCTGCCCTGCATCGAATGTATCCTTAGATTTTTTTTTGCGATAATTATCGCTTTTTTAGAAATATCAACACCTAAACCCTTAGAATTTGTGAGTTCACTTAACAAACTAATTAATATACAGCCACTACCGGTTCCCATGTCTAAAATTGATATTTTTTTTCCTTTAAAAATATCTGCTAGTTTTTCAACCATCAATTCAGTCTCGGGTCTTGGGATTAAAGTATCAGAGTTTACAAAAAATAATTTACTCCAGAACTCTTTTTTTTTTAAAATATAAGCTATGGGTTCATTTTGAGCTCTTCTGAATATTAAATCTTTATATTTCGAAAAGCATCTTTGGCTGATATCTTGATCTAAATTTATTAAAATTTCTTCTCTTTTTTTATTCAAAATTTTTGAAAGCAGAAGTTCTGAGTCTAATCTAGATGAGATTATTTTTTTTTGTTTGAGTTTTTTTGTTCCAAAGTTAATTGTATCTAGAATATTCATGAACTTAAGTTTTCTAATTTTAATGTTTGTTCTTTTAAACGAAGCTCTTGATTCATCTCTTCATGAATTTCTCCACTTAAGAACTCCTCAAGTTTATGTAGAGTTAAATTTATTCTGTGGTCTGTTACTCGTCCTTGAGGAAAATTATATGTTCTAATTCTTTCTGACCTATCTCCGCTTCCAATTTGACTTCTTCTGTTACTCGATCTTTCTTGATCTTTTTTTCTTTTTTCTGCTTCGTAAACTCTCGATCTTAAAATTTTTAGAGCTTTTGCCTTATTTTTATGTTGGGACTTTTCATCTTGCTGGCTAACGACTACACCGCTAGGTATATGTGTAATCCTTACTGCGCTATCAGTTGTGTTAACAGATTGACCTCCAGGACCTCCCGCTCTAAACACATCAATTCTTAAATCAGACTCTTTAATTTGGATATCAACATCTTCCGCTTCTGGAAGCACTGCTACCGTTGCAGCGGAAGTGTGAACTCTACCTTGTGTTTCTGTTTCTGGAATTCTTTGAACGCGGTGCACACCAGACTCGTATTTTAAATATGAATATATGTCGTTACCATTTACAGAAAAAATAACTTCTTTAAAACCTCCTGCTTCACTTTTAGAAATATTAATTATCTCAAGTTGCCATTTCTTTTTTGAACAAACTTTCTCATACATTTTGAATAAATCAGAACAAAAAAGAGATGCCTCTAATCCACCTGTGCCAGCTCTAATCTCTACTATAGCATTTTTGTCATCATCCTCATCTTTCGGTAATAAAAAAATTTTTAATTCACTTTCGTATTTTTCTTTCTTTTTTATTAATTCATTTAAATCTTTTTGTGCTAGATCAGTCATTTCTTGATCATTTGTCGAATCTTGCATAATATTTTCAAGATCTTTTTTTTCATTCTCAAAATTAACATATCGTCTGGCTGTTAAAATGATTCTGCCAAGACGAGAGTATTCTTTAGATTTTTTAGCAAATAATTTAGAGTCAACATTTCCTGATGATAGTTCTTTTTCAAGAATGTCGTGTTGTAAAATAATATCTTTAACTTTTTCTATCGGAACCATATGTTAGTTTTTTTCTTTAATTTTTGCTTCAACTAACTCAACTACTTTATCAATAATTTTTGAACTAGGAACTTTTGTGTGTGGAACTCCTGAAAGATATAAAAGATTGTTATCTTGTCCGCCGCCAGTGAGACCTATTTCCGTCTGCGCTGCCTCACCCGGTCCATTTACGACACAGCCTATAATGGATAAATTTATAGATTTTTTAATATGTGCTAGTTTTTTTTCTAGTTGTTTTACAGTTTCAATAACTGGGAAAGCCTGCCTTGCACATGATGGACAAGATATTATATTAACACCTCTTGAACGAATTCCTAAAGATTTTAAAATTTCATATCCCGCCTTTACTTCATCTACTGGATCTGACGACAATGAAACCCTAATAGTGTCTCCAATTCCATCCATTAAAAGCTGACCAATTCCAATCGAAGATTTGATACTTCCAGTTAATAATCCTCCAGCTTCAGTAACACCTAAATGAAGAGGATAATCACAAATTTCAGATAATTTTTTATAAGCTTTCACGGTTAAAAAAATATCAGAAGACTTTACGCTTATTTTAAAATTAAAAAAATCGTTATCTTCTAATAGTTTAATATTATACTTAGCGCTTTCAACTAGAGCCTCTGGACAAGGTTCTTTATATTTTTCTAACAAATTTTTTTCTAATGATCCTGCGTTTACTCCGATCCGAATAGAACAATTGTTATCTTTGGCTGACTTAACAACTTCAAGGATCCTATTGTTTGAACCTATGTTCCCGGGATTAATTCTGAGACAACTAGCGCCCATTTCAGCGGCTTCTATTGCTCTCTTATAATGAAAATGAATATCAGCAACTATAGGAACATTTACATTTTTAATTATACTTTTTAATGCCTTAGTTGACTCTTCATCAGGGCAAGAAACTCTTACAATGTCTGCACCTGCTTCTTCTAATAGGTGAATTTGATCAACAGTAGCTTTAACATCCGTGGTCAATGTATTTGTCATTGACTGTACGCTAATTTGAGAATTTCCACCAACAGAAATTTTTCCGACTTTTATTTCTCTAGTCTTTTTTCTATTAATTATTCTATGAGGTCTAACGTTCATATTAGTCTAAATCAAAAATTGTATGTAATTTTTTAATTGCTTTCAAAGTGTTATCTTCATCAATTATTACCGAAAGTTTAATTTCTGATGTTGAAATAGCTAAAATATTTATTTTTTCATCTGATAGCGATCTAAACATTCTATAAGTTACACCTGGTGTTGAAACCATGCCGGCCCCAACTATTGAAACTTTTGAAACTTTGTCATTATGAATAATATTTTTATAAACAATATTTTTATTATTTTTTAAAATATCTAAAGTTTTAATAACTTCATCTCTTTTTATCGTAAATGTAATATCAGTAGTTTTGTGATCAGAGGAAATATTTTGAATTACCATGTCTACATTAATTTGTGCTTTACTTAAAGGTTCAAATATATTTGCTGCTACTCCTGGTTTATCCTCTACTCCTATTATAGTAATTTTGGCGTCATCTTTTGAATAGGCAACTCCAGTTACACTTTTTGTATAATCAATATTTTCTTGATCAAAAATCTTTGTACCTTGCCTGTCGGTAAATGTGGACCTTACTTCAAGAGGGATATTGTACATCATTGCTGTTTGAACGGCAGAAGATTGCATCACTTTAGCGCCTAATGAGGATAATTCCAGCATTTCATCATAAGAAATTTTATCAATTTTTTTTGCTACTGGAATCTTGTTTGGGTCTGTGGAAAATACACCGTCTACGTCGGTATAAATTTCACATGCATCGGCATCAAATAATTTTGCTACTGCCACTGCAGTTGCGTCGGAGCCACCCCTGCCTATCGTTGTAATATCACCAATTTTTGAAATACCTTGAAAGCCCGGAATAATAGCCACACCTTTGTCATTTAAAAAATCATTAATTTTTTTTGTATTTACATTTATTATTCTCGCATTTGAGTTTTCGCCTTCAGTTAAAATCGGTATCTGCCAGTTCAACCAAGATTTAGCATTAATCTTTAATTTTATTAATGCCCCTGCTAACAACGCAGAAGTAACTTGCTCACCGGATGATAATAAAACATCAAATTCTCTTTTGTTAAATTCCGCAGAAATCCCTTTTGAAAGATTTATTAATTCATTGGTTTTTCCCGCCATGGCAGATACAACTACGATCACTTGATTTCCTGCAGAGTGTTCTTTTTGGATAATATTTGCCACATGCTGGATTCTTTCAATTGTTCCAACAGACGTACCACCAAACTTTAATACTTTTTTAACCATTTAAAGAATGTAATATAATAAATAAAAGATTTTTAATGTATTTTAATTAAACAAATTACAGAATGACTACTACTATAAATAAAGAGGAAATTCAAAAGTTTTCAAAATTAGCTGATGAATGGTGGGATGTAAGTGGAAAATTTAGACCTCTACATATGTTTAACCCTATTAGGATTGAGTATATTACTGATAAAATTAAACAGCACTTTAGAGTCAATATTGATAAAACAAATTTTTTGGACGGAATAAATATTTTAGATATTGGTTGTGGCGGGGGTTTAATTAGCGAACCTATGGCTCGTCTGGGTGGTAAAGTAACTGGAATTGACGCTTCAGAAAAAAACATAAAAATAGCAAAAATACATTCAGAAAAAAACAAACTCAAAATAAACTATCTAAATAAATCCCCAGAACAGTTAAAAAATGAAAAAAAATTTGATATAATTTTAAATTTAGAAATAGTTGAGCATGTAGAAAACATAAATCTATATATTGAGTCTTGCCGTAAACTATTAAAAACAAATGGTCTTATGTTTACTGCAACATTAAATAGATCTTTAATGTCTTACTTAAAAGCAATAATTGGAGCTGAATATATTTTAAGATGGCTTCCAATAGGAACACACGATTGGAACAAATTTATAAAGCCTGAAGAACTTGAGAAAATTTTACAAAATGAAAAATTTTCAACAATTGATGTTAAAGGCTTTGAGTTTAATCCAATCTTAAATAAATGGAAAAAATCTGACAACTTATCTGTAAATTATATTATATGCAGCTCAACTGACTAGTTAATTTTATTTATCCAAGGAATAGACAATAGGTCAATACCTTCCGCCTCTAATTCTTTTCTTTCTTTTGAAGTAGCTGTTCCATAAATCATTTTTTTACTTTTATTGTCATAATAAATTTCTCTAACTTTTCTACTAAAGTTTGTTCCTACAAATTCAAAGTTATTCTCAACATATTTTCTTAATTCAAGAAGTTTATTTCTCTCTTTTTTTGAGTTCTCATTAAAAATTTTAAACTCATCATTATTTTCTTTTGAACCAAATACCATTGGAGCCATAATTGATTTATCAATTTTTTTTGAAGCGCAAAAAATACACTCTAACAATTTTTTCTTTTTTAAGTTGTCAAACTCATTGGAATTAGAGAACCAGCTTTCAAACTCGTGATTATTATTGCATCTAAGATTATACTTTATCATTTCTTAATTTCTATAATCGGCGTTGATATCGATATAATCATGTGTAAAATCACAAGTGTAACATTTAAATGCATCATTACCGAGTTTTAAATTAACTTCTATTTCAATCGATTCCCACTGCATATATTCTTTCAATTTTTTTTCATCATAACTCTCGGAAATTTTTCCATTTTCGGCAACAATAAATTCGCCTATCTTTATTTTTAATTTCTTTTGATCTACAATTTCTCCTGATTTTCCAATTCCCATAACTATTCTTCCCCAGTTTGGATCTTCACCCGCAACCGCAGTTTTAACTAATGGAGAGTTTGCAATTGAAAAAGCGATATTCTTTGCGCTACCTAATGATTTTGCATTAATTACATTAATCGTAATAAATTTTTTTGCTCCTTCACCGTCAATTACAATTTGTTTTGCTAAATTTAAACACAATTTTTTTAAAGCAACTTCAAATTTTTGAACAGATTTGTCATTCAAAGATATGTTTTGACCAATTTTTACTGCTTTAGTTGAAAAAATTGTAACCATATCATTTGTTGATTGATCGCTATCTACAGTAATAGCATTAAAAGAATTAGCTACTGACCTTTTTAAAAGTGTTTTAAGTAAATTTGAATTTATGTCTGCATTAGTAAATATGAATGACAACATTGTAGCAAGATTTGGCGCGATCATCCCAGATCCTTTTGCTATGGCAGATATCTTAATTAATTCATCTCCTATTAATACCTCCTCGTAAGCCACTTTTGGTTTTGTGTCAGTAGTCATAATAGCTGAGGCGATCTTAAGCCAATACATCTTATTATGTTCAGGTCTTAATCTTTCAACTAAATCATTTAATCGATCTTTTATTTTTTCAACTGGAAATTCTTCTCCTATAACGCCGGTTGAAGCAAAAATTAAATCTTTAATTTTCACGGTTTCGTTTGTTCCTTTTTGAGATTTTGACTCTTTAATAGTTAAAATTCTTGATAAATTTTTTGCTAAAATATCAATGCTTTCTTTTCCTTGTTTGCCAGTGAATGTATTCGCATTTTTAGTGTTAACCAATAATCCTCTGATAATTTTTTTATGAGAATTGTTATTCCAAGGTATAAATTCAGAAGTAACACTGTTTGTTGTAGTAAGGGTTGCATAATTAGCTCCTTTACTAAAGTAAAATAAAGCTAAGTCATCTCTTCCATTGCTGTAAAGATCGGCAGATATCGATGCCATTTCTAAACCTTCAATTTGTTTGAGACTTTGAAACTCTCCCATTTTAGATAATTTATTTTTATCACTTAAGAAATTTTTAATATTTATTGTCATTATTACTATTTAATTTTAATTATAAATACATATATAGAAGTATAATGAATTTATTTACAAGAACTTTTAGTAAAATATTTAAAAGCTCCAATCAACAAGAATTAGATAAAATACAAAATATAGTTCAAGCCATTAATGGTAAAGAGGAAGAAATTAAGTCTCTTTCGGAGGGAGACATTAAAGAAAAAACATTCAATTTTAAAAAAAATGTTCAAAGTGGTTCTTTAAATATACACAAGATTATACCAGAAGGTTTTGCCTTGGTCAGGGAGGCGGCAAAAAGAACTTTAGGTGAAAGACACTATGATGTCCAACTAGCAGGTGGGCTAATATTGCATAACGGAAAAATTGCTGAAATGAAAACTGGTGAAGGGAAAACTTTAGTTTCTACTCTTCCGGCATACTTAAATTCATTATCTGGAGAAGGAGTTCATATAGTTACTGTAAATGATTACTTGGCTAAAAGAGACTCTGCTTGGATGGGAAAAGTATTCAACTACTTAGGAGTTTCAACTGGCTGTATAACAAATGATTTAGAAGATATTGAAAGAAAGAAAAATTATAATTGTGATATCACTTACGCAACTAATAATGAATTAGGTTTTGATTATCTTAGAGATAATATGAAATACGAATTGAGTGAAATGGTTCAAAGAAATCATAACTTCTGTATAGTTGATGAGGTTGACAGTATTTTAATTGATGAGTCTCGAACTCCATTAATAATTTCAGGTAAGCTAGATGATAAAACAACGCTTTATCTTACTTCAAATGAATTTATTAAACATTTGCAAAAAAATGATTTTGAGTTGGATGAAAAAAACAAAAATGCAATTTTAACTGATGTAGGAATTGATAAAATTGAAAAATTAGCAACACAAAAAAAAATATTAAAAAATAATAATTTTTATGACCCTGCCAATTTAGATCTTGTTCATCATGTTAATCAAGCGTTAAGGGCAAATCTTCTTTTTAAAAAAGACACAGATTACATTGTTAGGGATGGTAAAGTACAAATTATAGATGAGTTTACTGGAAGAGTTTTAGATGGAAGAAGATTTTCCGACGGTTTGCATCAAGCAATTGAAGCGAAAGAGAATGTTAAAGTTGAAGAAGAAAATCAAACTCTTGCTTCAATTACCTACCAAAATTATTTCAGATTATATAAAAAATTAGCTGGTATGACTGGAACTGCTATGACTGAGTCTGAAGAGTTTTACGATATTTATAAATTAAATGTCGTTTCCATTCCTACAAACAGAAAAATGTTAAGAAAAGATTTTAATGATCAAATTTTTAGAACCGAGAAAGAAAAGTACAATGCTATAACTAATAAAATTATTGAATGTAATAAAAAAGGACAACCAGTTTTAGTTGGAACAACAAGTATTGAAAAGTCAGAAAAAATTTCTACTTTTTTGGATAATAAAAAAATTAACCACAATGTCTTAAATGCAAAACAGCATGAAAAAGAAGCAAAGATTATTGCCAGCGCAGGAAAAGTTAATGCCGTTACAATTGCTACCAACATGGCAGGCAGAGGTACTGATATTAAATTAGGTGGAAATAAAGATTTTATTGAGGATGGAAAAAAAAATGACATAAATGAAATTAAAGAGAATGAGTCTAAAGTGAAAGATTTTGGCGGCTTATGTATAATTGGAACAGAACGTCATGAAAGTAGGCGAATAGACAATCAGTTAAGAGGACGGGCTGGTAGGCAGGGAGACCCAGGTAGCACAATTTTTTTTATAAGTTTACAAGATGAGTTAATGAGAATTTTTGGAGGTGACTCTATTGACGGAATGCTAAAAAAATTAGGTCTAAAAGAAAATGAGTCTATTGACCATCCATGGATTAATAAAGCTATGGAGAGAGCGCAAAAAAAAGTAGAAAACAGAAATTTTGATATAAGAAAAACTTTAATTAAATTTGATGATGTTATGAACGATCAAAGACAAGTCATATTTTCTCAAAGATTAAAAATTCTTAAAGAAAATAATATTAATGAAGTTTTAAAAGATTTTTTCGATGAAATATTAAAAGATTTAAATAATACTAGAGTAAATTATAAAAAATCAAATGATGAAAAAAACTATCTTACAGAAATGAAAGGTGTTACGGGTAATGCCGTCAATGACTCGATTCTTTTAGAATACGGAAAGCTAGAAGAGGTTAAATTTAATAATAAAATAAAAGAACTGTACTCAAACAAAAAGAAATCTAGAATTGAAATTTTAGGTGAAAATCAGAATAACAGTCTAGAAAAAAAGATATTTCTTCAAATAATTGATTTTTCTTGGAGATCTCATTTACAATATTTGGAACAATTGAGACAGGTCATAGGCCTACGACAATATGGACAGAAAGATCCTCTATCAGAATTTAAAAAAGAGGCATTTTTATTATTTGAAGGACTATTAACAAAAATTAAAAGTGATTTAATAAAATTTCTTTTAAATTTAAATATTGTTGTCTCTAATCAAGAGAAGGAAAAAATTGCTGATGATGTAGATAAAAAAGAGGAAAAAAAAGTAGGCAGAAATGAAAAGTGCCCTTGTGGATCAGGAAAAAAATTCAAATATTGCCACGGTAACATTTGATTATTAAATTTTCTTAAATGCACTTAGTGCTTTTACTCTTGCGTCTTCGTGTTTTACTAGTGGAAATGGGTAATCTCTTCCTAATTTAAAATCTTTTTGATCTTTAAGCTCCCATGGCTTATGTATAAATTTCTTGGATATATTTTTTAATTCTGGAATCCATTTTTTTACGTACTCTCCCTCTTTATCAAATTTTTCTCCTTGAAGTATAGGATTAAAGATTCTGAAATATGGTGCAGCATCTGCACCGCTTCCTGCAACCCATTGCCATCCTGCAATATTACTTGCCTCACTGTAATCTAGTAAACAATTTTTAAAATATTTTTCTCCTTCTTTCCAATTTATAAGTAAATGTTTAACTAAAAATGACCCTACGATCATTCTTACTCTATTATGCATCCATCCCGTTGAATAAAGTTCTCTCATACCTGCGTCCACAATTGGATATCCTGTTAAACCTTTTTTCCAAGCAGATAAAAATTTAATATTTTTTTCCCAAGGAAAATTATCAAATTTTTTGGAATAATTATTTTTAATCATATGTGGAAAATAATTAATTAATGTGTGATTAAATTCTCTCCAACCAATTTCAGCTAAAAATTTTGATGTTCCAATCGTTTTTTCTTTAGCATTCGTACATTCGTTCCAGATTGTCTCAACATGTATTTGTCCAAATTTAATAAAAGGAGACAATTTTGATGTTCCAATTATATTTGGAAAGTTACGACCATCGGAGTAATTTATAATTCTATCTTTTATAAAAATTTGTAATTCTTTTAAAGCATTTTCTTCACTAGGTACCCAAATCTTTTCAAAATTTTTAAACCAATTTTTTTTTGGTAATATTTCTTCAGGTTCAATACAATTTTTTAGATAATTTTTCTTTTTTAAGCATTTTTTAATTTTTTGTTCTTTTGATGGAATTTTTTCAAAATAATATTTTTCTGCGTTTCTCCAAAAAGGAGTAAATACTTTGAATGGAGTGCCGTCACTCTTTTTTACTTCATCTATTTCATTAAGAATATTTCCTTTAAAGATTTTAAAAGGAATATTTTTAGTTTTTAAATTTTTTAAAAGATATTTATCAAATTTTAAGTAGTCTGGTTCATAAACTTTGTTCCAATAAATTGAGATATCTTTTGCTCTTAATAATTTATCAAAAAAAACTTTAAAGGAATTTGTTTTAATAATTTCAAGATTTATGTTTAAATCATTTAATTTTTTTTTAAAATTATAAAGAGATTTGCTTAACCACCATTTTTGAGCTTCTTGATAGTCATAGGTAGATTTTTTGTATAAATAAAAAACCACTACTTGATCATGGTTTCTTGTTGCTTCTATGAGACCTTTATTTTTAGTTACTCGAAAGTCATCTCTAAGCCAAAAAAGTCCAATTTTTTTATCCATAATTATAATTAACAGATAAAATTTTATATTTCGATGTGTAAAACTGTTTGGTGGTGGCCTTGGTTTGAATCGCACAAACGACACATACCTTTTCAGGGTACTGCTCTACTACTGAGCTACAAGGCCTAAAATCTAAAAGTTATTCTACCTTTAGTCAAATCATATGGCGTCATTTCAACCATAACATTATCACCCGCAAGTACTCTTATTCTATTCTTTCTAAGCTTTCCAGCTGTGTGTGCTAAAATTTCGTGATTGTTTTCTAACTTTACTCTGAACATAGCGTTGGGCAATAATTCTGTTACTTTTCCCTTAAATTCAAGTGTTTCTTGTTTTGCCAATTATTTTTCCTTTTTTAACCTTATTTTAATCGAGTTAGCATGACCTTCTAAATTTTCGTACTGTGCTAAATTTATAACTGATGGGCCCAATCTTTCAATACCTGTTTTTGTAATTTTTATTAGTGAATGTCGCTTTAAAAAATCATTTACAGATAATCCCGATGAATATTTCGCAGCTCCAGACGTTGGTAAAACATGATTAGGTCCAGCAATATAATCACCCATGGCCTCAGGAGAAAATTTTCCAATAAAAATTGATCCTGCATTTTTTACATTTTTAATAATCTCATTATTATTTTTCATATTTAATTCTAAATGTTCAGGGGCAATAGTATTAACTATTTCTATAATATTTTTTTTATTATTTACATAAATAGCTAATCCAAATTTTTTTAAACTTTTAGAGGCTATATTTTTTTTAGGTAGTCTATCTAATTGTTCTCTTATACATTTATTCACTGATTTAATTAAATTTTGATTATTTGTTATTAAGATGGATTGAGCAAAAATATCGTGTTCTGCTTGCGCTATTAAATCTGCAGCAATCCAGTTTGGATTAGCAAACTTATCAGCAACTATTGTTACTTCGGATGGTCCCGCCACCATATCAATACCAACATCTCCGAACACTTCTTTTTTTGCGTTAGCAACAAATGCATTTCCTGGTCCAACTATTTTATCAACTTTTTTAAAAGTTCGAGTTCCGTAAGCAAATGCAGCTATTGAATGCGCTCCTCCAGTTTTATAGATTGTTTTTACACCACACTTTTTTGCCGCATAAATTATTGCCGGATTAATACTGGTGCCCAAAGAAGGGGTTGTTAAATAAATATTTTTTACACCAGCTACTATTGCTGGAATACAATTCATTAAAACAGTGCTAGGATAACTTGCTGTACCACCAGGTACATAAACGCCAATTTTTTCAATTGGAGAATATTTATAAGATAATTCATTTTTGTATTTATCCTTTAAATTAAATGAAGGAAATTTTTGCTTACTATGAAACTTTTTAATTCTATAATAAGCTAGATCTATAGACTGTTTAATTTTTTTATCAGTTTTATTAGCAATTTTATTTATTTCTTTTTTAGAAAAAATAATTTTATTGGATTTAATTTTAATCTTAGAAAATTTTTTTTCATATTTTATAACTGCTTTATCTCCATTTTTTTTAACATTAGATATTATTTTTTTTACAAATGAGGTTTTATTTTTTTGAGTAATTTTTCTTTTTTTTAAAATAATTTCTAGATTATTAAGTGAATTTTTTTTGTTATAGTTTAAAAATTTTAACATTATAAAGCTTTATGTTTTGGTTTATTTTTAGTATCCCATGCTTCGCCTTGATCATCTAAAGTAACTTCAATTACCTCGGAAATGATTCTAATAATAGAGTCTCCAGCAAAGATTATTTTCATTTCGTAGTTATTATCAGGCATTGTACAACTTTCAATAGCTAGAAAATCTAAGAATTTGTCTTTTTTTGATTGGTTTATATTTTTTGAATGAACTTCTAAAATATTCTCAAACTTTAAAACTGTTCTTATCCTCTTATTTTTTCTAAATACTCCTTTTTCAACATCTTCCCACATAAATCTATTTAATTGCATGAGAAAAATTTTATTTATTTTTAAATTAGCAATATCTGAGATGCTGGCTATAGAGTCTTGTAAATGTGCAGAGACTACTCTTAAATCTTCTTCTGTTCTGGCAATCAATTTTAGGTTCTTGGCTTTCATATTAAATTCTTTTAATTTCTGCTTTACATTTTTTAAGTTTTTTTTCTAAAAACTCGTATCCTCGATCTAAATGATAAATTCTATTAATTGCCGTTGTATTTTCAGCTATTAATCCTGCTAAGACCAAACTAACAGATGCTCTTAAATCTGTAGCCATAACCTCGGCGCCTGTTAATTTTGAAGGACCTTCAATAAAAGCTGTTTTATTTTTTATCTTTATTTTAGCGCCCATTCTTCTTAATTCTGGAACATGCATAAATCTATTTTCAAAAATATTTTCTGATATTTTTGATAAACCATTTGCTTGTGTCATAAGCACCATTAATTGGGCCTGTAGATCTGTTGGAAACCCGGGGTAAGGCCTAGTAATAATATTAATTTTTTTAAGTTTGATATTTTTTTGCAACACAACAGATCTTTTATTTTTTTTTATTTTAACACCCATCTTTTTTAAAATATTTATTTCACTTTTAATGATTTTTGAATCAATTTTATCAATGATGACTTTTTTGCCAATTAATGCACTAGCTATCATGTAGGTTCCCGCTTCAATTCTATCAAAAATTACATTATGATTAGCTGATTGTTTTTTAATTTTAGTTTCTTCAATAATTAATGTCCTTCCTGATATTTGAATTTTTCCGCCTAATTTTTTTAAAAATAAAATTAAATCTCTTACTTCTGGTTCAATAGCACAGTTTTTTAAAACTGTTTTTCCTTTTGCTCCATAAGCTGCTAGTAAAGCATTTTCTGTCGCTCCAACTGAAACGCTAGGAAATTTTATAACTGTACCTTTTAATCCATTTTTCGACTCTGCTATAATATATCCATTTTTAATTTTTATTTTTGCTCCCATTTTTTTTAGAGCAAATAAGTGTAAATCAACCGGCCTTGTACCTATTGCACAACCTCCAGGCAGAGAAACTTTTGCCTTTCCATATTTAGTTAACAATGAGCCTAGAACTAAAACTCCTGCTCTCATTGTTTTTACAAGTTTGTATGGCGCTAAAGTAGTTATTTTTTTTTCTTTGTTTTGGATTTCTAAGATATTTTGTTTTCTTAAAAATTTTGTATCTAATCCAATAAAGTTTAGTAACTCAACCATAGTAAAAATATCTTTAACCAAAGGAATGTTTGTAAGTTTTACTTTATTAGCTAAAATTGATGCAGCTAAAATTGGCAAAGTAGCATTTTTGGATCCAGATATTGAAATTTTTCCAATTAATTCTTTCTTGCCTTTTATTATAAGCTTTTGCATCAAAAAGATTTAAATTTTTGGAAGAGTTACACCTTTTTGTTTCATATATTTCCCTTTTCTATTTGCATACGTAATACTTGGTTTTTCGTTACCTTTTATGAAAACAAATTGAGCAACTCCTTCGTTGGCATAAATCTTTGCCGGTAATGGAGTGGTATTTGAAAACTCTAAAGTTACATGACCTTCCCATCCAGGTTCTAGAGGAGTTACATTAACTATAATTCCACATCTAGCATACGTTGATTTACCAAGACAAATAACCAAAACATTTTCTGGAATTTTAAAATACTCCATTGTACTAGCTAAAGCGAATGAGTTTGGTGGAATAATACACTCTTTTCCAATTTTAGTTACAAAACTCTCTTTCTTAAAAACTTTAGGATCTACTATTCCTGAATTTACATTAGTAAATATTTTAAATTCATTAGAAACACGTGCATCATAACCGTATGAAGATAAACCGAATGAAATTTTTCCTTTTCTTACTTGTTTGGCAACGAAAGGTTTGATCATTCCTTTTGTTTTTGCTGCTTTTTTAATCCATTTGTCTGATAGTACTGACATTTTTCCTTTTGATTGGTGTTTTAAATTTTTTTCTTTTTTTTAAATTTTTTTTTAATGCAGTTTCACGAATTTTT
>Ga0222717_10001878_pt1 | contig 16733 bp, 17 predicted proteins | sample C33_18DmetaG_FD_165053 | JGI IMG/M metagenome (GOLD analysis project Ga0222717, IMG submission 165053) | Estuarine water microbial communities from San Francisco Bay, California, United States - C33_18D | ecosystem: Environmental > Aquatic > Marine > Unclassified | place: USA: California...
TTATCATTTTTGGAGCTGAACCTAATCCATGACCAACAGTAGCATTAGCTTCTGTACCTGTCCAAGACACAATACTAAATCCACTTGTAGTATTAGCTGAAACTGTAGAACTTATAGAACCATCTGTATTAGCTGTAGTTCCATTTGCACCTAACCAGTTCCATGACATATATGTTTCTGAATTAGCATTTACAGCACCATTACTTGATAGAGTTACTCCATCAGAAGTAAAAGCTGTAACATTAGAACTTGTTTGTTCAGCATCAGTAGTATCAGATTGTAAATGTTTAGTTGCACCTCTTACTGCATCTACAAGTCTGTGATTGTCTGTATCTGACCTAGATTTAATCCATGTAAAATCTGGCTGAAAAGTCGCTAAAGTTATATCTCTACCTGCTGTGCCATTACCTGTGTAAGCAGTTCCATTAAAATAATCAGAAGGTTTTTTAATTGTAGTATATGCCATTATAAATTTAATCCTTTGGTTGATAAAGCAGTATAGCCTGTTGGACAATCAAATTCAAATATTCCATTACCAGATGCGTTAGTTCCTGCACTAGATACTGCTGTTGTTCCGAAGTAGCCATTACCGAAGTTCCAAGAGTTATTAACTACAACTGTATTTCCATAATCTCCACTAGCAAAAAAGTATGCACCTTTATTTGTACTACTTACTGCTGTTAATGATAAAGCACCTGTTCCTGTTGAACCAGATGTAGGTACTCCACTATTTTGCCATGTACCATTTTTAGAAAAATATAATTTATTATTATCTAAATCTATTGCTACACCTATAATATCATTTGTTGTGTAAGAATTATAAGTAGATGTCGCTGAACCAGAACCATTATAAACATTTCCTTGAGCATAATATCCAGATGTTCCTGCAACACCTCCTAAATATGTAGAACTTGATGTTAATTCTGTAGCAACAACTCCTATTAAATTATAATTACTACCACCAGAAAAACCTGTTTGTTTGCACTCTGCATAAAATTTACCTGATGTCATTCCTAATGTTGATGAAACCCAAGCATAAGCACCTGCATTTGAAGTTTGACTTGTATTACCATTACTAAAAATAGTAGAAGCATAATAATTATCTAAAGAATTTAATGTAGCAAAAACATTGCTTGGAGAATCTTCAGTATTCGTTAATGTACCACCACCAACTGTAAAGTTATTACTATTACCAGATTGGTCTGTTACTGAATTACCATTTTTTAAAATAAAGAAACCATTAGTTCCATAATTAACTGATGGAGAAGTTTTAATTTTCCAAACACCATTAGCATCATATTCTCCAAATGCTGTTGCGTCATAAGTTGTGCCATCTGTTAAATGTATATGGCTCATTAAACCATTAAAGGGATTATTAAATCCAACACTTTTACCAATTCTATGTTCAACAGTATAATTAGTTGCTGTGTTTGCATTTTGTGCTGGATAACCACTTGCTGAAAAAGAAGTTATTTGTTCTCCATTTATATAAAGTTTTGCTCTATCAGATGCTGTTGCTTGTGTTGTATCTACTGACCATACTACATGATACCAACCAGAAGTATCTCTAAATAATTGATTTGTAGTTAATCCTGTACCACCCACTCCACCAAATCTTAACTCTGCAACCATTTGGTCACTTGTACTAAAATATAATCCAAGTCTTTCATCTCCACTTTCTTGAACTGAAAGTATTCTGTGTTGTACTCCTGTTTCAAATTTTTTAAACCATGCACTAAATGTCCAAGTTTTTCTATTACCTGTTGATGATGGTGTTCTTGTTAAATATGTACTAGCCATTAGTTAAATTGTCCTCCACCTGTTGCACCGAAGTTAGATGTTAAACTAAATGCTCTATCTGCTGTCTGTCCTTCTGCGTCTGTTAATCTTAAAGTAAAATTATATGTAGTAGCAGTAGTTGAACTACCACCGAAATCTGTTGTTGTGATTGCACCTGTTGAACTATTTAATGAACAGTTTGCTTGTGCAGCATTTGTTAATACTGATGTAGTTTCTGAATAAGCTACTGTAGAATCTGAACTACCTGCAACTGTTGCAACTGTACCAGAAAAATTTCCTGCAACACTTCCTAAAGAACCTGAAGCAGTTGACCATGTAGGTGCTGTTGAAGCTGTAATAATATTATTTGTACTTCTTCCTGCATTACCATCTGGATTTTCTACTCTAACATAATAGTTTCCTGTAGCTAAAGTTACATTAACTGAAAGTGTAGTTGAATTTGTAAATGAAATTGTATTAGCAACTGTTACTGCACCATCTGTTTTAATAAACTCAACTTGAGGTATTGATACAAAGTTTGTACCAGTAATATTTATTGTTGTAGCTGTTGCTGGAGCAATTGTTTGAGATACATTAGCAACTGTAGGTTTAGTTTCTTGTGCAGATACCCAACTTAATTGATTATTTGCATTACCATTAGTAGCAAGTACTTGTCCACTTGTTCCAACTGATGTTGGTAAAACTAAATTATAACTTTGTCCTGCAGAATGTGCAGGTCCAGCTATTGAAACTCCATGAGAATTTTGTGAACAGTTAAGAATTAATTTTCCATCTGCTGAAGAACCATCACCTTTAATAGTTAGTCCAGGTGTAAATTCTGTTTTAGCATTTGTGATAGCATCTGCATTTACTTTAACTTCAGTAACAGAATTACTTGCAAGTTTATCTGCAGTAATTATTCCATTATTAATATCACTTGATGTTAAAGCTGCGTTAGCAGGAGCTTTACCGACATATGCCATACTTAATTATTTCCTTGTTTATTATGCTGAGATAGTATCTACAACACTTGTAATTATATCAACAGAAGTTGCAGCAGAAGCATAAGCTTCAACTGAATCACCAGTTTGTAAAACAACTTTAGAACCACCATCTATTAATTCTAAAGAACCACCAGTAGGGATAGGTGCATCTTTAATAATAAAATATGTGTCAGTTCCATTTTTAACATAGACAGATACATTCACAGAAGTACCAGAAGTGTTTGCACATCTAATACCAATGATTGCATCATCTGAATCTGCTGCTGTTCTTAAAACAGTAGGCGAACCTGATGAGTTTGAAATGTCTTGTTGTAAATATCTTTCGAAATCTTGTGCCATAGAATTATCCTAATTATACCATTTTTATATTACTTTGTCAACAACTTATTATAAAGCAATTGCCATTGCAACAGCAAATCCTGCTGAAGCTTTAGTAGCTATATCAGCATTAGCTGTATTAATTTGAGTTTGTATTGCTGAAGTTACACCATTAATGTAACCAAATTCAGTATTATCTACTGAACCATCTCCTACTAAATTAGCATTTAATCTAGCACTTGAATCTATTGTAGCTTGTTTACTATCTATCTGTGTTTGAGCATTAGATGATAGAGTATTAATGTATTGAAATTCTGTACTTGTAACTGAACCATCTGCAATTTTAGTTGCATCAATAGCTGCTGATGCTTTAATATTAGCATTCTCAATATTAGTAATTGAGTTACCAGTACCATCTGCATCGATAGTTTTATTAGTAAATGTATCAGTTGAACTTGCTGTAATTAAACCAGTTGTTAATGTACTTAAGTTTACATTATTACCATTACTAATTGTTAAAGTTGGTGTTGAAAAACTTAATGTTTGATTATCTGTTTCTGCAGTTAAGTAACCTGCATCATTTGTCCATTGTGAAATGTTACCAGATTTATTAGTTAAAGTTTGTGAGCCATCTAATGTAGCAACAGTTGCATCAATAGTTATATTATTTGCATTAGCTGTAATACCTGTACCACCTACAACATCTAATGTAACATCACCAGATGTTCCACCACCTGTCATACCAGCACCAGCTACTACTGAAGTAATATCTCCAACTGGTATAGTTGCTACTTGAGTATCTACATAACTTTTAATTGCTTTTGAAGATGCAAGTGTATCATCTGAAGCAGATACTGAAGTTATATCTGTATCTAAAACTCCTGCTTTTAAATTATCAACTTCAATATTAGATAATGTATTGTTATCTAAATCAATAGTTTTATTTGTTAAAGTTTGTGCTGTTGTTTTATCTACAACGACTGCTGTATCAATTGCAAAAGTCATTGCTTGAGCAGAACCTGTAGTATCAATACCAGTTCCACCAGTAAGTGTTAATGATTGTGAATCTAAATCAATTGATTGAGAGCCACCAGTATCACCAGAGAAATCTAAATCACTTGCTGTTACTTGTGAATCAACATAAGTTTTAATTGCTTTAGCACTTGCAACTGTATCATCACTAGCTGATACTGAAGTTAAATCTGTATCTACATCTGTAATAGAAGTAGCTGAACCAATTACTAAACCATCTAATGTAACTGTTCCATCAAAGAAAGCATCTTTAAATTGTAAAGAACTTGTACCTAAATCAATATCATTATTAGTAATAGGAATAATCCCACCATCTAGTAATTTAAATTGTTCTGTAGAAGTTCCTGATACATCAATATGAAAACCTATTTCATCATTAGGTGTATCTATTTGAATTTTGTTTAAAGGAGTAGTAAGACCTGAATCTCCAATAAGAGCAATGACTGGTCCTTCTGCTGCAGTACCATCATGCTTGTGTCCTGATGTTGCATTAAATGCTGCTAATAATTGATTGTATTCATTATTAAATAATGAAGCTGTGACTGTATCACCATCATTAATTGAACTTTGTCTAATATATCCTGCCATAATTTATCTTCTTCCTCCTGCTATGAATGAAACAAACATTCCGTTTACTGAATAAGGAGCATTTGTGTCATCACTAAAAAATTTAAAGTTATTAGAAAAACCACTTCCTGTTACTAAAACACTTTTACTTGGTAGAGTTGTTGCCCCAAATGTTGCTGTACCAAATATTGCTGTACCAAATAATGAAGCTGAACTTAAGTTACCTACTGAAAAGTTTCCTGGTTGTGGAACTTCACCACTTTCAAAATCATATCTAATTCGTAATAGTAAATCATTTTGAGTTCCTTCAGGTTCAATATTAGTTTTAACTTTATATAAACTTTTTCTTAAACCATTATCACCATAATCCATATCTGGTGTTTGAAATTCTGCTACTACATTAGTACCATCAAAACTGTTACCAGTATCATGTTTATAAACATAACCTGTTTCATCAGTATGATGAAGTACTTCTGTACCATTATTGTTAACATCTGAGGTACAAAACTTAACTGGTAAACCTTTAGTTTGACTCCATTCAAATGCAGGTATACCTTCTGAATTATATTTAAATGTTCCTATAATTCCTCTTTGCCCACTAGCTGCCTGACCAGACCTATAATAAAATAATCTGTATTGACTTCTTTCTCTAATGACCATACTTGAAATAGTATAGTTAGCAAAGTTATTAATTATTTCATTTACTAATGGTAAAATTTTTCTACTGATAGAACTTAATTCTACGTCATCAATTCTAGCTGTACCAGCAATTGTTCTTAATCCATCAGGTGCTAAGAAGATTAAATCTCCACCTATCTCTTGAATTGAGTTACCACTTACACAACCTATATTTTTTGTTACTGACTTAATTATAGGAGTAGAATCAAGGTTTGTCAACTCATATATACTATTTTTACAAAATATAATTAAGCTATTTCTAAATACTTTAATACCTGTTACTATATCACCTACATCAATAAACCCTGCAGAAGAATCTTCAAAGTCATAAGGTTTTAATCTACCACTATAATAGACAACACTAGGATTAGATGTTTGTCCAGATACTATAATTCTTTCAGTATATCTTTCTATTAAAGAACATCCTACTGGAGAAGACCTATGTAATTCTTCAAAGTGATATAAGTTATTTTCATCAATATGAAACTCACCTATTTTATTAACACCATCTACAAAATATAATGTACCATTATCTCCATGAGATTCAAAGTTTACAAATTGAACATTGGTTTGATTAGTTCTAGGTATTGTAGTAGCACTAGCTAATGCACTTGAAGTTATTCCACCTTTATAAAATGTTAAACCATTTTGTGTATTAGCAGTATTAGCATTAATATCTAATGTTAATATAGTATTACTTGTAATAGATAATACTTTATAAAATAAATTATCAATTTTTATATCATCTCCAACAATAAATTCAGAAGTAAATACAGTATTTGTTCCTGTTACTGTAGGTGAACCTGCACTAATTGAAACTGTTCCAGTAGCTGCTGTAAATGTATCTTTGTTTATTTGAACATATGAAGTACCTGTAGTACTAAAATATAAATTAGCTCCTTGAGCAACAACAATACCATTAGCATAACCTTTAACACCATGCATTGCATCAGTTGAAACTCCAGAAGGAATAACTGCACTTGTAGTTCCTAATTTTTCAAAACCACTTATTCTTCTATAACCACCAGTAGTAGATGATTCAAAATTTTGTAGGACAGTTGCAGCTCCAGGTGTTCTAAATAAAGCATGACTACTTGAAACTAAATCCAAGCCACCCTGTACTGTAATGGAAGCTCCTTGAGTTGGCATTGTTATCCTTTGTTAAATAAATACTCTTCTATCGTCTTCGATATATTTAGGTTGAGGAGCATTTAATTGCTCAATCATTTTATCTAAACTTTTTTTATATTCATCTAAAGCTAATTGTGTTTGTGCAATATTATCTTTGAATTGATAAATATAATATCTAGCTCTAGCTAGTAAAACTGTTTTGTATTGTGCTGGAAATAAAACAGCATCTGTATCAGTACTTAATTCTGCAGGTCTGTTGTAAGCATAAAAATAAATTCTATAAACTTCATCAGGCACAGGGGATAAACCAAAGTGTCTATTATCTTCGCTTCTAATTATTCTTTGTGGTACACCATATACAGGAGTTGTTTGTGAACTATCTCTTTCTTCACCTTCAGAATAAAAATCTCTCCAAGTTTCTAAAGAAACAAAAGGTAAATTTTTAATTGTATAAGGTTCTGTTTTACCAGATACACCTTGTTCTGTTAATGAAAAACCATCCCAGTCTACATTAGAAAAATCTGTATCAACACTTGATGAACCTTGTTTTAAAAGATACCATCTTTGTCCTGCAACAGTTTCAACATAAGTATTACCATTGTAATTACCTTGTGTTGCTGATGTTGATAACCAAGACCATGTATCTTGAGCATCTACTATATCAAAGTAAGCTCTATTAACACAGTTAGCTACAAATTTTTGTATACCTAATGCTCCTGATATTGTTGTTACTTCTGGTTCATTAATTTCAACCAGTAGTTCGTTAGTCATTGATAAATAAGTTTTAGCCATATGTTAACAGTTCCATGCTCTTAGTGATTTATTAATTCTTGAGTTAGGGTCACGAGCAGTTTTTTTAGATGTAAGTTTTTTCTTCATCCCTTTCATCCTCGCACAAAAACTCTTTCTTCTTTTATTCCCTACTACTTTACTTGGTGCTTTTAAATTTCTTTTCTTACCAGTTTTAGTTTTACCTTTATTGTAAGATGCTCTACCTTTAGCATTAAGTCCACCAGACTTAGCTTTGCCCTCTTTACGAGTCCATGCAGGTGAAGACATTATTCCCATAGAATTCTTTATATAATTATTGCAACAAGTAAAATGATAGCAGCAATTGCTATTTCTTTTTTATGTTCTTTTATAATATGTGGTATATGTTCTTTTAATTTCATAATTTATTTCTTTTTATTTTTTTTAATTACTATAGTCATCATTCCACCATGACCTTTTTTATTTCTTTCTACTTTACCACCAGCTTTGTATTTACCTTTGTTAGTAATTTTTCCACCTGGCATTGCTTTTTTCATTGGCATAATATATATTCCTTTTTAATTAAATTAAATGATTGGGGATATTGCTACCCCCAACCAAAGTGTATTAAAGATTAATCTATTGTGTAGATAATCTTACCAGTAATTTCTGGTCTTAATACTTTTCTACCCCATACCATTAGACCTCTAACGACATCAGAAAAAGTTCCAGTATCTCTGATTGTTTCTACTTTATTCATAGAAGACGCAGCAGAAGTTCCTGAAATGTGTCCGAATAATGCCATAGGAGCATCACCTGCACCAGCAGGAGTTGCACCAGATAAGTCATTAGTTGGTAAGTTGTTTGATTTATACATTTGGAATCCTCTTAGTAATCCAGATGCAACTAAACCATTTCTAATTGAACCTTGACCAGCATTGAAATCAACTGATAAAAGTTTAGAAGAAGTGTTAGCTAGTTGGTTGTACCACTCAGGGGCAGCAACGAACCATCTTCCATCTTCAGGTGCATTAGCTTCATCTAATTCTTTAGCAGCTAATGACATTTGGTTTAGAGGGTCTACTTCACCAGTACCGAATCCGATATCAATCGGAGCTGAAGTTGTTCCCATTCCAGTAGTAACAGTTGCACCAGCACCTATTGCTTCTAAGATGTTGCTATCCATAGCATCTCTCAAAGCGTAAGCAGCATTGTCTGCAGCTACAGCTTGAAAGTTAACATGAGAGAATCTCTTCTCTAAGTCATCTATTTTGAATGAAAAAGACTTCGCTTGGTCAATTGTAAGAACCAATTCTTGGTCTGTTAAGTTAGTAGAAGTTACAGCTAGTCCTCTAGTGTAATCAGCTACTGCTATTTGAGGCTCTTTGACAATGTTAACAGTATCGCCGAAAGATGAAATTTCACCCATGTAATCTGTGTTACAGATTGCTTCTGCTACTGCTGCTTTTCTTAGAGCTATTTGTACTTTCTTTGAATAGATTTCAGGAATAAAAAAACCATTAGTTTGACCTGAAACACTTAATCCAAAGTTATATGTTGAACCACCTGCAAATTTTGCCATAGTAGTATCTCCTTTGTTAGTTGTTGATTAATAAAAAATAAAGATAAACTTAATCTATAAGTCTACCTTCCCTTTGAGCTTTTACAATTTCTTTTTCGTATTGCATAAACTCAGCATCTGACATTTTAGCAATATCAGAACGCTTGATGAAAAGTTCTTTACCTTCAGGTATTTGAGCTTGTTCATTAGTTTTAACTAACAAGTCAGCACCTTCTGATTTAGACCTTTTCTTCGTTTCGGTTTTTTTATCTAATCCAAGTCCTCGGTCCTTCTTATACAAGTCAATTGCTCTTGAAGCAAGTTTACCATCAGAGTTGTTTTCATATATCCATTTTTTAATTTCGCTTGGTTGAGCATCAGCCCAATCATGGAAATCATCAGACTCTTTTATTTCTTCAAAGTCAGGATGATATTTTGAAAGTTCTAAAGAAGCTTCTCTTTGTTGTAAAGATACATTAGCTTTCTTTAAACCTTCTAACTCTTCTTGTAATGTCTTAACTTCATTTTGCGATTGTAAGTGTGATACAGTTTCCACTACGCCATAAATATCAGGGTAATCGTTTTTAAAAGCTTCTAGCTCTTCTTTCGATTTAGGTGGCTGGTAAACAGGTCTGTTCTCTTTAAGTTGTACTTTAAGGTCACTTTCCTTGTTATTCCATTCTCCTAGTTTCCTGTCATAATAACGCTTAAGGTCATCATATCTTTTCTTATAATCAACTTTTGTATAAGGGTTAGCTTCTGTATTTAACGCAGAGTCTTGAACCTTATCCATAGTGGCTGTAGTATTATCAGTTGTATCGTCAGGGTTGCCATTGGCAGTAGCTTCGGATGCATTAATATTACTATCAGGGTTTGGCACAAACAAACCTGTATCAGCAGAAGTTCTATCAGTAGGCATCATATTATCTGTATGCCAAGATTTTTTTCTGTTGTAAGGGTTTGCTGCGACTTCTTTTAGTCCTTCTTCGTTTTTGTTACTCATTGTATTGTCCTCCTTAGGGCTTCATAACTGAAGGTAGCTATGGTAGGTTTTAGTTTAAAACGAAACTACAAGGGCTTACAATAAATAAATTTTATTATAAGGTAGCTTGTCTATCCGTAGAGTACCTTTCTCTACAAATTCTTTTATACTTCTTCTACTTGAGAAGAGATTCCAGCATCATAAGATTCTTCTGCTTGTTTCATCATACTTCTTAATTTGTCTACACCAAGGCTCTTAACTGCTTTTGCTGTAAATACAAATTCACCATCTGATAAAAGTGCTGGGATAGAGTCTGAAGTTCCTGTTCCTGGTCCTTCTACTTCTCCATCTTCTGTAAATTCTGTTGCAACTAACTTAGGAATAATTGCTTCTAGTTCTGGATGCATTTCTACTGCATCATCTAAAACTTTTTCTTCTTCTTCTGATAAAGCTGAAGTATCTATAATGGCATCCATGTCACCATAATCTTCTTCATCTTCCATTTCTTCATCCATATACATTTCATCATCCATACCCATAGGTTGTAATAAAGATTCATCTTCTGTTTCTAATTCTTCCATAATAGGCATATCTTCATCAGACATATCTTCCATAATCATTTCTTCTTCAACTTCTCCACCTTCAGCATATGCTTGATAGTCTGGTCTTTGTGTAGAATATTTTTCAGTAACTACTCCACCAATAGCCATCTCTACTTTTCTATCTTTTGCTATATAAGATTCTAATGCTTGTTCTTGTTTATCAGTTAATGGAAGTCCTGAATCTTTCATGGCTTTAAGCTGTTCAAATTTTCTAGCTTCAATTTTATCTTTAACAGAATCACCTTCATTAAAATTTAATCTTTTATTTAGTAAGCCACCCATACTTTTTTTTATGACTCCTCTAGCACTTTTACTTTCAGGTGCAAATTCTTTTCCTATATTCATATCTTGAGTTGTTACACCTCCAGCATTATCAAAAACTTGTCCACCTTTATTCATTCTAGTTCTAGAAGAAGACATTGCTCTTGAAGGTAATCCTTGTCTTGCAGACGCAGGAGTATTAACATCATATGCTTGAATTAATGATTCATCTTTAGAATCTTGTTTAGCAATATAAGGTGGTTGTGACATAAGTCCACCTGTTGCCATCTTAATTGCTTTTATTTTTTTCATATATATTATCTCCTAATAATTCTATAGTATAACAATCGAATACGATATAGTCAACTGTTATTTTGATAAATCTCTAACCTGTGATTGGAGGTTCTTCAACTTGTCCAGTAAATTCCATCTCCCCTGGCATTGGTGTATTACCTGGTCCGATTGAGCCTTCGCCATTTCCTGGGCTGTTAACTCCTGGAGCTTGTTCAGGTATTCCTGCATTACCAGCCATTGCTCCGAGTTGACCATTGACATCAGCTTGAGAGCCATTTCCTTGTTTAGCATTTTGCATTCCTATAATTTTAGCATATATTTCTGCTTCATCTTTAGTGTTCATTACTTCTGCAGGGTCTAAATCTAAAGAGTATGCTAACTCTTTAATAACCTCTGACATTCTAACAAATGGAGCAATTGATGGATTCTGTACAGTTTGTAAGAACATAGTTAGTCTTTGACTTCTAACTTCTTTCTTCATCAAACTAGATGAACCTGTTGCCTTAATTTCTAAATCACCTTGAATAGGTAAGTCACCTTCATAGAATTGCATATTCCATTGGAACATAGCTTCACCTAAAGGTTTAATTAATTGGTCGTCAATATTTTTAATTACTGTTTTAATATTTAAAGATGCTGCACCCATTAACATTGACATACCAGATGCTGTTCTTGTCATAGACTGAACACCTGTTTGACCATGTGAATAAGATGGTAAGCCAGTAGACTCATCAGCTAGTTGTCTGAACTTATCAAACATCTGCATATTTTCATTTGCAGTATTTGGAAACTTAATTCCATAAATAGATTGACCTGGTACACCAGATTGTCTTTTAAATATTTTACCTGGATATACTTCCATGTTTTGATTAGATGATAAAGCTGATTCATCAACATCAAATACTAAGTTACCAGCTAATGCTAAGTTATCAATTGCCATTCTTGCATGACCATTCATAATCTGTTGTGCATCATCCATGTTTTCTGGAACACCAATACCAAAGAATGTATAAGGATTCTTTTCATATACAAATGCTTGGTAAGGATTTCTAAAAGGTTTGAAAGGATTCTCAACTACTCTGATTACTTTACCTCTATGCATCCAGATGTTAACTTGTATTTCTTCTGAATCATCTATATCTTCACTAACTTCAAGACCTTCTTCTCTTGCAGCCATTGCAGTTATAGTTCCCCAATATTCTAATACTTCAAATCTATTATGAGTAATATCTGCGTAATGACTTTTTTCTAAATCAATATCAGTTTCCCATTCTTTCTTAACATAGTTAGCACCCATCTTTAAACATTCCATAATAGCTTCTTTATTAAAGAAAGGTCTATTAGCTAAATCTAAAAATTGATGTCTGTTTAATCTATGTCTTTGAATAATATATTCTGCTTCATCCATAGTTCTAGCATTAGGGTCAGGGTAAAAATCCCATATGCTAACAAATTCTACTTTAGGAACTTTAACTTGTTCAGGTGTATATTCTCTACCATTACCTGTATCAGTATATCTATGTAATGTTTTGTTATAAGTAAAAGGTCCTTTAACAATTCCTGTACCTAATAAACAAGATTCAAAGATAGCATTTCTTAAAGCTATACTTCCATTTGATTCTTCTATTTGGTCATGGATTAATTTTTCTAATCTTCTTGCTGCAATCTGTGCAGGTTTAATCTGTGGCATCTCAGGACTTGGTGCTGGTCCTTCTGATAAGTCAGCCTTCTCATATTCTTCTTCAAGGCTTCCTAATTCTAAATCTTTTAATGTATTAAATGTTGCACCCTTTGGTAACTCTCTACCATCACCAGGAAAACCTAGACCACCATTTTGTAATGGCATATCCATTTCTTCACCAGGCATATAATCCATATTTCCTTCAACACCAGGAGTAGGATTTAAATTCTCATCACCTTGCATTTCCTTTAAAGGATTAAGGTGTGCGTACTCTGCAATTCCTTCAGGTACTCTTGTTTCTTGAATTGATAATGGAAATTTATTTGTACCGAATAGTACATCAATTAGTTGTCCATAAGCTGCAAGTACTTTTGTCTTAGTTACTTTAACAAAGACTCTAGACTTTTCATTCTCTCTGAACTTAACATCTTTAAGGTATCTACCTCTATAGTTGTGATAAGATTGTAACCATCTTAATTCATCATCTCTTCTAGTAGTTTCACATTGCTGAAACTTAGATTGAACAATACCAACTAAAGCAGATTGCTGTTTATTGTCTTCCATTTCCCCATCTTCAGGCATAGAATTTCCTAAATCTTTTTCTTCGTACTCAGCCATAAAATATTCAACCTTTTAATTTTGTGTATAATATGTATAATAATACACTTTTTTTAGTAGCTTGTCAACTACTTTTTATTAAGTTATAGTATTTTCTTAATATTCTTAATTACTGCTGTAGGGATAATAGTTGTGTTACCTATATCTTCAAAGGTAGGTTTATCTTTGCTTTTAATATAATCAGTAAAGATTCTAGTCACACCATTCTTTTGACTAAGTAAATATCCTTTAGATACACAAGTTGGAAGTTGTTCTAAGTTTAATTGTTTAGTTGAACTCCAGCCAGCATCACCCTCGATATCCAACCATTCTATTTCTACATAAGGATATTTAGTAATATCATTACCTAAAGTCTTTGTATCAAGTGGAATTATTTTTCTTTGTTTCTTTGGTTTCTTTTTCTTTCTCATTTATCTCCCTTTTGTTTTATTCCTTTAGCAGCCTTACCATAAGGTTTAAAATCTCCTTTACCATTTACAGAACTCTCTTTACACCAATCTGTAAATTGGTCTTTCATTCCACCACCATCAGAGTATCTAAACATATTAAATTTAAATACTTGTTGTATGTTATCTTGTGTTAAATATTTTTGTAGTTCTTCATATGACATTACTTCATCATATTCTTCATTTGTTTCTAAGTTCTTAAAAGTATATAAGGGCATATTAATATCCAAAAATTGGGTCTGAAGGAGTAAAGCGTTTTGTTTCACGCATATCCTCCCAGGCTGTTCTTGCTTTAGGTCTAGACATAATTAAATATCTCAAAGCATCATAAGCATGGTCTGATGCTTTTGTATCTACATCCTCAGGTTTGTTAGGGTCTAGAGGAATAGATTGTATTTCTCTAATTAGATTAGGACATGATTTAAAGATTTGCATTTTAGGTCTACCCTTATCTGTTATCTTTAATCTCTCATGTATTTGTATCTTACCTTGGATTCTGTTCTTGTCAGCTCTTCTAAGCTTGTGTCCTGCTCTGGATAGTACTTCGCCTACAGTTGGACCAGTAGAGCCAGTCCTAGCCCACGCAGCCCAGTCTAACACACCATTTACAGACAACCTATCCTCTTTCTCAAACTCAAAGATTCTAGTAGCTAAGTCTTCACCAGTTAATCCTTTTTGATATAGTTCCCTGTATATAATTAATGTTTCATCACTAGGGTCTATTGCACCCCATATTACTGCAGATTCTGCTGCATAACCATAGTCAATTCCTTTTACTCTTTCCCAATGCTTAGGTAATTCAAATGGGTCAACACAATGTGTATCATAATCAAACTCTGTAAAGGCTGCACCTTCGGCAACATCCCAGTTACCTTCTAGTAATTGTTTCCTTTGTGTAGGTGGTAATGACATAAGCATCTGCTCATACTTACCATCAGCAGAAAGAAAAGGATTGTCTTCTAATCTTGCTGGTATAAATCTTCTTGTTATCTTATCTTGTCCTTGAAAGGATTCATTAGGAGGAGAAGGGTCAAGATATCTTTTCTTAACCCAATGTCCACCAACCCCTCCAGGGTTTGCAGTACACCGAATGTAGCATTGTATTGCATTATTAGTTGTTCTCAATCGTGACTGCAAGTACTGGAGAGGAAATTCTGTAGGGTACTGTGTTAATTCATCTATACCAATCCAAGTATATGATTGTCCTTGGTATCTATAAACATCTGCATCCCTATCTAAATATCCAAACTCTAATGAAGCTCCACTAGGAAACCTCCAAATCTTTTCTACCTCTCTAAACTTTGCACCAGCAAAAGCTTTAGGATATAGTTCTCTAGACTTATCTATTAATTCTCTTAATTCAGGCATTGACTTTCTAAGTAGCAATGCTCTGTGTTCTCTAATGTGCATATATCTTAATGGGTCAACTAGCATGGCATATGATTTACCACCACCTGCTGACCCACCATATAGTACATCTTGTTCTCCTGCAGCTAAGAAATCGGTTTGAGGTCCTTCATTTGGCTTGAAGACGATTCTTTGCTGTTCTTCTTTTAGGAGAGTCTTAACACTTTCAGGCAAAGCATTATATTCTTTTCCATCTAGAACAGTTCCTTTTTTATCAGACTGTTTCTGTTGTTCAGCTTGTTGAACTTTAGCTATGCTTTCTTTCTTAAGTTTAAGTTTTTGAGTTCTGTTATCTAGCTTCTTTCGAAGTTTCTCAATCTCTTTTTCTTTTTCTTTAACAGCTTTTCTAGCTGCTAACTTAGCTTTATGTTCATAACCATAATTATATTGTCGTGCCATCTTTGCTTAACAATCCTGTTGTTGGTTCTTGTTTACTTGAATCTTTATCTATGATTTTTTTTAAACCCATAGCAGATAATCTTCTACCTGTTTGGCTTTCCATTATCTCTACTGCACCTCTTAATGAGAACGCCCCAGCTTTAACACCTTCTTTAGCGTCATCTAAAGCTTTGATTTCTTTCTCAATAGGTTCTAATGTTTTATCTTCTTTTAGTTTATACCCATAAGGTATAGTTGAACTTCTTCTTTTATTCATCATCTGGTGTTACATCCTCTGCGTTAACATCTATTACATCTCTCTTTTCAGGAATTATAAAGATACCTCCTGCTGCAGTATGAGTTACATCTAATTTTTCTCTCTTAGCAATACCTACTCTGTCTAACAATGTCTGTGCTGCTTGTAGTTTAGCACCTACTTGTGGGATAGGGTCTTCACTCTCTAGAATCTCTACTAGTTTCTCTGCTGCTTTAGGAGCTGATGTAGCTAGTATCTTGTTAGCAACATCTATTATCTCATTCTTCAGAGAGTCCACAACTGCTGATTGCGATGTTGTCGCATACCCTGCTATAACTAATGCTTCTTTTACATTGCCTTTAGTCTTAGTTGCTAGTGCATCTAGGAAAGACTGTTGTTGGTCTGTTAGTTTTCTCTTAGTTTCTGTTCCTGGTAAAAAGTTATTATTCATACAATTCATTATAGCATAATTAAATCTAGTTGACAACTAAAATATTTTTTATTTTAATGTTGACATTTGTAAACATAGGGTGTATAATCTCTATATCTGCCCTCCAGGGGGTGAAACATATACATAGATTATAATATATCTTCTCTGGGGCAGTCCAGCAATATAACAACCCCCCAATTAATCTATAAAGCAGCCGACCTTCATCTAGTTTACAATCTAAATCTACTTAAATTGTATAAGCAGTATATATACTACCACCCCCACCCCCCATGGCTCTTGTGTACCCTACCTTAGAATGAGTCTAATTAGCAACTAGATAATAAGTCAATAGTTATGACCTATATATCTTTCTCAATCTCTTAAAATCTCTCTCAGGTTTACAGCTTTAAAAGAAATAAAAGTATTTATAAAAGATATAAAATATATCTCTCTACAATCTCAAAAAACCTAAGCCAATAAATAACAATCTAATCAATTCACACCCTTTAAAAGCTTCACCAATTCTAAGAATATTTTAAAGAATTTTTGAAACAGCCC
>Ga0222717_10001880_pt1 | contig 16724 bp, 14 predicted proteins | sample C33_18DmetaG_FD_165053 | JGI IMG/M metagenome (GOLD analysis project Ga0222717, IMG submission 165053) | Estuarine water microbial communities from San Francisco Bay, California, United States - C33_18D | ecosystem: Environmental > Aquatic > Marine > Unclassified | place: USA: California...
TCCTTGAATATCCAGAAAGACCAAGGTCAACTCAGCACGGCGGCTGCCAATCTTGGCCGCTTCACCTCGTTCCATAAGCTCGCGGACAAGGTCTCTTGGGACATAGCGGGCAAACGAATCCAAAGCACGCACACGTGCGGCCATGGGCATCCTCGAGCTGCGCCAACTCACGCAACCGTGTGTCCACGTGCGGGGCCTCCGACGTGTCCAGTCTGCGCAGCCGCTCGTGGCTTTCCGCCAACGCACTCAGGGGGCGACTATAATGTTTGGCTAGAATCACCGCGACACCAGTCGCGACCAAGAGCATAACCACCGAGAGCATAAAGATTAAGAGGTGGTGACGATGCGATTCCGTCAGGAAATCAAGCTCTGGCACGACCACTCCAAAGTAGAAACGGGGAACTCCAGGGACCTCGATCGGCCGGACGCACCCCCAATACCACTCCCCGCCAAGCTTGTATCGAAACGAGTCAACCGGACGGAGCGGCACCCCACCCGCATGACTGAGCAGACTGGCAGTAGCATCCATACCCTGTGATGCCGGATCACGCGCAAAGGTCTTGGCAAGATTAGCCTCATCTTCGTCTCCATGCTGGGGAAGCCCGACCAGCTTCCCATCCTCGGCCACTACAAAGGCATAGCCGTTCGGTGATATCGACAACGATCGGATATAGCTCGTCATCTCAGTAAGATGAACGTCTAACGAAACAACCGATTTGCCGCCATCAGACTGCGCTGCCATGCGAGCCACCGTGATCCCGGGCTCACGGGTACTATAAAAAACGTAAGGCGGCGTCCACATAAGCGCCCCCATCTCGCCACCCTCCTCGATTTGCTTTACCGCGCCCTGATACCAAGGCCGAGTCGTCGGATTAAAAGCATCGTCATCCTCGCGCCATTGGCGACCCAGTTTCCCACCTCCGTCCCACAACCATTTCTCAACACGGCGATTGCCTTCGCCATCCACAGTGACCAAGCGATTCTGCCACCCATTCTACACATTGCGAAAGTGATAGCTAGAACCCCGAGCATCGCCCGTCGTAAGCGCGAGAACCTGCGGCGTGTGTTCTAAAAGTGGCCCAATCAAGTCGTTGGCATCGTCGACGTCGTTGAACTGCAGCGTTCCGGCTTCCGTCCATCGGCCGACAATCCCCAGTGAACTTGTCACCGGATCAAAGAACCGATGAAACTCCCGATCCGTCTGGGACGCCGTTCGGTGAAACAGATCGTGGCAAAGCGTCTTCACCATCGATCTCGACCGCAGCATGCTCACCGCCAGGAGCGAGGAAGACAACGCTAGGATAAGCAATCCTATATTGCGAATGAGGCTCCAACGAATGGAAACTAACTTTACCGGTTTGCTCATCGTACGACGCTTGATCCTCGCTTAGAAGCCCATCACTCGTCAAGAGTGCGGTTGGTTACGACGACTAGCCGCAGGTTAGGAGCAGAGAGCGCTGCGAACCGATCCAGACACGGTATCTCGGGCAGAGACGCAGAGTATTCAAGCACAAGGTCTCGGTCTTCGGGTCGATCTCATGGATTAAGTTCGAGAGCTCAATCGAAACACCGAAACCCGGCGTAAACCGCCCCTTAATCTTTCCGCCGCGCCGCTGCGCCGCCGCGAGAGATTAGTCTATAGCAAGTCAGCGTGTTCGGGTAGCCAATTTGAACGGACGGGAACAGCTCAGCCAACAAATTGCAAAAAGCTAGCACTGAACGCATTCGTGTCGGTTACGGTCTTCGGCTTCTCGATCAAGGTCTGACCATCGGAAACGTGATCGGGGACAAGAAAGGGCTCTCACGACGGCGCTGCGTTTCAAACTCAATGAATCCAACCTACATCACCGATTAGTTAGGCCAGACCTAAAACACAAACGAGATTGAACAGAAGGCAACAGAGAGAACAGAGGTCAAACACATGGTACTGGGGACTCTCGGTTTCCTCCGTTCTCTCTTTTTAAAAACCTTTATCCTGCCGAGGCTCAATCAGCCACCCCCTGAGTCTCTAGTCATCGAGTGACGCCCGCTCCAGCGTCTCTGCGCGAGACTTTACCCAAGGAGCCTGTTTGTTAGAGTGCCCGCTGAATGACGACTTCAAGATTCCTCGGCAAAGAATTGGTAAAACACCCGATCACTGAACGCATTCGCGTCGGTTACAGTGAAACTGTCAGCATTTATGACAGCGGACACTCCTGCCGTCGGCGTCTCAGTGTCAGAGTACCCGTTGTGGCGGTAGATCTCATCGAAATCAACCATATTGGTCGAACGCTTGAGCACCCAGGCGGTGTCCAGGGCGGCATCTGGGTTGAAGCCGAAGGTGATCTCGAGGTGGCCGGAGGCGTTCTCGATCGCGGTCGGCGTGCGGATGGAATCAGGATCGGATACTGTCGCTAGGGTGCCTAACGCCTACTCGCTGCCATTGGGGGAGCCATCGGCGGCGGCGTCTCCGGTGTAGGTCATGTTGAGTCCCGAAGCGGTCCCCTCGACTGCCCAGACGCCGTAGCCCGCCGCACTGTCTGACTCGTAAGCGCCGATGTCTGGGAGCTTACCGATCACGCGCGTAAACGCGCGTAAACCCGCGTTGGTCCGTGATTGGCAGACCTCTTGGCAGGAAGGCGCGGATAACCTCCTTGATGGCGGGAGAACCAGGGCGAAGCGCCATGGTCAGCGTAGGCCCTCCGTAGTCGCCAAACGGGGCAAGATACGGATTGGCCACGGTCACCCGCCCGCCCCCATCGATCAGCACCCCAGTAAACGCCTCAATCAAAATCACACCAATGTTAGTAAATCCCCCAAACAAGTCGGAACCCGGTCCGACACGGGTGAAGTTGTCAGAGATCAGGCTGTTAGTGGGCGTTGAAGTGGAGGGCGATATCTCTACTCTACTACGCCCGTACCGGCAAAGTTGCCCGAGCGTAAGTTCCCGGTATTAGATATTACCAACCACAGTGACATGCAAGAGCGTTAGAAAGCTGCCCGTACCAGTGCTATAGATCCCGGCACCTGCATTCTTCCCAGCGGTGTTGTCGATGATTGTGGTGTTCTCGACGAACGCTGGTTGCCCCTGAGTATAGAGGCAGCCACCATGACTGGCGGCTAACAATCCATCAGTCGATGTCGTGCTGAAGGTGATAGGTAAGACTCTTACAAGAAAGATCGGGAAACACTACCGAACGATCCTAGCAATCATTACCCTCTGCGACAATACAATTGAGCAAGACACCTCACTGAATCGGAAAATCGAAATAGGTTTTCGGAAACGGCTCGTTTGCTAGGGAGAAGTGCCACCACTCTTTACTGAAATGCTTGAAGCCGTGGCGTTCCATCACCATCCGCAGTAGAAGTCGGCTAGCTCGTTGGGATTTGCTCAGATCTATATTCTCAGCATGCGAGCGTGGGCCGAAGTGATCGAAGCGCGTCCCCATGTCGAGCTCTTCTTTGGACTCCAAGTCTATCAGAGTGACATCAACGGCGCTTCCACGACTGTGGCCTGACTTGGGCGCAATGTAATCTTCGGGAATGAGATCTTTCTTGGCCACGTCAGGATAATAATCTGCTCTTGTAGACGTGTCAGTAGGATCACTCGCCCAGCGCACAAAGTGGTCCACCGCACTCTGCGGACGGTAGGCATCAAACACTTTGAGCCCAAGCCCGTAGTCGACAAGATTGGCTTGCACATTCCTCATGGCTTGAGCCGTTTGTTGAGAAGCCACGCCACGCTTGGCTTCGTAGCCATCGATTCGCTTTCCAACAAAGTTGTCCCCACTCGCATACCGCAAGTCAATGATCAGCGTAGGAACGAACTCTTGCAAGTCCACAAAGCCTTGTCTCAGGGAGGAGCGCTCGTCTTTCGCAGGCGAAAGAAAGACCACGGCTAAAAGGGCAAACACAAAGAGAATGAACCTATACATGCACTTGGATAACTAACTATCCCAGAGAGTCGCCTGACACCAGCGTAAACTCTGGCGTCACGGTTATCTCCTGTTTATGGGCTTGCCATTTGAATCTCAATTCGCTAGAGCCATCCAAGTTTGCGTGATGGTTCCACGCACAAATCTCTTAAACCTCTTCTATTAGATGAAACTCATGTATTCGTTATCATCGCTGTGCATCCTCTTGCTTTGCCGCATGTCGGCAGTGCCCGTCCAGGCACAAGACCTCAGTCTCTACGCCGAACCACCCGACGGTTGGACTTACTCTTACAACGGGGATGCAGCAGCTTCCGAAGAGGAGGCATCGTTGGACGGGACCTGGAGCCATAACAACGGGTCGGATGCTTGGGACAGTTCGGTAATCGGTGAAGGCGCACCGGGCGGTGCTTCAGCACTCGACGATGGCGGAGAAGCCTTTCTTCGCATGCAGGATTCTGGTGACCCTCGGGATTTCGACATCGCAGATCCTAGTAATCGTAAAGTTTCCTTCTATCGCGACCTAGGGTTCGAGGGGGCCAATGCGGACAATGGCGGCAACTTCTCAGAGGAGTTTAAGCCACTGCGCGATGGCGTGACACTCAAATTCAGCTCGCCTGCCGACACCGTCAACAGGCGGTCCTCTCGATCAGATTCATAGCGGTGATATGAAAGATGTCCCCGACGTGGGTGACGGCGGCACCATTCATGACTCTGGCAAAGGCATGTTTGGGATCCACGAAGCAGATACCGAAGATCCCGATGCCGACAAGAGCGGAAAGATTAGTTTCTCGCTCGGACTGACCACGGATGAACAGAACGGATCTCCAGAAATGGATGGCCTCATCATGAACTCCAAGTCTGGACCCGACGTCTCGGGAGATGTGGAGGCCGGCGAAGGCATAGAGCAGAATCTCGTCCCGGTTGAAAACCTCACGGAATGGCACGAGTTCTGGATTACGGTCATTCGCGATGACTCCGATGAAGAAGCCACCCACAAGGTGCTTGTTTACAAAGACGGTTCGATCGAGCCAGAAACGTTCTTTGTCACGGCAGGCACGGGTCAGGACAATGACTCTGACTACCTCTGGCTCTCTTTAGGCGCCACCCCACAGAGCGCTGCGGTTGACATCGATTTCTACCGAGTGGCAGCAGGTGTCGTCGAACCATCATTGCCCTCCGATCCTAACATCGCCATTTCTCGCGCCAGCGGTCTTGGCCAAGTGGCCACCGTTCCGGCCGCACATTCTAGCCTAATCAATGTGAGGAACACAGGTGAATCGAAGGTCCTCACTCTCAGCAATTTCACTTTGGCTGGATCCAGCCCTGACAACTGGACGCTTGATGCTATGCCGAGTACAATTGCCGTCGGTCAAGCAGATCAAATAAACTACACGTTCAATTCGTTAGGCCAAACCGGAGCCTTTACGGCCACCCTCACCTTTGAAACGGATGATCCCGATTCTCCCACAGTGACGATCAATCTCAGCGCAAGTGTAATCAATACAACAGGCCCCGGAGGACATTACTCACTCGACGATAACGCCAATGCCGAGGACCCAGTGATTGTAGACATCACGGGCTACGATCGCCCAGGCAACTACGTTCCTGGCGAGGGAACCGTAACGTTCGGTCAAAACGCACTTGCAACCGGCACGGCCGCAGCGGTCGGCGGCGGTGGCTCGTTCACCATTCCAGCAAGAGGCTTCGGAGATATCACCAACTATTCGGCCACCTTCTGGGTAAACCTGAGCGAGTTGCCGGGTGAACTCGGGGCACTCGTTTCCCGCGCCGGAGCGAACGACTCCAATCCGGCTGTGAGTTTGCTAGTGACCGCGGATGGGGCCCTGACATGGTTGGTCCCAGATGCTCCAGTCGATCCTTTCATCTTCACCACAGAAACGAAGCTATCAATCGGCACGCCCTATCATTTGGCTATCGTCGCCGAAGGGAATCATGACAAGGTCTCTGTCTATCTCAACGGTGAGCTAATCGGCTCAGGGGAAGCTCTTGGCGAAGCCAACCCTGACGAGACCGGACTCTTCTTCTTTGGCTCCTACGGACCTCTTTTTACAACAGGCACTTATGACGATCTCCAGATCTACACGCGTGCCTTGCCCGCGAGTGACATCGCCTTTCTTGCCGCGAATCCAGGTGGTGTGCTCAAGGCCGAGGAACCCGACAGTGATGGCGATGGTCTTACGGATGCCGAAGAGGTGGCCCTCATGACGGATCCTGTCAAACCCGACACCGATGGCGATGGACTTTCTGACTTTGAAGAACTACGCGAGTACTCAACCAACCCTTTGTTAGTCGACTCCGATGGCGATGGACGGGAGGACGGTGCCGAGATCGCGGCCGGGTTCGATCCCAATGATCCACGTAGCCCCGCACCTGCAGCCACTGGCTCACTCTTACAAAACATTGTTGCCCATTGGCCTCTCGATGAAACTGACGGCAGTGAAGCTGCGGATGCCATCGGCGTGCATGTTGGTGCCGTCATGGGAACCGCCGAGTGGAAGCCAGGCGAAGGCAAGGTCGGCGGCGCTATCTTCTTCGATGGCTCAGATGGCTTCATCGAAGTGGCGGATGCCCCAGAATTCCGCTTTGCTGAAGAAGAGTCTTGGGCCGCCTCGCTTTGGTACAAAGCAGATGAAATCGAGGACGATCAAGGCCTGATCACAAAAGGTTACCACGATGATTCTCGAGCCACGACCGGCTACTGGATGATGCAAACGCGTGCTGGAGGATTTACCCTAGACTCGCGTTGCTGTGAGGGTGGCAATCCTCGGGCCCGAATCGATTCCGATTCCGACATCAGCCACGGAGACGGAGAATGGCATCATTTCGTTGTCACCCGCGATGGTGCTCTCTCTGAGATCCGCCTTTATGTCGACGGTCAACTAACCGCCCGCGATGTGTCTGGAGAAGACCAAGGCTTGTGGGCCATGGGCGACAATGAAGACCCGTTAGTCATCGCCAACCACTTCAATCGTTTCACGGTCGGCTGGTTTGATGACATCGCCATTTGGAAGGGCTACGCCCTCACCGACGCTGACGTCGCTGCCATTGCAGCAGAAGGCGTGGGTGCGGCACTCGACGCAGGCCCTGGTGGCGGAGGCCCTCCCGTCGAACTCACCTTGGTGGAAGGTGGCCTCGAAGGCGATGATCCGGGAATCGTCGAAAGCGCCGCCTATGGAGAAGACGCCTTAACCTTCTCCGACAGAACACACGAACATAATGGAGCTGCCTTTGATTCAATTTCGGGCGAGCTTACCGTAGAAGGTGATCTCACGGTCGACCTCCCAAACTACCTCGTCGGTCAGAGCTATGTGCGCTTCGCTAACAACGCGAGAGACAATGCGGACTTCGTGGCTACGGTAACTGCCAGCGGCCCTACCCATTGGTATCTGCTCATTGACAATCGCTTGGATGGTCCTAACGCCGCCAGGAAAGACAACGCCTCAGATCCTATTCTTGGAGGTACGCTTCAATGGATCATCGACGCCGGGTGGGAACGCGTGAACACAGGGATTTCCCCGAACGGTCAGCCCGACTTTGTCGGCGTGGACGAAAGCGGCGATGGGGGACTCAATCAGTTCTACTCCGTCTACACCCTAGCAGAGCCTTCCACAACCGTGACGATCAACGGCAATGGCATCGGCGGCACCAACATGCTGGCCTTGGTCGGCAGCGGTGCTGTAGGCGACGGAGGAGGAAATCCAGATCCAGGCCTTCTCCCTCCGCTCGAAAACGTTGGCGACAACGCTGATGGAATCTTTGGCTTCACCATTCCTAACAATCTCGCTGTCGACATCGAATACTCCACCGATCTACTTCGATGGGAGACGATCGCCGCGGATGTAAGCGGCACTCTTGAAGAGACTGACCCTGATCGTAGCAATGCTCCTAGTGGCTACTACCGGGCTATTCAGCGGTAGCTTCCAACGCTTTAGCACCCAGGAAGGGCGAGGCCAATGGTCTCGCCCTTCTTCGTCGATCAGAGACATTGCCCTCCCTGCTAAGGATTTGAAACCCGTCCGAGGCGATCTAGAATAACGGCAACCATGGATTCACGCTCCACCTTTCCCATTCCCACCAAGGAACTCCTGAAGGAGATTTGGAAACGCATGAAGCGGCATCCAATGACCTGGATCCCTGTCGCTGGACTGGGCGGAGGCGCCTTGATCGGCTCAGCCCTTGGCTTCCTCGTTGCCGCTGGGGCGATGGTGGGCTGTGGACTCTTTTGGAAGACACGCTGGCCGCAGTTGAAAGCCAAGGCATCTGCCAAGTGGGCCGACGAGCACAATGAGGACCAGAACGACAACTTATACCGCCACGTCAAGCAACTCAAACGTTACAAGTGTTATGACCTATCAGATTCCCTAAAGCGCTTTATCCATCTGAAGAAAAACATCGAGCGCGGTCTGCACGAATCTGGCGAACTCACCGGACAGAAAGAGGAGATGGAGAAGCTAGTCGATTCCCTCTGCTTTGAGGTCTCGGATGAACTCATGCGTATTGCTGACATTCGTTACACCTTGAAGAAAGGCCGTCGGCGTCCGGGTCTCGCCCAGGTAGCCTCGCTGAAAGGATGTGAAGATGATCTCGTGGCACGCGTGGAGCATGCCCACCAAACACTAGCAGCACTGCACCTCAATCTCGGAACCATCTTGGATCCTCTCGGAGCAAATGCCTCCCCATCGTCCAACTCAGACCTGGACGGCACCATCGCTAAACTAAAAGAGGAGACTCTCATTGCCCAGCGCGTTCGACGCCGGATCGAGACCGATTATGGCAAAGAGATCGATTCCGAGGAGGCCACGTCAGCGCGTCAATCGTTGATGGAGTAGGCCTTCACACTATCGCGCAGATACTGAATCATGGCCGGATTATCAATCTGATGGGGAACCCCGTGCTTCCCTGGCGATTCCTCACTGACATTGATTCCGTATGTTTGGTATCCTGCTTTCACAGACTGGGCCATACTGTTTGGGCAGATAGTCCACGTGATGAAGTAGAAATCGATCCCACGAGTTGTGGCTCTCCCCATTCGTTCTCTTTGCCATTAGGGTAAGCGTGGTCACACACACACATCATCCAACGCCACCTCAGGCTATTCTATCATCTTCACCATAGAAGGAAACGGATGGAGATCCCAAAGCGTGAGCACGTTGTCGCGATGAATCGCCATCTGATCGAGATACTCCTGCCAGAACTCAAAGTTCCACATCTCTGTGATATTCCGTTGAGCTGCATCCCCCGAATCGTCATAGCTCGGCGTACGTGCATCTAAAGGCACATTAAACTTGAACCGACGCTTCGTCAGGAAAGGCTTCTCATGCCACAAATCGTCCTTCCACACCTCACGCTTCAACCGCAACGATTCCGCAAACTCCAGGCCACCATACATGGCCTCGATCACGGATGCGCTACGAACTTTGTAGCTACTCGGTGTCGAGTGCATCTCATAGCCTTCGACCACAGCATCCGGCGAGACGGTGTTACGCATCACCTTGTCAACTTGGGCATCTCCAAGGCTTTCCGAATCTCACTCTGTGCAAAGGCCAACGGCGGCTGGCTCTCATCCAGGCCCAAGGCGATGGGTGCACCAAACACGTTGGTCATCAGCAAGAACGCTAGCAGGACGAAGCGAGACATGGATGTCGGTGATTAAGAGCAGGTTCGCAACACAGACGCCCGTAACCGGTTTAGAAACACATGCCTCGTTCGCTCATCCTGACCCTCCTTGCGACGCTTCTCGGCCTTGCTGCCAATGCAGTCGAAAGACATGGGTTCCTGGAGAAGCATTGCTTTGAATGTCACGATAGCGACTTACAGAAGGGCGATCTCAACTTGGAAGCCCTCGCGTTCGATCTCACACAACCAGAAACATTCGATCAATGGCGTCATGTGCACGACCGAATCAAGCAGGATGAGATGCCTCCAAAGAAGGTCAAGGCGAGACCATCGACGACTGAACTAGACGCTTTCCTGCCATTGATTGCTGGCCCCTTAAAGGAGGCTGACCGCAAACGCATTGCCACCAAGGGAAGAGCCTCCGTGCGCCGCTTAAACCGCCACGAGTTTGGAAATGCGTTGCGCGAAGTGCTAGACGCTCCGTGGCTGCAACTCGCAGACCATCTGCCAGAAGACAGCACGGCTCATCTCTTCAACAAGTCTGGCGAGCGTCTTGATGTCTCGCACGTGCAGATCGCCAAGTTCTTTGAAGTGGCCGAGCTCGGTCTCCGCGCCGCCCTGCGAGCAGCTGCACACACTAACAAGACAACACGTTTCTATGCTCGCGACGAGGACAAGATGAAGGGTTACCTTCACTACCGTCGCTTGCAAAGCTCTGCCACGCGGGCAGCCATCCCGCTCATCGGCACCACGACGCAACCAGAAGTCATTCGAGGAAATGAGCCCTTTAGCGTCGGCTCAAGCAATCCGGAAATTCGCACACAAGAGGCCGTTGGTTTCGTGTCAGGAACCTATTCCGCCACGACCAAGTATGATTTCACGCGTATGCGGAAACATGTCCCTACGGATGGCCGTTACAAAGTCAGGATGAAGACTTACACTTTCCTGGCTGGTCTAAACGGACGCAGTGGTGGCGATGACGAAGGCCTTACTGGCGGTCGGCAAGCCTGGTGGCGACCCAATCGCAATGAAGCGTTCCCCGGCAATCGCAGTGAGCCGGTCACGCTTTACGCCCTGGCAGAGAGCGGTGACAATCGCTGGCTCACGACCTTCGATTCCTTTCCCGAAGCCAAAGTGATCGAGCGCGAAATCCATCTGCAGTCAGGCGAAGGCATTCGGCCCGATGCCACGCGACTGGTGCGCACTCGTCCAGGTTTTAAAGGCAATCCAAACGCTTCCGAAGCTGGCATCCCCGGCGTCGCCTTTCAGTGGCTGGAACTTGAAGGGCCCTTGCGCGAAACTTGGCCACCGCAAAGCTACCAAGCCCTATTCGGAGACACGCCCTTTGCGGTTTCTGATCGTTCGGAAGTGACCGTGCAGGCCGACGAGCCACGGCCATTGTTAGTTCGCTTTCTCAATCGCGTGCTTCGGCGTCCTGGCAATGCTGAGAACAAGGTCGCCCCTTACCTGAAGATCTACAATGAGGCTCGCAAGTTTGATCATGATTTCACCGACGCCATGATCACCGCCTACGCGGCCATGCTCTGCTCGTCCGATTTCCTCTATCTGGAGTCCACGCCGGGAGAACTTTCGACCACCGCCCTCGCAGAACGCCTCGCCACGTTTCTTTGGAACGGTGTGCCAGACTCTTCGCTTCGTGAAGCCTCTGATCCAAGAAGCCAAACAGAACGTCTCCTCAACGACCCCAAGTCTGATCGCTTCATCAACACCTTCCTCGACTACTGGCTCGATCTTCGCGAAATCAATACGAACTCGCCAGATGCCACCCTTTATCCCGACTACTACCTCGACGATCTTCTGACAGAATCCTCTATTCTCGAAACGCGCCGCTTCTTTCGCGAACTCATTGACGAAGACTTGCCTGTCAGAAATCTTATCCATAGCGACTTTATCTTCGCCAACGAAAGACTATCGCAACACTACAATCTACCTACCACGGAAGGCGTGGCGCTTAAGCGATTACCTGTTCCAGCGGATAGCCCACGAGGCGGGCTTCTCACGCACGCCAGCGTATTGACAGTCACCGCCAATGGCACAACGACCACACCTGTCCTACGCGGTGCTTGGATCATGGAACGTCTGTTAGGTGTAGAAATCCCGCCCCCACCTTCTGGCGTTGGGGCGATCGAACCAGACATCCGTGGAGCCGAGACCATCCGCGAGCAACTCGATCTCCACCGTTCGCACGCCTCGTGTAAGAGCTGCCACGAGAAGTTTGATCCGGCAGGCTTCGCGCTTGAAAGCTTCGATGTCGCCGGCGGATGGCGTGAGCGCTACCGAAGTGTAGGCGACGACGGCGAGCCTGCCGAGGGCATTGGAAAAAATGGGCACCTATTCACCTTTCGACACGGGCCCAAAGTGGACCCCAGCGGCCGACTAGAGGATGGCCGCGCGTTCAAAGATATTCGTGGATTAAAGGCGCTCTTACTTGAGGACGAACGCCAGATAGCCCGCAACTTGCTGCATCGTCTCATCACTTTTGCCACGGGAGCACCAGTCAGCTTCTCCGACCGGGATGAAGTGGAGGCCATCCTCAACCGCACCGAAGCCGAGAGTTACGGGGTTCGCTCTCTCATCCACGCCTTGGTCGATAGCCGACTTTTTCAGATCAAATGAAACCGCACACCCCTTACCTCGCGTCCAGGGCCAACCGACTCGGCCGACGGCAGTTCTTGCGAGGCTTTGGCGTATCGTTAGCGCTGCCCATGCTTGAGGCCATGACGCCCGCCTTCGCCGCGAAATCGGACATCGCAAAGCCCCGCCGTCTCTTTGCCATCTGCAACAACTTGGGCGTTCTTCCAGGGGAATTCTTTCCGACTGAATCCGGACGTGACTACAAGCTTTCGCCGTATCTGAATGAACTTGCGGCGTATCGCGACGACTTCACCGTCTTCAGTGGCGTCTCTCATCCGAGCGTCGACGGATCACACGCTTCGGATGTCTCTTTCCTCACAGCGGCAGCACATCCTGGAGGTGGCGGCTTTCGAAATAGCATTTCGTTAGATCAATTCGTCGCCTCCAAAGTTGGACACCTGACCCGCTTCCCTTCTCTGACCCTTGGCGTGAATGCGAAGGCGGGGAGTCGCAGTCTCTCATGGACAGACTCCGGGGTTCTTATCCCGTGCACGAACAAGGCCTCAGACGTCTACCGGCAACTCTTTCTCCAAGGCTCTCCCACGGAAGTTGCGCGTCAGGTGAAAAAGTTAGAGCTCGGACAAAGCATCATGGACACGCTCGCCGATCAGTCAAGGTCACTTCAAGGCCGACTCAGTGCCAGCGACCGCGACCGGCTCGATCAGTACTTCACCTCCGTGCGTGAAGTAGAGAAACGCATGGCCGCTTCACGCGATTGGGAGCAGAAACCCAAGCCCAAGCCAAGCGCCCCCATACCCGAGGATCCGGAGAACTCCAGCGCCTACATGGAGAAGACACGGCTCATGTATCAGATGGCCAGGCTGGCTTTCGAAACGGATTCCACGCGCAGTGTCACCCTCTTGTTAGACAGCACGAACTCACCGACCATCGAAGTGAAGGGTGCCGAAATCTCGGATGGCTACCACAATCTCTCTCATCACGGGAAAAGCGAATCCAAGCTGAAACAGCTTCAGGCCATCGACCGCGAACACATGCGCCTCATCGGCAATCTGCTAGGTGATCTCAAATCTGTCCGTGAAGCCGACGAGACGTTGCTTGACCGCACGATGGTTCTCTACGGAAGTAACTTCGGTGATGCGAATAAACACACCACCGACAACATGCCCATTCTCCTGGCAGGCGGCGGCTTCCAGCACGGCCAACACCTCGCCTTCGATCGCGACGACAATTATCCGCTACCGAATTTATTTGTCAGCATGCTAGAACAAATGAACCTCGACGTCGAACGCTTCGCCTCGTCCACCGGTTCTATGCGGGGCTTGACTTGAAGGCTCAACGAAAAATTAACCGAAGACTAACAAACCTCTAATCCAAGTCGGATATGAGATCATGCTCACCGTGGCTACCGAACCAGAAGCGTAGAATAGCCTGTTGCTTGGGTCTTGCCATGGAACCCATGTCACCGCGTCGATACTCACCTCGATAAGCGTCGCTCGACCAAAGATCGTCGGGTATCCAATGTAGTGGTCCCCCCACTACTTGGGAGGTGAGATCCCAGGCGCTCTGACTGTCATTCGGAAGCGTTGGTGCCAGAAACTGCACTTCATTGGACCGCTCATCCCCATCGGGATCTGCACCCAAAGAGGCTTCTGGTGCATTCGGCTCCAAGAAATGAATACTCTACGAGTCTCCGAAGATCTGCCAGGACGGTGGTTCGTTGGTAATCCAATCCGTAATCAGCTTCCTTCCTTCTAAATCAATCACATTGGAACTAATGGGAGGCATGCGTGAGCCCCCCGCGTTCCCCTTCGATTCCAGATCATCGAAGGGGAGGTCACGCCAGGCGCGATCACTCGCTGCACCGAAGGATGAGCGTTCGGAGTCACACTGCCCGGCTTCTGGTCGACATCGTCAGAGAAGGAATAGAAGATGTAGAAATATCCATTCGCGGTACAGTTAGGATGAAGGCCAGCCCTAACAATCCTGACTCACCACTGGTAGAGACCTTGTCTTCGATATCGAGAAAGTCCTGCGTCGTGCCCGGCAACTCGGTCAGAAACGTAATCTCGCCCCACTTCTGAGCAATGCACAACCGCCCCGTTTCTCCAGGAGGACTGACCATGGATAAGGCTTGCTTGTACGATGACAACCTCGTGAACGCGATCTCCATCGTGTAAGACTCAGCGGGCGTTTTCGCTGAAAGAGCAAACGTTGGGTCGGCCGTTCGAACCTGTGGTTTTCTGGAAGAAAGATTCAGAAACAATTTCAGACGAGGGCGGACTTGCCATGCGTCCTTAGGAAAAGCCAATGGACACTCAGGTCCAACAAGCAACGTTGGCGGTTGCCCTCGGACGTCACTACTTGAACCACCAAACTGACCCGCAGGGACTGGATGCGTTGATCCCCAGCGTTCTCGAAGCTCTGCCGGACAATCCCAAGGGCGACACCTGGCGCTACGCTCCCAGCTCGGATCCGTCAGACTATCGGCTTTACTCAATCGAGTGGCATCAATCATCGATGACGGCGGGCAACCGACCGAGCGCGGAAACCGTACCCGAGGAGACTTTGTCTGGACTCGCTAGGGGCCTACGAATAGCTACGCAGTGCCCCTTGCCTCCCAGCTCGACTCGAAGCATATTAAAAAGTGCGCTTCGCTTCCTTCATCCTCCTGGCCCTCTGTCTTCTCGGCGCTGCCGCGGCACCAGAGGCCACGCCTAAGACGTGGGGGCGGGTTGTCGTGCTGCTCGATCCAGGCTGCCCTATCGCCCGCCATGGCCTCACTGCTCTGCGTGAGTGCCATGAGATTTACGCACCACACGGTGTTCGGTTTCAAGGATACGTGCCCAACCGCCTTGCTACCCAAGCGACCGTCGCGGCCTATCGAAAGAAATTTGAGATTCCGTTTCCAGTTTCGGCCGATTCAGACCAATCGAAAGCAACCGAACTGGGGGCAACGATCGTTCCTGAGGTGTTCGTTTACGATGCCAAAGACGCGCTCATTTATCGGGGAAGAATTGACGATGCTTTTGTCGCCATCAGCAAACGCCGCCCCAAGGCGCACACTCACGATCTCAAACTGGCGCTCGCTGCGCTCCTTACGGATTCCGCGGTTCCCGTCCCCAAGACCACGCCCGTCGGTTGTGCTATTACCTTTTCCAAACCCAAGCCCAAATAAGTCATGAAGCTCCCAAAGCTAACTCTTCTCCTCACCACACTCATTGGCATGACCCCCGCTTCCGGCCAGGTGACCTTCAATGAGCACATCGCGCCACTGATTTTCAATAATTGCACCGTGTGCCACCGAGAGGGCGAGATTGGACCTATGCCGCTGACCAACTACGCCGAAGTTTCCGCATTCGCCAATGCCATTGATATTGTTGTTCACGAAGGCACCATGCCTCCTTGGCCGCCAGATCGCTCCTTTAGCCGATTCGTGGGCGAACGCGGTCTCACAGATGACCAGAAGGAGTTGATCAAAGCTTGGGTCGACGCGGACATGCCTGAAGGCGATCCCGCTTTGGCCACGGACCTACCAAATTACCCGGAAGGCTCTGTCTTGGGCGAACCCGATTTGACTCTAACGATGGCAAACGCCTACGAGATCACAGGTAACGGCCGTGACGAGTATCGAGTCTTCGTCCTTCCAACGGGACTTACGGAAGACAAGGACCTAGTCGCCGTTGAGTTTCGGGCGGGCAATGCCGAGATCGTTCACCACGCGCTGATTTCGCTCGACGATTCAGGCAGGGCACGGGAGATTGATGCGCGCAATCAGGGTGAGGGTTACCCTTCCTTTGGCGATTTCGGAGACGACCTGTCAGCCCTAGACGGCTTGGCCTATCCCGGCTGGGTCCCGGGCGCGACACCACGCTTCTTTCCTCCGGGCACCGGCCTTAAACTTCCTGCAGGCTCTGATATTCTCTTGCAAGTTCATTACGCGCCGTGGCCTTCCAGCGCTAGTGACCAGTCTAGCCTCAATCTCTTCTTTGCCGACAAGCCCGTTGAGCGATACATCCAGGCGCGACTCATGCTACCTACCGACCTCGTTGATTCGAACAATGAATATTACGAACTCAACCCGCTCCTCGGTGCGCTCGCCGGTCCCCTCATCGCCGGTGGCATCAATGAATTCTTGGGTGAGACGATCACCTCAACCGATGTCCGTAAACTTGGTCAGAACGCTACGCTAGATACGGTCTTCGGGGACCAAGTCGGTGGTACCGTAGCCGGTTTTTTTCAATTTGATATCCCGGCCGATCGCAAGAGATCCTTTGTCGGTAAATGGGAGATTAGCAAAGACATCAGTCTCGTTGGGGTGTGGCCGCACATGCACTACCTTGGCACAGGATGGGAGATCGTGCTGGAGCGCCCCGATGGCACGAGCGAGAACTTAATCCGTATTGGTGATTGGGATTTCAACTGGCAAGGCAACTACACCTTCGACCGCTACATTCATGCACCCAAAGGTTCACGGATTCTCGCGACGGCGGGTTACGACAACACGTCTAGCAACTTCGCCAATCCTAACCGACCACCGGAAGACGTTGACTGGGGCCA